>Ga0129308_1000330_pt1 | contig 77477 bp, 79 predicted proteins | sample L827metagenome_FD_94440 | JGI IMG/M metagenome (GOLD analysis project Ga0129308, IMG submission 94440) | Ring-tailed lemur group fecal microbial communities from Wisconsin, USA - L827 metagenome | ecosystem: Host-associated > Mammals > Digestive system > Large intestine > Fecal | place: USA...
CCTCCGGCTGGGAACGGTCTGAGGGAGCGCCGCGGAGATCACGCCCGGGGAATGTGGGGAATGGACAGGACGGGTCGGGTTTGGTATCATGGAGGGGACCCAAGGGAAATATGGAAAGGAGACAATACCATGTTTGGAGAAAAGAAGGAAAACAGGTTTGTGAAACTCTCAATAGAAGGGGTAAAAGATGTGGCGTGCATGCAAGTAGTGGTGGATACATGGACTGGTATTCAATATCTGTTTGCAGAGTCATTTGGAAATGCGGGCGGCCTGACGGCACTTTTGGATGAGGATGGGAAGCCCCTGATCTGTGAGGAGTATCGGCGCAAAAAGGAGTAAGCCGGAGAAAGGAGAGCGGACCATGTTTGGAGAAAAAAAGGAGTCAAGGTTTGTAACAATACTAAGCGAGTCGGCAAAGGGGGGTGGGATAGCCCGAGTTATGGTAGATACGGAAACAGGAATACAATACTTATTTGTATATGCCTTAGAAGCAGGTGGTCTCACGATACTTGCGGATGAGGACGGGAAGCCCCTCATCAACGAGGAGTATAGACGTAAAAAAGACTGAACAATTAAAAAGCAACCGCCTCAGAAGGCGGTTGCTTTTTAATTGGAAAAAATGAGGTGAAAGAGAATATGAACGCAGCGGAAACACTGACGCAGTATGAGCGGCAGCTTGCGGCGCTGGACCGGATGGAGCGGATCCTGGGGCGAATGACAGCGGCGGCGGACCAGATGGCCGGGGCCGTCCAGAGGGCGGCGGACCGGATGGGGGAGCTGCTGGCCTCCACCCAGAAGACGGCGGCGCAGTCGGTGAACCTGAAGGCGCCCTTTGACAGCGCGGCGCAGTCCATAGCAGGGAAGGTGGGAGAGGGATTGGAAGGATTAAAAAATAGCCTAAACCCACAGGCACTGGCCCTCTCCCTGGCTCTCTCCCTGGGCTGGAAACTCTTCGGCGACGACATCATGAGCGTTCTCAATCCGGCCATGACGGTGCTGGAGTCCTTCGCGGGGCTGGTGCACAGCACCCTGGGGGCGCTGGCCCCCTTCTTCACGCCGGTGGTGTGGGCAGTGGAGCTGCTGGCCCAGGGCATCGACTGGATGGCGGCAAAAATGAATACGCTGATGCCCATTATTCTGGGTCTGGCGGCGGCCATGGCCATTTTCCACAAGGCGACCATTGCCAGCGCGATGGCAACAAAAATCCATGCGGCGGGCACGGTTCTGCACACGGTGGTTACCAAGGCCCATACGGTGGCCACCAATGGGTTGAAACTGGCCCAGGCGGCCCTCGACATGGTGCTCAGCACATCCCCTCTGGGGCTGATTGCCCGGCTGGCGGGCGTCGCGGTGGGAATATTCGCGGCGTGGACCATGCGGGTGGGAGGACTGAAGAACGCCATCGGTATTTTGTTCAACGGCATTATCGGCGGCATCAACTGGGTGCTGGAGCTGCTGAACAAGATACCGGGGGTGAATATCCCCATGATCGCCAGCCTAGAGATCGAAAAGGGACCGGCGGCCCAGGCGGAGGCGGAAGCGACCACGACGGCGGCTTTGGGGGCGGCGGAGAGCCCGGTGTTCCCGACACCGGAGGACCCCTATGCCGCTGTCATTCCGCCGGACCTGGCGAACAAGAACGCCCCCCTGGACTACGGCGCGATGCTGGCGGAGCAATCCCCCCTCTCGTACGGCATGGACAACTACGTCACAGCGAGGTGGGGAGAGGACGCCGCGACCGGGGCCTTTTCCAACGGGTACCAGACCCTGGCGGACTCGCTGAAGCTGGTGGAGACCGTGGAGCGGGTCCAGGCGGTGGAGCTGCTGGAGAGCGAGGTGAGCCTGTCGGAGGAGGACAGGGAGGCGCTGCTGGGCGCCATCACACAGCGCCCGGTGTCCAAGGTCCTCAACCTCTCCCCCACCGTGCACCTCACCGCCTATGTGCGCAGCGAGCCGGACCTCTATCAGCTCAAGAACATGATCGAGCAGGTGCTGGAGGAGGAGATCTGCGCCTGCGCGGAGGGGGAGCACCTGTGAGCATTCCATTGGGAAGGAAGCGGCACCCCGCAGGGGGGCTGCTTTTTTCATATCTAAAAACAGACAGGAAAGGAGAAAAGAACAAGTATGACGGACGAGCACAGCTATGAAGCGTTGATGGCCCGGTGCCTGGGGCGGGTGTCCACAGAGGTGGACAAGCGGGAAGGCTCCATCCTCTACGACGCGCTGGCCCCGGCCTGTGCCGAGCTGGCGGTGCTGTACACCGAGCTGGAGACCATGCTGGACCGGGCCTGGCCCGACACGGCCGCCGGGGCGGACCTGGACAAGAAGGCCGCCGAGCGCAGCCTGGTCCGGGCCCCGGCCTCCTCCGCCGTGCGGGAGGGCCGCTTCACCGGCGCGGACGGGGAGGCCTTCGACGTGCCCATAGGCACGCGCTTCTCCGGCGGAGCGGTGAACTTCACCGTGACGGAGCGGCGGGAGGCCGGCGTCTTCCGCCTCACCGCGGAGACCCCGGGCAGCGCCGGGAACACCTGGTTCGGGACCCTGTTCCCCATCGACTATGTGGAGGGCCTGGCGGGGGCGGAGCTGGGGGAGGTGCTGGTCCCCGGCGACGACGCCGAGGACGACGAGAGTCTCCGGGCACGCTACTTCGGCTCCTTTGAGAGCCAGGCCTTCGGCGGCAACCGGGCCGACTACCGGGAGAAGGTCCTCTCCCTGCCCGGCGTGGGAGGGGTAAAGATCTTCCGCACGCCGGAGGGGGGCGGCACGGTGGGCCTCACACTGGTGGACAGCCTGTGGGGGGTGCCCTCCGACGACCTGGTGGCGGCGGTACAGGCCGCCATCGACCCCGTGTCCGGCCAGGGGGACGGGGCGGGCCTGGCCCCCATCGGCCACACGGTGACGGTGCGCCCCGCCGTGGGAAAGACCATCGACGTCGCCCTCACCCTGACCCTGGAGGGGAGCCTGACCTGGGAGGCCGTGCGCCCCGACGCCGAGGCCGCCCTCCGGGCCTACTTCGCCGAGCTGGTCCAGGGCTGGGCGGACGCCTCCGGCCTCACCGTGCGCCTGAGCCAGGTGGAGACCCGGATGCTGGACATCCCCGGCGTGCTGGATGTGCAGGGGACCCGGCTCAACGGCGGGTTGGCCAATGTGACACTGGAGGAGGAGGAGATCCCGGTGCTGGGGGTGATGAGCCATGGCGCTTGAGTCCTATTGGCCGGAGTACCTGCGGGAGCTCCGGGAGTTCCGGGCGCTGGCCGGGGCGGAGGAGCCTGAGCTCACCGCGGCGGGGGCCGCGCTGCGCCGCGCGCCGGACGACTTCTACACCGCCACCCTCACCGACGCCGGCTGCGCCCGGTGGGAGCGCCTGCTGGGGCTCCCGGTGGTCCACGGCGGAGACCTGGCCCAGCGCCGCTTCCGCATCATGACCCGGATGAACGAGCAGCGGCCCTTCACCATGGCGCGGCTGGGGGAGATGCTGCGGGGCCTGTGCGGCGAGGAGGGATTCACTCTGGCGCTGGACGGGGCGGACTTCCTGCTGACGGTGCGCCTGGCCCTCACCGCCCGGCAGATGCTCTCCGACGCGGCCGCCCTGCTGGACCGGGTGGTCCCGGTGAACCTGACGGTGGACCTGTCCCTGCGGTATAACCAGCATCAGACGCTGCTGGGCCGTACCCACGCCGCTCTGGCGGCGTATACCCACGATCAACTGAGAAATGAGGTGCTTGCAAATGGCGGCTGAAACAGCCAATTACGGGCTGAAAAAGCCCGGCGCAGAGGATTTTTACAACATTGAGGACTTCAACTGGAACGCCGACGTCATCGACGCGGAGCTGGCGAAGCGGGCGGAGCTGGGGGAGGACGGAAAGGTGCCCGCCGCGCAGCTCCCGGCCATGGATTTTGACCCGGCGGGCAGCGCCGCGGCGGTGCAGACGGCCCTCTCCGGCCACACCGGGGACAACGTCCGCCACCTCACCGCGGCGGAGCGGACGGCCTGGAACGCCAAGGCCGCCGGGGATCACACCCACACGGCGGCCCAAGTGGGGGCGGTGCCCACGACCCGGAAGGTGAACGGCAAGGCGCTCAGTGCGGACGTCACCCTGGCAGCGGCCGACGTGGGGGCGGCGGCCGCCGGCCACAGCCACGCTGCCTCCGGCGTCACGGCGGGGACCCTGGCCGGAAAGGTGAACGCCAACGCCTCCGCCGCGGGCACCCTGACCGCCGCCCAGGTCCGGGACATCAGTGTGGGGACGGCGGAGCTCACCCCGGGGACCTCCGCTCTCGTCACCGGAAGCCTCTACTTTGTCTATGAGTGAGGTGAGACCGGATGGCGAAAAAAGGATATGTGGGTGTGGGCGGCGTGGCCAGGAAGCTCAAAAAGGGATATGTGGGCGTGGGCGGCGTGGCCCGCAGGCTCAAAAAGGGATACATCGGCGTGGGCGGCGTGGCCCGGCCCTGCTGGAGCGGGGGAGAGTTGTCCTACTACGGGACGGCTGCGACCTTGACAAATTCCATAGCGTATCATGCCGGAACATCAGTTGGGAACTACGCTTTATTTGGAGGCGGTTACTACCACCCGTCCGCTGCAACCTATTCTACAGTGAATGCCTACAGCAATGCTTTGACGAGAAGCACGCCAACTGCGCTAAGTACAGCGAGATGTCATCTCGCAGCGGCATCGGTCGGGAATTATGCCCTGTTTGGAGGCGGCCGGCCTGACAGCTCCGCGGTCGACGCATACAGCACCTCTCTGACCCACAGTGTGCCGACGGCCCTGAGTCAGGCAAGAGGGCAGTTGAACGCGGCATCGGTTGGGAACTATGCGTTGTTTGGCGGTGGACTTTATTCCAATTCCGGCTACTCGAACGATGTGGACGCTTATAATGCATCGCTTACGAGAAGCCTTCCAAGCGCTCTGGGCGAGGCCAGATACAATCTCGCAGCGGCGTCGGTCGGGAACTACGCCCTGTTCGCCGGGGGTGTGGCATATGACGACGGTTCATACAGCAGCAGTTATTTGGACGCCTATAATGCCTCGCTGACAAAAACCAGCAAAAGCCTTGGCATGATTACCAGCCGCGGTTCATCGGCATCCGTAGGCAGCTACGCATTATTTGCGTATGCGCCTGGAGTTAAAGTTCAATCCGTCAATACATCGCTCACGACTGCTGATATTGCGGACCTAAGCCGAGGAAGAAGGAATCCAGCAGGCGGCTCGGTGGGGGACTATGCCCTTTTCGCCGGAGGTTACGAGTCCGGATATCTGGGTGCCGTAGACGTTTATGACGCATCGCTTACCAAAACGGTGACAACTGATCTGAGTAAGGCGCGAGAAAGCGCAGAGTCCGCCAGAGCCGGAGATTTTCTCCTGTTTGGCGGCGGCATGATCAGCACCGGAAATTCCGCAGCGACCAACGTCGTAGACGCCTACACAATTTAAATCATTTATTGAAGGAGGAATAGAAACATGAGCACAAGGTATCAGCTTTGGGACAAGGCCAGTCAGGTCATCACGCCCATTGGGGAGGTGCTGACGGCGGGGCAGTGGATGGAGCGGTATCCCGCGGCGGCGGCGATCCCCTATGTGCTGGCTGCCGGGGAGGTGAACGGGGCGTTCTGCACGCCCCTTGCCCAGATGAAGCAGATCTGCGCCCAGCAGGGGTGCGACTTCTCCGCCTGCGGGACCGACCAGGAGGCGCTGGATGCCATCGAAGCCTTCGAGGACGCGCAGAACGCCCCCGGCGAGGCGGTCTCCAACGAGGAGCTGACGGCCACGAGCCTGGCGTCCATCGCCGCCAGCCTGGAATATCAGAACATGCTCACCCTGGACGACGCGGAGGTGGTATAACATGAGCTTTGAACGGATCCAGTATTATTACGAGGCGGGCCTGTGGAGCAAGCCGATGGTGAAGATGGCGGTGCGCAAGGGCGTCATCACCAGGGAGCAGTACCGGGACATCACCGGCGAGGACTACAGGGCGCAGACGTGAGCGCCGCCGGCGGAGCGGGCCCGGTCCAAGTCCCGGCGCAGCGACCGGCCGAAGTAACGCGGGCAGCGCAAAGGCCCCCGGGGACCCTCACAGGGTCCCCGGGGGCCTGATCTGCTGGAAGTGCGTTAAAACAGGGCCCTATCCCGGCCTGCCCTGACGGGCGAAGGCGGAGAAGATATCCGCAGTCTGGGCCTGGGTGAGGGTGCCGGAGGGGTCCAGCCGTCCGCCGGGGGACCAGGGCAGCACGCCGGCGTCGCAGGCCCAGTAGAGGGAGTCGTCGGCCCAGGGGGAGATGTCCTGGTAGTCGTTGCAGGCCGCCACCCCGTCAGGGAGAAAGGTATCCCATTCCAGCAGCGCCGCCCAGCGGCGCAGCAGGACGGCGGCCTCCTCCCGGGTAATGGGCCGCTCCGGCTGGAAGCGGCCCTCCCCGGTCCCCAGTACCAGTCCCTGGTGGGCGGCCCAGCTCACCGCCGGGGCGTAGTCCGCCCGGGGGGACACGTCGGAAAAGGGGGCCTGGGCATCGTAGGGCACGGCCCCGGCGCTCTCCCACAGGGCGGAGACGAAGCCGCCCCGGGTGACAGGACCCTCCTCCCCGCGGGCGGTGGGGCACAGCAGCAAAAGTAAGAGCAGCAGCGCGGCAAATTCCTGCATAAAAAGCATCCTCCCGGCATGGTCTACCGGGAGGATACCATAAAATGGGAGAAAAACCACGGGAAAACGGTCAGATGATCCCGCCCTCCCACAGGAGGGCCCCGCCGGGGCCGTAGGCCCGGCAGTCCAGGGCCTGATCCCGCACGAAGCCCTGGGCGGAGCAGAGGAAGAGGTCCTCCCGGAAGGTCCGGCACCAGAGGGAGACGGGCCCCCCTTCGGTCTGAAAGCGGAACTCCAGGGCCTCCACCGCCGGGTCGGCGCGGTAGCCGTAGAGCACGGCGTCGGAGAGGCCGTCCCCAAAGTAGGCCTGGACGGGCCGGCTGTCGTCCATGCTCAGGGTGGCCCGGCTGCCGAAGGTCCAGAAGGGCCCCCGGCGGGAGATGGGGACAAAGGACCAGGAGTCCAGGTATCGGGCCAGAAACCAGCGCGTTCCGCCGTCCTCCGCCACATAGGCCACGGTGGAGGGACCGTAGTTGGCGGCGGCTTCGGAGGCCCGGAAGGCCCCCTCCGGGGTGAAATAGCTGGAGGTAAAGGAACGGAGGGCCCAGCTCAGGACCAGGATGAGGGCCAGGTTCCGCAGCAACTTGGCGCGCAGGCTCATGGCCCCACCTCCTCCAGCGGGATGGTGAATTGGCAGGCGCGGCCGGGCTCATCGTAGAGGAGGGTCACGCTGTCCGTGGGCGGAAAGTCCCGGTAGGAGTCGATGCTGCGGCGGAAATAGCTCCCGGAGCTCTGTCCGCCGCCCAGATAGGTCCGCCCGGACCCATCCCGGACCTGGAAGCCGTAAAAGCCGAAGCTGTTGAGGATGGGGGGGACATTGAACTCCAGCAGGCACACGGAGAGGGTCCCATCCCGGGTCTGCACCACATCGGTGACCACCACCACCTTGTTGCCGATGCGCGCCGCCGTGTCCCCCGCGGCGGCGCGGACGATCTCCTCCCGGGGGATGCTCCTCACCGGCCGGTAGATCAGCAGATCCCAGGCGCTCAGGAACAGGAGCGGAAGCAGGAACAGGCAGGCTGCCACGGACAGCAGGACGGCGCAGGCCCTGGTGAGGGCCACGGAGGCGCACAGCAGGGGCGGATGGGCCCGGTCCAGGGCCCGGCCCACCTCCCCGGCGTCCCCCATGGCGGCCAGGGCCGTCCGGGCCGCCTCCTCCGGCGCGGCGCCGGCGTCCTCCAGGGCGGCGGCGTGGTCGGTCAGGTGGTCCATCAGCTCCGCCGCCGCCTGGGCGCGGGCCGGGCGGTAGCGGATGTGCCGGCACACCGCCGCGCACCAGGCGGCGAAATCAGCCCGCTCCATCAGGCCATGGCCGGGGCCGCGCCGGAGAGGACGGCGTTGACGGCCGCCGTGAAGGTCCGCCACTCCTTCTTCTGCGCCTCCAGCGCCCGCAGCCCTTTCCCGGTGATGCGGTAGTACTTCCGGACCCGGCCCGTGGGCGCCTCCGCCTGGTAGCCGCGCACCGCCCCATCCCGCTCCAGCGCGTGGAGGATGGGGTAGAGGGTCCCCTCCTTCAGCGCAAAGGTGTGGTCACTGCGCCGGTCCAGCTCGGCGATCATCTCATAGCCGTACTTGTCCCCCTCCGACAAAAGCGAGAGCACCAGCAGGGTGGTGCTGCCGGAGAGCAGAGTCTTGTCCGCCATTGCGTCGTCCCCCTTGTGGATCAGATACATCGATTATCTAGGTATATAATACATCGATGAGCGAGGTATGTCAAGGGGGCAACGGGATTTGTACTTGACGGCGGGCCGCTCTGAGGGGTTAAATAGAAGAGAGCGTGAAATATGGCTGGAAGGAGCGGATCAGATGAACAATTTTACCTACTATACGCCCACCAAGGTGGTCTTTGGCCGGGGGAGCGAGGGGCAGACCGGCGCCCTGGTGCGGGAGCGGGGCTGCAAAAAGGTCCTCCTCCACTACGGCGGGGGCAGCGCGGTGCGCTCGGGCCTGCTGGACCGGGTGAAGGACTCCCTGCGGGAGGCGGGCCTGGAGTGGACGGAGCTGGGGGGCGCGCTTCCCAACCCGCGGCTCTCCCTGGTGCGGGAGGGCGTGGACCTGTGCCGGCGGGAGGGGGTGGACTTCCTTCTGGCCGTAGGGGGCGGCAGCGTCATCGACTCGGCCAAGGCCATGGCCTACGGCGCGGCAGAGGAGGGCGACGTGTGGGACCTCTACTGCGGAAAGCGGCAGGCCCGGGCGGCCCTGCCGGTGGGCGCGGTGCTCACCATCGCAGCGGCGGGCAGCGAGATGAGCGACTCGTCTGTGATCACCAACGAGGACGGCTGGATCAAGCGGGGGTACAGCAGCGATCTGTGCCGCCCGGTGTTCGCCGTCATGAATCCGGAGCTCACCATGACCCTGCCCGCCTACCAGACCGCCTGCGGCTGCACGGACATCCTCATGCACACCATGGAGCGCTACTTCCACCCGGAGGCGGGCATGGCCCTCACCGACAGCCTGGCCGAGGCCCTGATGCGCACGGTGATGGAGAGTGCCCGGGTCCTGACAAAGGAGCCGGAGAACTACGAGGCCCGGGCGGAGGTGATGTGGGCGGGGAGCCTCTCCCACAACGGCCTCACAGGCTGCGGCGCGGGCGGGGACTGGATGACCCACAAGCTGGAGCACGAGCTGGGCGGGCTTTACGACGTGGCCCACGGCGCGGGTCTGGCGGCGGTGTGGGGCAGCTGGGCCCGGTATGTATACCGCTCCTGCCCGGAGCGGTTCGCCCGGTTCGCCGTCCATGTGCTGGGCCTCCCCGCCGGGGCGGATGCGGAGGAGACCGCCCTCCGGGGCATTGGGGCCATGGAGGACTTCTACCGGGAGCTGGGCATGCCCACCAGCCTCCGGGAGCTGGGGGTGGCGCCCACCGAGGCGGAGCTGGCCCTGCTGGCCCGCAAGTGCGCGGCGGCCTGCCGCGGGGGCGGCGGTGCCGTCCGCCGCCTGGAGGAGGCCGATCTGGCCGCCATCTACCGCATGGCGCTGTGAGAACGGTGGAAAACAAGAGGGGGCGCGGCTTTTGAAAAAGCCGCGCCCCCTCCGTCTGCTGAAACACCTGTATGCTAGGGATCGCTAGTGGTCTGTGGCGGGGGAACGCCCGCCCCGCGTGGGATCAAATGCCCCGGTTCAGCCGCCCCTGGCCAGATTGGTGAGGTCCTCCCCCGCCACGCGGTAGACCGTCCACTCGTCCATGGGCTGGGCGGGGAGGGAGAGATAGAAGTCGATGGAGGGCTTGTTCCAGTCCAGGCACCACCACTCCAGCCGTCCGCAGCCCTCCTCCACGGCGATGGCGGCCAGCCGCTTGAGCAGGGCCAGGCCGTAGCCCTTGCCCCGGTGCTCCGGGCGGACGAACAGATCCTCCAGGTATATGCCGCAGCGGCCCAGGAAGGTGGAGAAGTTGTGGAAATAGAGGGCGAAGCCCACCGGCTCGTCCCCCTCCTGGGCGATGAGGACCTCTGCACCGTGGCGTTCAAAGATCCAGGTCCGGAGGGTGTCCTCGTCGGTCACCACCTCGTGCCGGAGCTGTTCGTACTCGGCCAGGTCCAGAATGAATTGCAGGATGAGGGGCACATCGTCCGCGACGGCCTTGCGGATGGAAAAGAGCTGGTTCGACTCCATGGCGGGTCCTCCTTACAGTACATTGATTCAGGTCCGGGGCGGCTCCTGTGTCCCGGCGCCGGGCTCCGCCCCGGCATCCCCGGGGGCCGGAGGCTGGGCCGCAGCGGCCTTGGCCTGCTGCTGGGCCAGAAGGGCGCGCTCCCGCGCCTCGTCCTCCTGCTGCTGCCGCTCCCGGCGGTCCTTTTCCTTTCGGCGGCGGTGCCGGAAACGCTTCCACTCCAGCCACGCCCCGATGAAGGCAAAGACGGCCATGAGGAAGAAGGTGCAGATGAGCCCCGCCGTGGGGGCAAAGTCCCCCTCCAGAGCGCCCACGAACTGGCCGGCGGCCCAGCCCAGGGCGCAGCCTATGTAGAAAAAGAAGGCAAACCACACCCGGCGGAGGAGCAGGGCCAGGGCGCCTGCCGCGCCCAGGACGACATATAAAAGGGCCAGCCGGGCGGTTACAAAGACCCCGGCCGTCCAGTAGTAGGTGGCGCAGGCCGCCACCACGAAGAGGAGAAAGGCCAGCAGGGCGCACAAAAGCGCGGGGCCGCTGAAGTACTTTTTCATATGGATCCGACCTTTTTTGTTTAAATGCGGCTGCAACAGGATTATACCATGCTTTTCCTCCGCGGGCAAGGGCGGCGTGTTTCGGCGCGCCGCGCCCGCAACCGGGGCGGGCGGAAGGCGTGGGAGCCGCTTTGGGGCCATTATAGCACGTGGTGGACGGGGTGACAATGGGCGAGGGCCCCGGTCGTTCCGGGATTGACGGGGGCCGCCTTGTGCACTAAAATAATATCCAAATACCCAAACAAGCAGCGGGAGGTTATGGAAATGAGAGAGATCAGGACCGCCGCCCTCATCGGCATGGGGGCCATGGGGGCGGTGTTCGCGCCGGGGCTGTCCGCCACGCTGGGGGACGGCTTCCGGGTGGTGGCCGGCGGCGTGCGGAAGGCCCGGCTGGCCCGGGGCGTCATGGTGAACGGCGCTCCTGTGACGTTCCGTCTGACAGAGCCGGAGGGCCCGGCGGAGCCGGTGGATCTGGTGATCCTGGCCGTGAAGGATTACGCCTACCGGGAGGCGCTGGAGCAGGTGGGCCGCTTCGTGGGGGAGGACACCATCCTCCTGCCTGTGCTCAATGGGCTGGACTGCGCCCGGCAGGCCGGGGAGGTCTACGGCCCGGAAAAGGTGCTCTACGCCAGCATGTGGGTGGACGCCAGCATGGAAAACGGGACGGCGGTCTATAACCCCCGGGGCATGGTGCGCATCGGGGAGGCCCGGAACGACCCGCCCGGCCCGCGGGTGCTGGCCCTGGAGGACCTCTTCCGCCGGGCGGGGGTCCGCTGCCGGGTGGAGCCGGATATGATCCACTGCATCTGGCTGAAATTTATGGGCAACGTCAGCGAGAACCTGCCCTGCGCTCTGCTGGGCGTGCCCTACGGGGCCTATCGGGAGGGCTGGCCCGCCGACGGGATCCGCAGGGCCCTGATGGCCGAGGTGGCGGCGGTGGCCCGGGCGGAGGCCGGGGTGGAGCTGACGGAGGAGGATATGGCCCTCCGGAACAGGATCGTCTACAACCAGGACCCCGCCAGCCGGCCCTCCACCCTGCAGGACCTGGACCGGGGCAGGCAGACGGAGGTGGGGCTCTTCGCCGGCGCCGTGGTGCGCCTGGGGGAGAAGCACGGCATCCCCACCCCGGTCAGCGCCGTCATGCTCCAGGGGATCCGGGCCCTGGAGGCCAAAAACGCCGGGACCATCCCCGGCCTTCCGGAGGCGGCACGGGGGTGAAAAAGGCTATTTTTTGCGATTTTTACGGCACGCTGGTCCATGAGAACGGACCCATCTCCCTGGAGGTGGTGGGCCGGGTGGCGGAGAGCTGCGGCGCGGCCCCGGAGGATGTGGTGGCCTTTTGGTGGGAGCGGTTCGGGGCCCTGTCGGCGCGGTGCTGCGGCGTGGATTTCCGCACCCGGTACGACATCGCCGTGGAGAGCTTCCAGGAGACGGTGGAGCGCTTCGGCTCTCCGGAGGACCCCAGGGCCCTGACGGACCGGATGGTGGAGCACTGGTGCGCCCCGCCCCTCTATGAGGACGCCCGGGCCTTTCTGGAGGCGGCCCCCGCCCCGGTGTATCTGGTCACCAACAGCGACGACCACTTTGTGGAGGAGGCCCTCCGGCGGTACGGCCTCCCCGTGGCCGGCGCTGTCACCAGCCAGGCCGCCCGGTACGCCAAGCCCCGTCCGGAGATATTCCGCTTCGCCCTGGAGCGGTATGGCCTTCGTCCCGGGGAGACCGTCCACCTGGGGGACTCGCTGGCCGGGGATGTGGAGACGCCCCGCGCTCTGGGTATCCGGGCCCTCTGGCTCAACCGGAAGGGGAAGCCGGTCCCTCCGGGTGTGGAGGCTGCGGAGAACCTGGCGGAGGCGGCGCGGACACTGGCCCCCCTGTTCTGACACCGAACTGTTACCAAATTGTCCTTGACAAAGAGAGGTTACAGTTGTACCCTATTGATATAGGGTACAACTGTAACCTCTTCTCCTGTCAGAGAGTCTTTGCCTGGCGGAGAGGGTTTCCGAATCTTTGAGAACAGAAAGGGGCGCTGTGAAATGTCGGAGGCGGAGGAGCGGATCACCGACGCGGAGCTGGAGGTGATGGGGGCCCTGTGGCGGGGAGAGGGCCCCATGACGCTGTCCCAGGTGAAGGAGGCCATGGCTCGGGCCCGGGGCTGGAACGGGGACACCACCAAGACCCTGCTGCTCCGCCTGTGCCGGAAAGGGGCGGTGGAGCAGGAGAAGCGGGAGGTCTATTACTACCGGCCCCTGGTGAGCCGGGAGGACTTCGGCCGCTACAAGACCCAGCGCCTCATCGACAAGCTCTACGCGGGCAGCGCCAAGGCGATGGTGGCCGCCCTGGTGGAGCGGCAGGCCCTGAAGCGGGAGGATGTGGGCGAGCTCCGGGCCATGTTCGACGCCCTGTGGGAGGAGAAGGAGGGCGGGGAGACGTGAGCATGCTGCTGGAGACGCTGCTGCGCCTGACAGTGCTGGGGTCCCTGCTCACCGGCGTGGTGCTGCTGCTGGAGCGGGTCTTCCGCCGGCGGCTGAGCCGGGCAGCGGGCTACTACCTCTGGCTGCTGGTGCTGCTGCGGCTGTGCCTGCCCTTCGGGGTGACCCTCCGGGTGCCGACGGCGGAGGAATTTCCCACTCCCGCCGCCCAGACCGGCGGCGCTCCGGTCCAGACGGCCCCTCTCCCCGGTGGGGCGGAGCTGGTTCCGGCGGCCCCACGGCCCCCAGTGGGGGAGGCGGCAGACGGAACGGACGGGGCCTCCCCCTCCCCCGGCGGGACAGACAGGGGCGCCTCCCTCCGGACCCTGCTGACGGCCCCCGCCCTGTGGACGGCGGTGTGGGAGCTGGGGGCGGCGGTGTGCCTGGGGCGCTGTGTCCGGGGATACCTCCGCTTCTCCCGGGCGGTCCGCCGGACGGCGGAGCCGCCATGTCCCGCCGCGCGCGCCCTGCTCCGGCGGCTGGACCCGGCGGGCCGTGCGGCGCTGGCCGAGAGCCCTCACGTCCCCGCGCCCATGCTGCTGGGGGTGCTGCGGCCCCTCATCGTGCTCCCGGCGGGGGTGGACGACCCCGCGCGGCTGGAGGACATCCTCTGCCACGAGCTGGTCCATGCCCGGCGGCACGATCTCCTCTACAAATGGCTGACCGCGGCAGTGACCAGCCTCCACTGGTTCAATCCCCTGATGTACCTGGTGCGGCGGGAGGTGGCCCGCCGCTGTGAGCTCTCCTGTGACGAGGCGGTGCTCCGCACCCTGGACCAGAGGGGACGGCGGCGCTACGGGGAGACCCTCCTAGCCCTGGCCGCGCCGCCCCCGCCGGGGATGGGGGTGCTGGCCGTCACTCTGTGCGAGGAGAAGGCACATCTGAGAGAGCGGCTGGTGTCCATCGCGGGCTACCGGAAGGGGGGGCCCGCCGCCGCCGTCCTGGCGGCGATCCTGGCCCTGGCGGTGGGGGGCTGCGCCCTGGTGGGCGGCGCCGAGACCGTTCCGCCGGAGACCGCCCCGCCCCGGGAGACGCCGCCGGAGGCCGCCTCCGCCCTGCTGGAGGACGGAACTGGGTATGACCTCCCCAACGGTATGACTCTGGCCGTCCCCGGTGCTGTGTCGGAGGAGCTGCTGGTCTTCCCCGCCGGGGAGGCGGAGCTGGGGGAGGCGCCGTATCTGGTGTGGGTCTACGAGAAGAAGAGCTATGAGGACGGCATGACGGACTACGGCTCACCCGCGGGCTTTCTCTTCTGCATCCTGCGGTACGACCAGGTGGAGTACGAGCAAAACTACCTGGCCGTGAACGGCGGCGCCGGCGGCCTGGATTTCTTCGCCCGGGACGGGGCGTACTATTATGGCTGGGGCACCGCCACCGATGTGCAGTACTACCGCTCCGACGAAGGGGAGACCGACGCCGGCGGCCAGGGGTGGAAGGACTGGGAGGCACTGTTCGAGGCATTCCCGGCCATCCAGGCCGACTTCATCGCCCGCAACGGCCTGACGGCCTGCGACGGCGGGACGGCGCTGGGGCGGGACTTCTTCTGGCCGGGGGAGCACCGCTATGTGAGCTACCACAACGCCGACTACACCCGATCCATGACCCTCACCCTCTCCCAGCCCGCCGTGCAGGGGGAGGGGGGCATCTGGTGTGTGGAGCGGTGGCAGGACAACAACTACGGCAGCCGCTATACGGTCCTGCCCTCCGCCGACGTACCCGTGGCGGAGTACTACGCCGACCTCCAGGAGCAGACCGGCAGGGTCCACCCCATCCAGGGAGGGCAGGCGGACCTCCTGACCCCGGAGGGGGCGGCCCTGGACTGGCTACGGCAGGAGTATGCGGGAGAGGACATCTCCGCCGACAGCATCCGGCTGCTGGAGGGCGCGCCCGCCGGCGACGTGTGGGGGCGGCTCTCCCGGGTGCTGGCGCAGGAGGGGACGCTGGAGAGCTTCACCTGGGCCGGGGGAGCCGAGACCGGACTGCGGACCTATTCGGAGCCCGACTACTACCGGGATGAGGGACAGCAGTTGTCCTTATGGGGCGTGGCGGGGACCTGGCTGTATCTCTACGCCTGGGTGGAGGCCCAGCCCCCGGCGGCCCTGACCGGAGCGGCGGTCCGCTATACCGCCGGGAGCGGGGACGGCGTCCTCTTTCTGGCCGAGGGCGGGCTGGTCCGGGTGGACCTGGACGGGGAGACGCTGTGGGTACGCCCGGCCTATGACTACCAGAGCACCCCCTATGACCGGATGTACGATATCTGCCAGGAGTGGGCGGAGTACGCGCCGTTTTTGCAGGACATCTCCAGCAGCGCCCGCCCGTAGACGTCCCGCCTCCAGGGCGGCCCCTATACTGGACTGGAGGAGGGCCGCCGCGCTGCCCGAGTTTGACAGCTCAAAAGCCAAGAGGCCGGACGCATCTGCGTCCGGCCTCTTTCCATACAGTACATTCGCCCCAAGAGAGCAGCGGCGTTTTCAGTTGTTCATCTGCTTGCGGCGGGAGATGTTCATGGTGCCGTCCTGCATATCGCCCACCCACTCCAGGCTCTTGCCGGTGCCGTAGGCCACGCAGGAGATGGCGTCGTCGGCCACATGGGTCTCGATGCCGGTGTGGGACTCGATGAGCTTGTCGAAGCCCCAGACCAGGCTGCCGCCGCCGGTCATGACGATGCCGTTGGTGGAGATGTCGGCCACCAGCTCAGGGGGCGTGCGCTCCAGCACTCCGTGGATGGCCTCCAGGATGCGGGTGGAGACCTCCTCGAAGGCCTCGATCATCTCGGAGGAGGTGACGGTGAACACCCGGGGCAGGCCGGTCATGAGGCAGCGGCCCTTGACCTCGAAGGTCTGCTCCTCGGGCCGGGGGAAGACGCAGCCGATCTGCATCTTGATCTCTTCCGCAGTACGTTCGCCGATGAGCACGTTGTGCTTCCGGCGTATGTACTTGATAATGGCCTCGTCGAACTGGTCGCCCGCGATCTTGATGGAGGTGGATTCCACGATGCCGCCCAGGGAGATGACGGCGATATCGGTGGTGCCGCCGCCGATGTCCACGATCATGTGGCCGTCGGGTTTGGTGATGTCGATGCCCGCGCCGATGGCGGCGGCCAGAGGCTCTTCGATGAGAAAGACCCGCCGGGCGCCGGCCTGGATGCCCGCGTCCACCACGGCGCGCTCCTCCACCTCGGTGATGCCGGAGGGCACGCAGATGACCACCCGGGGCTTGAAGAGACGGAAGGAGGCGGCCTTTCGGATAAACTCCTTGAGCATCCGCTCGGTCATGTCGAAGTCGGAGATGACGCCCTCCCGCAGGGGGCGGATGGCCACGATGTTGCCGGGGGTACGGCCCAGCATCTGCTGGGCGTCGGTGCCCACCTTCAGCAGGGTGCCCTTGTCCTTGTCCATGGCCACCACGGAGGGCTCCCGCAGCACCACGCCCTTGCCCTTGACGTATACGAGAATGGAAGCGGTACCCAAATCGATACCGATGTCTTTTGCGAACATACCAGCACCTCGAAATCTGTGAAGCTTTTCCTTTATTTTAGCCCAGAGACCCATAATGTATCCCCTTTGATATCAGCATATGTACGGTTGATCCTATTTATTATATCGGGTGTTCCGACGCATTTCAACCTCAATTTCAAAAAGAAGGGGGAAAGGGGGCGGAAGACCGCTCTTTTTGCGGTCCGGGGGTCCGGGCCAGGGTGGCGCAGAGCACGTCGGCGGCGCCCGCGGTGCGCAGGGTACGGGCGCACTCGGAGATGGTGGCGCCGGTGGTGATCACGTCGTCGATGAGGAGGACCCGCCGTCCGGCCACCAGCTCCGGGTCCGCGGCCTGATAGGCCCCCAGTACGTTGGCCCGGCGGGCTCCGGCTCCTCCGGCGAGGCCGGACTGGGCCTCGGCATCCCGGACCTTCCGCAGAGTCTCCACTGCCACGTCCCCCAGCTCCAGGGCGGTGGCGCAGGCCAGGAGCATGGCCTGGTCGTAACCCCGCTTTTTCAGCCGCTCCGGAGACAGCGGGACCCAGGTGATGAGATCGTACCGCCCGGACAAGTGATCCCGGACACACTGGGCCGTCAGCCGCCCGTAGACCTGGGCATAGCCGCTGCGGCCTTTGAATTTGAAGCGGTGAAAGGACGCGCGCACCGCGCCCTCGTACCACAGCGGGGAAGCGCACAGGGAGACGAACTCCGGCTTCTGCTCGGCGGCGGGGCCGGAGATCCAGGGCAGCTCCCGTTGACAGCGCTGGCACAGGCCGGACTCCCCACGGCGCAGCAGGGCGCGGCAGAAGGCGCACCGGGGCGGGAACAGCAGGTCCAGCAGGACCGACGCCCCGCCGCTCACGGCTTGTCCTCCAGATCGATGGGGCCGTGCTCCTTTTCAAAGGCGCGGATGCAGGCGGCAATGAGGTGCAGGACCTGACGGCTCATCGACCGCCCCTCATAGGCCGCGATATATTGCAGCTTGTCGTGGAGCTCTCCGTCCATACGGATGCTCAGATGCGTTCGGTTTTCCATATGCCTTGCCTCCGTTCATCAGGTAAGCAAAGCATATCTTTTGCAGTAAAAATTAGATTATTTTTAGTGCATTCTTACGGCTTGAAATTTGGGCAATCCTCCGGTGGGGAGGGGCACGCCCTCCGGGGGCCAAACCCATTTCTTTTTCCCTTTGAAAAAGAAACGGTTTTGGATACCAATTGGCCGCTGCGCGGAGGGCGGTCCCCTCCACCCCCGGAGGGGGGAACCCTCCGTCCCCCCTCCTAGGGGGACTGAACAGGTGGACCGGCCTCCGCGGCGGCCAGTCTGGCCCGCAGGCCGGAATACCGCCGCTGCTGCCGGTCGTTGCGGACCATCTGGACCACCTTTTCCTCATCCCCTACCAGGATGAAGAGTTCTTTGGCACGGGTGATGGCGGTATAGAGCACGCCCCGGGTAAGGAGCAGGGGGGCGCCGTCGCACACCGCCAGCACCACTGCCCGGTACTCGCTGCCCTGGGCCTTATGTACGGTCATGGCGTAGGCGGGCTCCAGTTCCCCCAGCATATCGGGGGCGTACTCCACCACCCGCCCGTCGAAGTCCACAGTGATCCGATCCCCCCTGGGGTCGATCTCCGTGATGCGGCCGATGTCCCCGTTGAAAACCCCCATACCGGCGCCCAGCCCCCCAGACTCCTTCCACATGAGGTCGTAGTTGTTCCGCACCTGCATCACCCGGTCCCCGGTGCGGAAGAGATAAGAGCCGAACCGCCGCTCCCCCTTGCCCTCTTCCGGGGGGTTGAGGGCGGCCTGGAGCATCTGGTTGAGGGAAAAGGTGCCGCTCTGGTGCCGGCGGGTGGGGGAGAGCACCTGGATCTGATCCGCCGGGATGCCCATTTTTTCGGGCAGCCGGGTCCTGACCAGCTCGACCACGGTCTCCGCCGTCCGCAGGGGGTCCCGCCGGCGGAGGAAGAAAAAGTCCCTGTACTGGTTCCGCAGGTCGGGCACCTCTCCCCGGTCCACCAGGTGAGCGTTCATGACGATGGCGCTTTGGGCGGCCTGGCGGAAGATCTCGGTGAGGCGCACCGTGGGCACCTGGCCGCTGCGCAGCAGATCGGAGAGCAGATTCCCCGGCCCCACGGAGGGAAGCTGATCCGGGTCCCCCACCAGGATGAGGCGGCAGTCCCCCCGCAGGGCGGCCAGCAGGGCCCGCATGAGGGGGATGTCCACCATGGAGGTCTCGTCCACGATGACGGCGTCCACGGCCAGGGGCTCGTCCTCGTCGTGGGCAAAGACCAGCTCCCCCGTGTGCTGGTCGAACTGGGTCTCCAGCAGGCGGTGGATGGTGGCCGCCTCGGTGCCGCAGGCTTCGCTGAGCCGCTTGGCCGCCCGGCCCGTGGGGGCGCACAGGGCGGTCTCCAGTCCCAGGTGGTCGAAGAGGGCGAGCACCCCCCGCAGGCAGGTGGTCTTGCCGGTGCCCGGCCCGCCGGTGAGCAACATCACCTGCCGCCAGGCCGCCATGCCCACCGCCTCCCGCTGCTGGGGGGCGTACTGGATGCCCTGGGCGGCCTCGATGCGGTCGATGATGCCCGTGAGCCCCTCCGGAGGCAGCAGCTCCCGCTGGCAGAACTCGGTGAGGCGGAAGGCCACATAGGCCTCCGCCTCCTGCATTTGGGCCAGATAGCAGGCGTCCTCACCCGCCACGGTCTCCCGCACGATCTCTCCCCGCTCCGTCAGGGCGTCCAGGGCCTCGGTGAGGGGCAGACCGTCCTCCAGCCCCAGAAGCTGGCCGGTGGCCCACGCCAGCTTGCGGGCGGGGAGGAAGGTGTGCCCGTTCATCAGGTTGTGCCGGAGCTCGAAGAGGAGCCCGGCTTCCACCCGCTGGGGGTCCTCTCCCGCCGTGCCCAGGTCCAGGGCCAGCTGATCCGCTGTGGAAAAGGATACGCCCAGCTCCTCGTCCACCAGCAGGTAGGGGTTGTCCTGCAGCACGTCCAGGGCCTGATTTCCGTACCGGCGGTAGAGGGGCATGCCCAACTGGAGGGGGAGGCCGTGCTCCCCCAGAAAGGCCAGCAGCAGGCGCATGCCCATCTGGAGCCGGAAGGCGTCCCCGATCTGGAGGGCCCGCTTCCGGGTGATGCCCTTGATGCGGGTGAGGTACTCCGGGTGCTCCTCCAGCACGGTGAAGGTATCCGCGCCGAACTCCTCCACCAGCCGCCGTGCGGTGGAGGAGCCCACCCCCTTCACCGCGCCGGAGGACAGGTATTCCAGGATGGCCTTTTCCCCCACGGGGACCCGGCGCTCCACGATCTCAGCCTTGAACTGCTCTCCATAGGAGGCGTGGCGGCCCCAGCTTCCCTGGACGGAGAGCCCCTCGCCGGGGGCGGCGCCGGGCATGCAGCCCACCACCGTCACCGGTTCGCCCTCCCCCACGGTGAGGCGCAGCACGGTGTAGCCGTTTTCTTCATTGCGGAAAACCACCGAGTCCACCGTGCCCTCCAGGACCGTCAATTCCTTGTTCTCCTCCAAGGCGGAAAACTCCTTTTCATACCAAATACTCCGTCAGGGCGCCCATAGGGCACAGGATCACCCTGGGCTCCCGGCTCACCAGGGCGTTGGCGACGGCCCGGCCCAGAGGGTCCAGTCCGTCGTCGGCGATGACCACCGTGTAGCGCCTGAGCTCCCCGGCCCGGAGCCACAGCAGGGCCCGGACGGTCTGCTCCAGAGCGGCGCCGTCCCCCCGGGCGGGGACCACGGCATAGGCGGGGGCGTAAAAGTCCCTGGGGGCCAGGATGCGTCCAAAGGCCAGCCACCCCAGGGAAAAGAGGCCGAACACGGCCAGCAGGGACAGGAAGATCTCCAAAACAGCGTGTAGCAAAATGACCCACCTCCGCGCCATTCTATGCGCGGGGGCGGGTTTTCGTTAAAAAAGGGACGTGAAGCCGTAGGTGAGGCCCAGGATGAGGAACCCGGCGATGAGCACGCCCGCGAAGATGGAGGGCAGGGCCTTCCGCAGCGGCATGTCCAAAAAGGCGGCGGCCAGCGCGCCGGTCCAGGCTCCGGTGCCGGGCAGGGGCATCGCTACAAAAAGCATGAGCCCCAGATATTTGTATTTCGTCACCTTCCGGCCCTTCAGGTGGGCCTTGGCCTCCAGCCGGTCCACCAGATGGTCCAGCCTGGGCAGGCGGCGGCGCATCCATTGAAAAATGCGCCGGATATAGACGACGATGAAGGGGGCGGGCAGGATGTTCCCCACCACGGCGGACAGATAGGCGGCCCAATAGGGCAGCCCCAAGGCCACGCCGAAGGGGAGCCCGCCCCGCAGCTCCACCACCGGCACCATGGACACCAAGGTGGTAAAGACCATCTCGCCCAACTGATTGTTTTGCAGCCACTCTAACAGATCCAAAACGACGATCACCTCATGGGAGATATTGTACCACATGGGTGAGAGAGGGAACCATAAAAATTTTGTGAAGTTTTGGTCTTTCCGTCAGGACCTCGGCCCGCCTATTTGAGCACGGTCTTCAGGTACTGGCCGGTGTAGCTGGCCTCACACCGGGCCACCTCCTCCGGCGTGCCGGTGCAGTTCCCCGGCGGGCCGCAGGCCCGCCGGGGGCCCCGGTTGAATCTCAGCCGCCCGAAGTGAATTCGGGCGGCTCAAGGTTTTGGCCCTGGGCCAAAACGCTTGTACGCGCCTGGCGGCGCGCGCCATCTTGCGATGGGGCATCGTCTGCCCCGGCCTCTACTTGAGCACGGTCTTCAGGTACTGGCCGGTGTAGCTGGCCTCACACCGGGCCACCTCCTCCGGCGTGCCGGTGCAGACGATGGTGCCGCCGCCGTCGCCGCCCTCGGGGCCCAGGTCGATGACATAGTCCGCCGTCTTGATGACGTCCAGGTTGTGCTCAATGACCACGACGGAGTTCCCTGCGTCCACCAGGCGCTGGAGCACCTCGATGAGCTTGTGGACGTCGTAGGTGTGCAGGCCCGTGGTGGGCTCATCCAGGATGTAGATGGTCCGGCCCGTGGCTCGCTTGGCCAGCTCCGTGGCCAGCTTCACCCGCTGGGCCTCGCCGCCGGAGAGCTCGGTGGAGGGCTGACCCAGCTTCACATAGGAGAGGCCCACGTCGTAAAGAGTCTGGAGCTTGTTGTAGATGCGGGGCAGATTTTCAAAGAAGGGCAGGGCTTCGTCCACGGTCATATCCAGCACCTCGTAGATGTTCTTGCCCTTATACTTGACTTCCAGGGTCTCCCGGTTGTAGCGCTTACCCTTGCAGACCTCGCAGGGGACGTAGATGTCCGGGAGGAAGTGCATCTCGATCTTGATGAGGCCGTCTCCGGAGCAGGCCTCGCACCGCCCGCCCCGCACGTTGAAGGAGAAGCGGCCCGGCCCGTAGCCCCGGGCCTTGGCGTCGGGGGTAGAGGCGAAGAGGTCCCGGATGTCGTTAAAGAGGCCGGTGTAGGTGGCGGGGTTGGAGCGGGGCGTACGGCCGATGGGGGACTGGTCGATGTCGATGACCTTGTCCAGATACTCCTCCCCCTCGATGGCGTCGTGCCTGCCGGCGCGGACCTTCACCCGGTTGAGATCGGCCCCCAGCTTTTTGTAGAGGATCTCATTGACCAGGGAGGACTTGCCGGAGCCGGACACGCCGGTGACGCAGGTGAAGGTCCCCAGGGGGATGGACACGTCCACGTGCCGCAGGTTGTTCTCCGCCGCCCCCCGGACGGTGAGAAATTTTCCGCTGCCCTTCCGGCGCTCCGCCGGGACGGGGATCTTCCGCCGCCCGGAGAGGTAGTCGCCGGTGATGGAGCCGGGGGTGTTCATGACCTCCTCGGCCGTGCCGCAGGCCACCACCTCGCCGCCGTGGACCCCGGCTCCGGGGCCGATATCCACGATATAGTCCGCCGCGCGCATGGTGTCCTCGTCGTGCTCCACCACCAGCAGGGTGTTGCCCAGGTCCCGCAGCCGCTTGAGAGTGGCCAGGAGCTTGTCGTTGTCCCGCTGGTGGAGGCCGATGGAGGGCTCGTCCAGGATATAGAGGACCCCCATGAGGGAGGAGCCGATCTGGGTGGCCAGGCGGATGCGCTGGCTCTCGCCGCCAGAGAGGGTCCCGGCGGCCCGGCTGAGGGTGAGGTACTGGAGCCCCACCGACTGGAGAAAGCCCAGGCGGCTCTTGATCTCCTTGAGGATGCGCTCGGCGATGAGCAGCTTCTGGGGAGAGAGCTCCAGCCCGCCTACGAAGTCCAGGGCCTGGGTCACCGACATCTGACAGAAGTCGTGGATGCTGATGCCGCCCACGGTGACGGCCAGGGCCTCTTTCCGCAGTCGCTTGCCGCCGCAGTCGGGGCAGGGGCGCTCGGACATGCAGTCCTCCAGCTCCCGGCGCATGGCGTCGGACTGGGTCTCCCGATAGCGGCGCTCCAGATTGTTGACCACGCCCTCAAAGGCCTGGTACAGGGTGCCCTGGCCCTGGGCGCGGTCGTAGGTGAGCTTCAGCTTCTCCCCTTTGGTGCCGTAGAGGATGACGTCCAGCACCTCGGGGGGCAGATCCTTCACCGGGGTGGTGAGCTTGAAGCCGTACTGCTTGGCCAGCGCCTCAAAATACATGCGGGAGATGGAGTCCCCCTTCACGTTGTTCCAGCCCGAGGCGGAGATGGCGCCCTCCAGAATGGAGAGACCGGGGTTGGGGATGATGAGGGCGGGGTCCACTTTGAGCTGGCTGCCCAGACCGGTACAGGTGGGACAGGCGCCGAAGGGGTTGTTGAAGGAGAACATGCGGGGGGCCAGCTCTTCGATGGAGATGCCGCAATCCTCGCAGGCGTAGTTCTGGGAGAAGAGAAGGTCCCGGTCCTCGCTTACGATATTGATGACCACCAGGCCGCCGGAGAGGCCGGCGGCGGTCTCCACCGAGTCGGTGAGGCGGCGGGCGACGTCCTCTTTGATGACCAGCCGGTCCACCACCACCTCGATGCTGTGCTTCCTGTTCTTGTCCAGCTTGATCTCCTCGGTGAGGTCGTAGATGGACCCGTCACACCGGACCCGGACGTAGCCGGACTTCCGGGCGTCCTCGAAGATCTTCTGATGCTCGCCCTTCTTGCCCCGGATGACGGGGGCCATGACCTGGATGCGGGTGGCCTCCGGCAGGGTCATCACCTGATCGATGATCTGGTCCACGGTCTGCTGCCGGATCTCCTTGCCGCACTTGGGGCAGTGGGGGGTGCCCACCCGGGCCCACAGCAGGCGGAGATAGTCATAGATCTCGGTGACGGTGCCCACGGTGGAGCGGGGGTTTTTGGAGGTGGTCTTCTGGTCGATGGAGATGGCGGGGGAGAGGCCGTCGATATAGTCCACGTCGGGCTTTTCCATCTGGCCCAGGAACATCCGGGCGTAAGAGGAGAGGGACTCCACGTACCGGCGCTGGCCCTCTGCGTAGATGGTGTCGAAGGCCAGGGAGGACTTGCCGGAGCCGGAGAGGCCCGTGAGCACCACCAGCTTGTCCCGGGGGATGGTGACGTCGATGTTTTTCAGGTTGTTGGCCCGGGCGCCTTTGACGGAGATGTGGTCTAACATAGCTCTGTTGCTCCTTTATATCTTTCCACAGGGGAGAAAGTCGAGGTCAAACGATGGAAAAAACGCCGACCAAATAGCCAATCAGCGCGCCGCCGGTGCAGACGATCCAGCCCAGGCGGCGGCCGAACAGCTCCCAGTCGGAGGGCTCGGCCAGTTCCGGGTCCCGGATGAGGAATCCGAGATTCCAGCGGAAGAGCCGGTCGGCAAACAGAATGGAAATGATGCCGACGGCGGCCAGACAGGTGGCCAGCCAATACAGGGATATGTCCCCCCGGTGCCTGAGGACGGGCGCCAGCACCAGAGTGAGAAGAAAGGAGACCGAAGGCTCGTGGGAGAAATCCATCTCCTGCCCGTCGGGACCATAGGCCTTGCCGCCGGCGTGCCAGGAGAAGGAAAAAGAGGACACAGGCGCTCCGCTCTCATCTATCAGCACGGAAATGCCGCCGTCCAGCCAGCCGCCCCGGAATAGGATCTCATCCCCGCGGCGCACCTCCACACCGGTGAGCACATCGGCCATATCGTGGTCCCGGGGGACGGCGCCGGGGTCCTCGACGACGATATAGGGGCCATAGTCGCCGCCGTCGAAGCGGTATGTCACCCTGCCGTCGGGAGAGACCGCAAAGACGGCCTCCTTCCCATCCACCCGGCCGGCATAGAGCGTGGTTTCCCCCTGAACAGACCGGAGCAGCAGGGAGCCGCCGTATTCCACGCCGAGCCTGCCGTTGAGGATGAAGTAGAGCGCCGCAAAGGAAACCGGCATCGCGGCCAGCATCACCAGCAGGACCCTCTGAAACAGGGGGATGGCCCTCCATCTGGACATAACGCACGCTCCTTTCAGATCGAGGATACGCCTCCGTCGGCGGGGGCGTCCAGGGGGTCCGTACGTTCGATCCGGAATATATTCAGGGTGTCCACATCCGGGCAGGCGAATACGGCGGTACCCGGTTCCTGGCCGGGGAGCGCGCCGCCGTAGCGCAGGATGTCCACATAGGGGAAGGCCACGTGCATGGCCATGGGGCACAGTTGTCCCCGTTCCGTGTCAAAGTCGAAGCTGTCCCCCACCTTGTGCCCCCTGTGGCAGCCGCAGGGACCCTTCCTGTCGATCAGTGTGATCCGGATTCCCGGCCTTTTCATGGATGTCCACCTCTTTCTTCCAGCCGCATCCCTTTTACCGTGCGTCCCCAAAGAAATCCCAGCAGTTGTGATAGCGCTCGTCGCCGGGCTCAAGCTGGAACTCCCGCATGCTGTTGTCTACATGGGGTTTGTTGCCCCGGCCCGGCGTATCCATCCACGTCTGATGTCGATCGTGTATTCGCTTGGCCACGGTCCCGGCGGGTTCAATCATACCAGACCGCAGTCCTTCCTTCTCAGGCGGCTTCAGGCTCAGGCGGCTATTGCCCCCTCAGCTCAATGATGCGGTCGCGGAGGACGGCGGCGTACTCGAACTCCAGCCGTTTGCTGGCCTCCCGCATCGCCCCATGCGGCTTTGCCGCATGGGGACCCCGAATGATCTCACATCCTCGGGGCAAATAAATTGCCCCTGCGGCAAGGTTTTCCCCTGCGGGGAAAACGCTTGCGCGGCGCTTATCGCGCCGCCCCATCTGCGATGGGGCCCCAAGAGCTGCGGGAGGCTACTGACCTCTCAGCTCGATGATGCGGTCGCGGAGGACGGCGGCGTACTCGAACTCCAGCCGCTTGCTGGCCTCCCGCATCTCTTTTTCCAGCTTTTCCACGGCGGCGTCCCGCTCCTTTTTGGAGAGCTTGGTCTTGCGGCGCATGAGCTGCTCGGTCTCCTCCTCTTCGGCGGAGAGCTCGATGACGTCCCGAACGGATTTGATGATGGTCCTGGGCACGATGCCGCGGGCCCTGTTATAGGCGTCCTGCTTCTTCCGCCGCCGCTCGGTCTCGCCGATGGCCGCCATCATGGAGGGAGTCATCTTGTCGGCGTACATGACCACAAGGCCGTCGGCGTTCCGGGCGGCCCGTCCGATGGTCTGGATGAGGGAGGTCTCACTGCGGAGGAAGCCCTCCTTGTCCGCGTCCAGAATGGCCACCAGGCTCACCTCCGGCAGGTCCAGGCCCTCCCGCAGGAGGTTGATGCCCACCAGCACGTCGTAGGTCCCCAGCCGCAGGTCCCGGATGATCTCCTGCCGCTCGATGGTGTCGATATCGTGGTGCATATACTGCACCTTGATGCCGGCGTTTTTCAGATAGGCGGTCAGGTCCTCCGCCATCTTTTTGGTGAGGGTGGTGACCAGCACCCGCTCCTTCCGGGCCGTCCGGTCGTTGATCTCGCCGATCAGATCGTCGATCTGGCCCTCCACGGGCCGCACGTCGATGCGGGGGTCCAGCAGTCCGGTGGGGCGGATGACCTGCTCCACGATCTGCCCCGCCCGGGTGCGCTCATACTCCCCCGGCGTGGCCGAGACGTACACCACCTGGTTGACCCGCTGCTCGAATTCCTCAAATTTCAGCGGCCGGTTGTCAAACGCGCAGGGGAGGCGGAAGCCGTAGTCCACCAAGGTGGTCTTGCGGGCCCGGTCCCCGTTGTACATGGCCCGGACCTGGGGCAGGGTGACATGGGACTCGTCGATGAACAGGAGAAAATCTTTGGGGAAGTAGTCCATCAGGGTCATGGGGGCGGAACCCACGGGCCGCCCGGCGATGACGCGGGAGTAGTTCTCGATGCCGGAGCAATAGCCCAGCTCCTGCATCATCTCAATGTCGTAGAGGGTGCGCTGCTTGATGCGCTGGGCCTCCACCAGCATGTTCCGGGACTCAAAGAAGGCCACCCGCTCCTCCAGCTCCCGGTAGATCTCCCCGATGGCCTTGTCCATCTTCTCCTTGGGGGTGATGTAGTGGCTGGCGGGGAAGATGGGCAGGTGCTCCAGCCGCCGGACCGGGGTGCCGGTGACCACATTGATCTCGCTGAGGCGGTCGATCTCGTCGCCGAAGTACTCAATGCGGATGGCGGTATCCTTGAAATAGGCGGGCCAGACCTCCACCGTGTCCCCCCGCACCCGGAACATGTTCCGCTCAAAGGCGATGTCGTTGCGCTCGTAGCGGATCTCCACCAGGCGCCTGAGGAGCTCATCCCGGGGGAACTCGGCGCCCACCCGCAGGGGGACCATCATCTTGGCATAGTCGTCCGGCTCGCCCAGGCCGTAGATGCAGGAGACGGAGGAGACCACGATGACGTCCCGCCGCTCGATGAGGGAGGCGGTGGCGGAGAGACGCAGCCGGTCGATCTCATCGTTGGTGGCGGAGTCCTTCTCGATGAAGGTGTCGGTGTGGGGGATATAGGCCTCGGGCTGATAGTAGTCGTAGTAGCTGACGAAATATTCCACGGCGTTGTCCGGGAAGAATTCCTTGAACTCGGCACAGAGCTGGGCGGCCAGCGTCTTGTTGTGGGCCAGCACCAGGGTGGGCTTCTGGACCTTCTCGATGACCTTGGCCATGGTGAAGGTCTTGCCGGAGCCGGTGACGCCCAGCAGGGCCTGCTCGCTCAGCCCGTTCTCGATGCCCGCGGCCAGGGCCGCGATGGCCTCGGGCTGGTCCCCGGCGGGCTCATAGGGGGAGACCACTTTAAAGTCAGGCATAGGTAAGACCTCCTCACAGGCGTAAGATTCCGAAGGGGCGGCCTGCCGCCGCCTCCAAAGAGGGCGGAAATCGTACATCCGTCCGATATTATATCAAAACAAATGTTCTATTGCAAGGGGAAAAGAACCCTCTCATTAAAAATCCGGCACCTCCGCCCCATACCCCTCAAACAGGCCGCTGTCCCGGAGGGAGACCATGTCGTCGTCGGCGAAGATGAGGTGGTCGGAGAGCTCCACCCCCACCTCCCGGAGAACGGCCCGGAGTCTGCGGGTGGTGGTCAGGTCGGCCTGGGATGGGAGGGCCAGGCCGGAGATGTGGTTGTGGGCCAGGATGGCGGTGGTGGCATTTTGAGCCAGGGCGGTCTCCACCACCTTGCGGGAGGTGATGTCGGCGGCGTTCACCGAGCCCTCGCCCAGCTTGTGCACGCCCAGCACCTTGCGCTTGGCGTCCATACACACCAGATAGACCATCTCGTTCCGGGCGCCCTGGCGAAAATAGGGGGCCAGGAATTCCCCGGCGGCCCGGGTGGAGTTGAGGACGGTGCCCAGGCTGGCCCGGTCCCGGTCGTACCGCCCCGCCAGCTTGGGCACCAGCTTGAGAAGGACGGCGGTGTGCTCCCCCACCCCGGGGACCTGCTGGAGGGATTCGGGCAGGGCGTCCATGACGCCGGCCAGGGAGCCGAACCGCTCCAGCAGGGCGTGGGAGAGCTCGTTCACGTCCCCCTGAGGGATGGCGTAGCACAGCAGAAGCTCCAGGAGCTGGTGGTCGTGAAAATCCTCCCCGTGGGAGAGAAACTGGGCCTTGAGCCGTTTGCGGTGTCCGTCATGGAGTCCCACGCCGCCGCCCCCTTTCTGAAAGGCCCCGCCCACCGCCGGCGCTCAACGGGCCCCGTACTCCGCCAGGTAGGTCTCCATGCGGGCCTTTACGGCGTCGTCGATATAGACCTTGCCGTCCACCTCCCGGTTGTGGAGGAAGGCGATGATCTCCCGGACGGTGACGATGGGACAGACGGTGATGCCATAATCCTCCCGGAGCTCGTCCAGGGTGGAGCAGTCCCGGGTGCCCCGCTCCATGCGGTCCACGGAGACGAAGAGGGCCCGGATGGACACATCGGCCACCTGCTGGAAAAGGGCGATGGACTCCCGCACGGCGGTGCCGGCGGTGACCACGTCCTCCACAATGGCCACCCGGTCGCCGTCCTGGGGTTTGTAGCCCACCATGACGCCGCCTTCGCCGTGGTCCTTGGCCTCCTTGCGGTTGAAGCAGTAGGGGAGGTCCCGACCGTAGTTCCGGTAGAGGGAGGAGGCCGCCGCCACCGCCAGGGGGATGCCCTTGTAGGCGGGGCCGAAGAGGCAGTCCACCCCGTCGGGGAAGTGCTCCTGGATGCAGGCGGCGTAGTAGTCCCCCAGCTGGCTGGCCTGGGCGCCGGTCTTGTAGTTGCCGGTGTTGATGAAGTAGGGGGTCCTGCGTCCGGATTTGGTGGTGAAGTCGCCGAAGGTGAGCACGCCGGAGCGCACCATGAACGTGATGAACGCTTCCTTATAAGAGTGAGACATGAGCATTGGCCCCTTTCCAGTTTGTTTCGATTTCAGTCGAAATATTATATCACTATTGAAGGGGGCGCACAAGGAGGAAATGGGGTGGAAAAAGACGCGCGGAAAGGGGCCGGGCCGGGAATTTTTCTTGACAGACCACGGAAGGAGGCTTATACTAAAATATACAATTAAATATACGCTTCTGTTTTATGGAAACCGGTGTAATTCCGGTGCGGTGCCGCCACTGTAAGGGGGAGCCGCTGTGCAGTTAGGACACTGGACCCGAGGGGTCTGGGAAGTCGCACGGCGGCGGGGAACCCGAGCCAGGATACTTGGACAGAATGCCTTGCGTCGTAATCTGACGGACCATCAGAGGACGGAATTTTTTATGCCCGAGATTTCCTGTCGCTGCTGTGCCGACAGGAAATCTTTTTTTGCCTGTAAGCCGCTGCGGGACGCGGGAACGCGCCCTGTGGCCTTACATATTTTAAAACAGAGAAGGAGAACCGACATGAAACGAACCCTCGCCCTGTTCCTGGCGCTGACCCTCAGCCTTTCCCTCCTGGCCGGCTGCGGCGGCCAGGAGGCCCAGAGCACCCCCGCACCCATCGGGACCACAGCGCCCACCGCCACGCCCGACGCCGAAGAGCCCACCACGAAGGTGGTGGTGGACGGCCTGGGCCGTGAAGTGGAGATCCCCTGGCCTGTGGAGCGGGCCGTGGTGGCCAACCGCTACAACAGCGAGCTGATCCGCGCCTGCGGCGCCATTGACCGCGTCATCGCCGTGGACACCAATACCGCCCAGGACCGGGTCTATTGGAGCCAGTTCGACCCTGACAACGTGATCGGCAAGGGCCAGAGCGAGCTGAACTACGAGAAGATCGTGGATCTGGGGGCTCAGGTCCTCATCACCCCTAAGAACGGCACCTATGAGCAGGACCAGGAGATGCTGGAGCCCTTCGGCATCAAGGTGCTGGTGGTCACCGGCTGGGACAACGCGGACCTGGTCAACCAGATCGAGGCCGTGGGACGGATCTTCGATGTGGAGGAGAAGGCGGCCGAGCTCAGGGCGTTCTATGAGGAGAACCAGCAGAAGCTGGACGCATGCCTGGCCAACGTGACCGAGAAAAAGACCGTCTACTGGGAGTACGGCGATCCCTACACCACCTGCATCCCCGGCACCTCCAACGACGGCTGGCACAACATGCTGGTCTCCGCCGGGGCCATCAACATTTTCGGCGACGAGAGCCTGGCGGGCAAGGACATCGACCCCGAGGCCATCCTGCTGGCCGACCCCGACCTCATCATCAAGACCAGCTCGGGCCCGGCCCTGAAGAATACCGGCGTGTATACGCCCCCCACCCAAGAGATGTATGAGGAGATGACCGCCGAGATGGTCAGCCGCCCCGGCTGGTCCGACCTGAAGGCCGTCCAGAACAAGAACCTCTACTGCACCACCGGCTTCTGTGCCGGCGGCCTGGGCAAGCTCATCGGCGCCCTGTACACCGCCACCTGGCTCTATCCGGACGAGTGCGCGGACATCGACCCCGACGCCGTGTTCGGCGAGTGGATGTCCATGCAGGAAGTCGGCCCCATCGAGGGCCACGTCTACCGCCTGCCCTGATATGTCCCTGCATGTGGAAACGCCCGGCCCCGCGCTGGGGGAGGAGATCAGGAGCTACCGGCGGCTCAAGGCGCTCTTTGCCGCGGCGGTGGCGGCGGCCACACTGGTGGCCTTCGTGGTGAGCTGCTTTGCCGGGGTGGCGGAGGTCACCCCGGCCCGGCTGCTGGCCACGGCCTTCCCCTCCCTCGCCCTCCAGGCCCAGCCCCTGAGCGGGACGGAGCTCACCGTCCTGCTCCACCTGCGGCTGCCCCGGATCGTGATGGCGCTGCTGGCGGGGATCGGGCTGGCGGTGAGCGGACTGGTAATGCAGGCCATCACGGGCAACACTATGGCCAGCCCCTTCACCACCGGCCTTTCCAACGCCGCCGCCATGGGCGCGGCGGTGGTGATCGTCTTCGGCCTCAATTTCATGGGCACCACCCAGCTCACCACCGTGTTCGGGGCCTTTGTTCTGGCCTTCCTGTGCGCCGCGCTGGTGTACGGCATCTCCTCCGCCAAGGGGCTGGGGAGCACCACCATCGTACTGGTGGGTATCGCGCTGAACTACTTTTTCTCCGCGCTCAACGCCGGGATGCAGTACATCGCCAACGAGCAGCAGCTCACCGCCATTGTCAACTGGACCTTCGGGAGCCTGTCCCAGTCCACCTGGCCCCAGATCCTGTTCACCGCGGCGGTGCTGGGCGTCTCCCTGCCCATCCTCTTCTCCCGGGCATGGCACTATAATCTGCTCACCACCGGGGATGAGAGCGCCGTGGCCCTGGGGGTCAATGTGGGGCGGCTGCGCTGTGTCTCCGGGCTGCTCATCACCCTCATCGCCGCCACCGTGGTCAGCTTCACCGGGGTCATCGGCTTCGTGGGTCTGGTGGCCCCCCATATCGCCCGTCTGCTGGTGGGCGGGGACCATCGGGTCCTCTTCCCGGTCAGCGCCCTGCTGGGCGGATGTCTGCTCATCCTGGCCGACCTGGTGGGACGGACCGTGGCCTCCCCGGTGGTCATCCCCGTGGGGATCGTGGTCTCCTTCATCGGCGTGCCGGTGTTCGTCTACCTCATCCTGCGGGACCGGAAGGAGCGGGTGCTGTGAAGATCTCCATACAGGGCCTGTGTTTCGGCTACAAACAGCGGCAGGTGCTCCGGGGGGTGGACCTGGAGGTGCCCTCCGGCTCCCTCTGCGCCCTGCTGGGCGCCAACGGCGCGGGAAAGACCACCCTGCTCAAGTGCATCAACGGCATCCTCCGGCCCCAGTCGGGCCGGGTGTTCGCCGACGACACCGACCTGGGGGGCCTCACCGCCAGAGAACGGGCCAGACTCATCGGCTATGTGCCCCAGAACGCCCAGGCGGGCGGAAGCTGCCTCAACGTGCTGGAGACCGTGCTCTCCGGGCGGGTGCCGCACCGAAAGGGACGGCTGAAGAGCGAGGACTACGACATCGCCGGGCAGGTGCTGGAGTCCATGGACCTGTCCCGGTACGCCATGCGTCAGCTCAACCAGCTCTCCGGCGGGGAGCGCCAGCGGGTGTTTATCGCCCGGGCGGTGGCCCAGCGCCCCAGGGTCATGCTGCTGGACGAGCCCACCAGCAACCTGGATATGCGCTTCCAGCAGGAGACCATGGAGATCGTCAAGGCGCTCAGCGCCGGCCGGGGCATCACGGTGATCACCATCCTTCACGACCTGAATCTGGCCATTGTGTACGCCGACCAGGCCGTGCTCCTGCGGGATGGGACCGTCTATCGGGCCCAGTCCCCCCAGGAGGCGCTGGACGGGGCCAACATCCGGGACATCTTCGGCGTGGAGGTGGGCTTCGCACCCCTGGACGGCGCCCGGTACATCGTCCCCCGGCGGCTGGAGAGGGGGTGAGCGGGGATGGATGCGGTTGCAATCCTCTCCTGCCGGAAGGCGGCGGAGACCTGCGGCGGCGTGGACTGCCTGGGATTCTTCCACCGGCGGGAGCGGTCCTTTTCCGGCCGCGGGGACCGGGAGATGCGCCTGGCCGCCTTTGCCACGTGCAACGGGTGCGAGTGCGACCCCGCCTCCGACGAGGCATTTCAGAAAAAGCTGGACAAGCTGTCCGGCGCAGGTGTGGAAGAGGTCCACGTGGCCGCCTGCGTCACGGGAGAAAAGCGGGCCTGTCCCCGGAAGGAGGCGATCCTGACGGCGCTGTCCGCCCGGGGCCTGCGGGTCTGCCTGCTGGAGGAACGGGCCTGAAACGGAGCAAGGGGGCTCCCGGCGGATCGCTGGGAGCCCCCTTGTGCTTGGAACGGAGCATGGACTCCGCCGCAGACCGCGATTGTTTCTTGCGCCGGCGTATGGTATAATGTCCAGACAAGACAAGCGCGGTCTCTCTGAATCTATGAAGTAGCGAGGTGCCCTCCTTGAACGAACCTCTGGTGAGTATCATCGTCCCGGTCTATAATGTGGAATCCTATCTCTCCCCGTGCCTGGAGAGCATCCAGCGCCAGAGCTGGCGGAACCTGGAGGTGCTGATGGTGGACGATGGCAGCACCGACGGCTCCTCCGCCGTCTGCGCGGATATGGCGGTGGCCGATCCCCGCTTCCGCCTCCTCCGGCAGGAGAACGCCGGGGTCTCCGCCGCCCGGAACGCCGCCCTGACCCTGGCAGGGGGGAAGTATCTCCAGTTCGTGGACGGGGACGACCGCATCCATCCCCAGGCCACGGAGACCCTGGTCCACGCCGCCGAGGCCATGGGGGCGGACCTGGTCCTCTCCCATTTTTACCGGGTGGACGGGGAGCGGCAGGCCGTCCGGGGCCATATCAAGGGGGAGCGGCTCCTCACCCGGCAGGAGTTCGCCCGGGAGATGGTGAAGGCGCCGGCCAATTACTACTACGGCGTGCTGTGGAACAAGCTCTACCGCCGCTCCATCGTGGAGAGCCGGGGCCTGCGGTTCGAGCGGGAGGTGGCCTGGGGGGAGGACTTCCTCTTCAACCTGGAGTATATCCGCTCCGTCCGGCTGGTGGCGGCGGTGCCCCGGCCCCTCTACTATTACATCAAGCGCCCGGGCAGCCTGGTGAGCACCCAGGCCACCCTCCGGCGCACCATCGAGATGAAGCGCACCACCTTCGACTACTACAAGGACCTCTACCAGGACCTGGACCTCTACGACGAACAGAAGGCAAAAGTCTACCGCTATCTCATCTCCACGGCGGTGGACGGGCTGACCCTGCCCGGCGAGGGCGTGGAGCGCCGAGGGAGAAGCGCCGCCGGACGGCGGGCCGGACAGGAGGGCTGACGGCCGGGGTGGGAAAAGAGTACAAAAACTGTATTGACTTTTGCGGAAATCGCAGCTTAGTATAACGTCCGACGGACAGCCCCGCCAGGGACTGCGGTTTATTTCCGTGCAAGATCGGAGAAAGGAAACGATATCATGACCGAACGGCATCCTAAGATTTGCCTGATCTCCCCCACGGAAGATCTGGCCCGCCGGGCCAAGAAGCTGGTGGCCCGGCGGGGGATGGATGTGCGGGTGGAGGTGGCGGAGCTGGAGGCGGCGGTCTCCCTGGCCCGCCGCCTTCTGGCGGAAGATGATTATCTGTTTATCAGCCGACGGGGCACCCGGGACCTTTTGCGCAAGAGTTTAAAAATCCAGGTCGTCAACATTCCGGGGGAGGCGTCGGACTATATTCCTGCCATTCAGCAGTTGCGGGGCGAGCAGGGCCTGATTGCGTTTTTTTCCTTTGAAGAAGATATCAGCAATGAACTGCGTACCATCTGCTATCTGCTCCATCTGAAAATGAAGCACTACTGCTTCTCCGACAGCCTCAGCTGTCAGGCGGCGGTGCAGCAGGCGGTGGCCGACGGGGCGGCCTGGGGACTAGGCGGGGTCGTGTCGGAGCGGTTCGCAAAGCACTGTGACTTGGCCTATCTCCGGGTAGAGAGCTCGGACGCATCCATCCTACACGCGCTGGACACGGCGCAGCAGCTGTACATCACCCAGCAGGAGAATGCCCGCCAGCAGGAGCAGCTCCAGATCCAGTTGGAGCGTTACCAGAACATTCTGGACTACACCCACGACGCCATCATCGCCATCGACGAGAAGGGGCGGATCAGCACCACCAATCAGATCGCGGAGCAGATGCTCCAGCCCGCCCAGCCCCCCTTCGTCGGCCGCCCCGTAGAGGAGGTGCTACCCAACACCCATATGACTAACGTCCTCCATACGGGGGAGGCGGAGATCGGCCAGATGATGAACATCCACGGGACTCTGGTCTCGACCAACCGGGTGCCCATCCGGGTGGGCGGACAGGTCAAAGGTGTGGTGGCCACATTTCAGGACATCAAGACTCTGCAGACAGCCGAGCGGAACATCCGTATCAAGCTCCACGAGAAGGGGCTGGTGGCGAAATACCGTTTTTCGGACATCTTGGGCCGCTCTCCTGCGATCCGGGATGCCAAGCGGCTGTCCGAAAACTTTGCGGATGCCCAGTTCACGGTCATGCTCTATGGAGAGACCGGCACAGGCAAGGAGATGTTCGCCCAGAGCATCCACAACGCCAGTCCACGACGGGACGGCCCCTTCGTCGCTATCAACTGCACGGCACTCAACCGGAACCTGCTGGAGTCCGAACTGTTCGGCTATGCGGACAGCTCCTTTACCGGGGCGCGGCGAGGCGGCAAGGCTGGACTGTTCGAGACCGCCCACGGCGGCACGGTTTTCCTGGATGAGATCGGGGAACTGCCGCTGGAGTTCCAGGCCCCGTTGCTCCGGGTCCTCCAGGAAAAGGAGGTGCGCCGGGTGGGGGACGACACCGTTATCCCAGTGGACATCCGTATCATCGGCGCAACCAACCGCAACCTGCTCCAGCTGGTGGAGGAGGGGAAGTTCCGGCGGGACCTCTATTACCGCCTGAATGTCCTCAGTGTGCTGGTGCCGCCGCTGCGGGAGCGGGGGGATGACTACCTAGAAATCGCCCGGTGCATCTATGAACGGGTGCTGCCCCAGCACACGGAGGAGGAGGAAACGGTCTTTCTCCGCGTGCTGGACCGGTGCCGCTCCTATGCCTGGCCCGGAAATGTCCGAGAGCTGACCAACTTGGTGGAACGAGTCTCCCTGCTGCTCCACCGAGGTAGCAGGGAGGAGGAAGTGGTTCAACTTCTCAACGTGCAGTGGCAGGAGACACCTCCCGCCGCACCCTTGGTCCCAGGTAGCGCCCCCGCACTGCTGGACCGGGAGGCGGTGCAGGAGGCGTTGCGGCGGAATGGCGGGAACCTCTCTCGCACGGCTAAGACTTTGGGTGTCAGCCGGAGCACGCTGTACCGCCGCCTGCATAGCGGCGGCTGACGAGGAAGAAGTGTCTCAAGATGTTCCAGAGTGTTCCAGGCGAGAAACAATGATAGGACAAACCGGCGTTGTACCCCCTGAAAAAGCAAAAGAAAATTGGAAGCATCATCTGTTTGGCAGAGAGACCTCCGCAAATTGCGGAGGTCTCTCTGTGTGTTTTGCACAGTTTAAAACAGCTTTATCAATTTCTGCTCGGGCAGAACGATAAAATAGAAAATAATTTTAAACGGAAAAGACTGTTTTGGCACGTGAGTTGCTAGGTAGCAGAGGCAGAATGCTCGATCGTAGCAATCTGTCCCAGCGTCTCCACCCCGCAGGGCCAAGTGGGGTGGAACCAAGAAAAAGGAGGCATTCTTGTGAGCAACAGTATTGCATTGATCTCGCTGGTGGTCCTGATCGCTGTCATCGCGGTCGGATTTGTGATGAAAAAGAACGTGGGCCTGATCGCGGTCCTGGCGGCATGGATTTTCGGCGCGGTCATCGGCACTGGGGACTCTGACATCATCAAAGGCTTCAGCTCCAGTACATTCATTATGCTGCTGGGCGTGTCGCTGCTGTGTACCATCGCCACCAACAACGGCACCCTGGAGTTGGCGGCCAAAAAGTTTCTGTTGGTCTCCGGCGGCCATGTGGCCGTGGCGCCCGTCATCATGTATCTGATCGGCTACATCATCGCGGCCATTGGGCCCGGTTGTGTGCCGGCGCTTGGCATTGCCGCTGCCCTGAGCCTGCCTGTGGGCAAGAGCACGGGCTACAACACCGTCATGCTGGCCGCCATCGGCCAAATCGCCTCCATGGCGGGCCGCTTCTCTCCCATCACCCCGGAGAGTGTTCTGATCGCGAACCTGGCCGGGGAGCAGGGTATCTCGGGGTATCAGACGGTGACCCTGATCTACGCGACCATCACCACCATCGTGCTGTCCGTGGTCATCTTCTTGGTATTCAAGGGCTACCAGGTCAAGGAACCGGTCAAGGGGGAGCAGGAGCGATTGTCAGCTTTTACACAGAAGCAAATCCTCACACTGATTGGGTTCCTGGTCATGATCGTCGTGAGCGCCCTGTTCAAGCGCAACGTGGGCCTGGTTTCCTTCACGGTGGCCGTGGTCCTGATGCTGCTGAACGCCGCCGATGAGAAAGTCGTCATCAAGGGCGTGCCTTGGTCCACCCTGCTGATGGTCACCGGCATCGGCATGCTGATGAATATCGTCTCTTCCGTGGGTGGCGTAGAGCTGATGTCCAATGGTCTTGCCTCCATCATGTCACCCCGTACTGCGGTGGCCATTCAGGGCCTGTCCGCTGGCATCCTCTCTTGGTTCAGCTCCGCCATCGGCGTGGTGTGGCCCACCATGGTCCCCACCGTCGGCGCTATCGCGGAGCAGGTGGGCGTCAACCCAGAGAGCCTGATCACCATCATGTGCCTGACAGCCTCCTTCGCCGGCTTCAGCCCGGCCTCCACAGGCGGCAGCCTGATCCTGGCGGCCAACGCCACCGACCCCGATTTCACCAAGGAGAAGGAGAACAAGCTCTTTCTGCAACTCTTCGCTCTGTCCGCTCTACTGCTGGTACTGACAGTTCTGGGCGGTCTGTTGGGGCTGTACAGCATTCTGTGACCCCGGTAAGGCTCTGTACTGCTGCCACACAAACATTTTCCCTTTATGTACGATGAACAAAATAATGAGGTGTTTCTGATGAACAAAGGTCTTTTGGACGGCGTGGTCGTACTCGACCTGACCCGTGTTCTGGCTGGTCCCTACAGCGGCATGATGCTGGCTGATATGGGCGCGACGGTCATTAAGCTGGAGAACCCCAAGGGCGGCGACGATACCCGGAAGATGGGGCCCTTCGTCAACGATAACAGCGTCTACTACGCCAACTTCAACCGTAGCAAGCTGGGTTGTACCCTGAATCTCAAGGACCCCGACGGCAAGGAGATGTTCAAGGAACTGGTAAAGAAGGCGGACATTGTCATTGAGAACTACCGCCCTGGCACCATGGAGAAGCTGGGCTTGGGCTACGACGTCCTGAGGGAGGTCAATCCCGGCATCATCTATGGCGCGGTGTCCGGTTTCGGCCACACCGGCCCTTACAGCAGGCGGGCGGGTTATGACATCGTGGGCCAGGCCATGGGCGGCCTGATGAGTACCACCGGCTGGCCGAACGGCCCCGCCACCCGGGTGGGGACTCCCATGGGCGACGTGCTGGGTGGCCTGAACATGACCATTGGCATTCTGGCGGCCTTGGTCAACAAGCAGAAGACGGGACTGGGGGAGAAGGTCGATGTGGCCTTGGTGGACTCCGTGGCCTCCGCTATGGAGAACATCACTATGATCTATCAGGCGACAGGCCGCATCCCCCAGCGCATCGGCAACCGGTATGAGTCCACTTATCCCTACGACGTTTTCCCCGCCAAGGACGGCGACGTGGTCATCGCCGCCGGCAACAATAAGCTGTACGGCCTGCTGTGCGACGTGATGCAGCGGCCGGAGTTGAAGACGGATTCACGCTTTGCCGAGATCAAGGACCGGGTGGCTAACCATGTGGCCATGCGGGAGGCCATCTGCGCCTGGACCAGGAACTACACCATTGACGAGATCGACAAGCTACTCAATGACGCTGGCTGCCCGGCCTGCCCAGTCAACACCATCGACCGGCTGGTCACCGATCCCCAGATTGCGGGCGCCCGGGAGATGTTCCCAGTGATCGATCAGCCGGGCATTGGTAAGTTACAGATTACCGCCGTGCCCCAGCACCTGACCCGTACCAAGGCATATCCCCACAAGCCGGCTCCGCTGCTGGGCGAGGACAACGCCAGGGTCTACGGTGAGTTGCTGGGACTGGACGCCGCCCGGCTGGGAGCACTGAAAGCGAGGGGCGCTATCTGACCGAAAAACCGACCTGTAGCGGCGGCAATCCCGTCGCCGCGGGAATCTATCAAAGAAGGTAACATAATATGAGCAAAATCGAAGTTGTAGAAGTCGGACCCCGCGACGGGTTCCAGAGTGTAAGATGCGCCGCCCCTATCGCCTCCGAGTTGAAGCTGGAGGTAATCGACAAGCTGATTGCGGCGGGTGTGAAGCATATGGAGTACACATCCTTCGTCAGTCCCAAGGCGATTCCCCAGTTGGCCGATGCCCAGACGGTCACAGAGGCCGTGATGAAAAAGTACCCCGGCCTGGACCTGTTCGCCCTAGTGCCCAATCTGCGGGGTGCGCAGAACGCCTACGAGCTGGGACTCCGTAAGGTGTGCTACGTGGTCTCGCTGAGTAAGAGCCACAACAAGGCCAATATCAACCGCACCCACGAGCAGTCGCTGGAGGCATACCAGGAGATTCGCGCCGCCTACCCCGATCTGGAAGTGGTCGTGGATCTAGCCACAACTTTTGGCTGTCCCTTTGAGGGCAAGTACAACGATCCCCAGGCGGTGGTCAACTTTCTGAAAGACTATGCCGACGCTGGCATGACCACCTGCTGTCTCTGCGATACCATCGGCATCGCAGACCCCGCCCAGGTCAAGTCTGTGATTGGCGAACTGAAGGCCTCCTACCCGAACCTACAACTACAGGTCCACTTCCACGACACCCGGGGCTTGGGCATGGTCAACACCATGGCTGCCATTGAGAGCGGCGTCACAGAGGTCCAGTCCGCACTGGGCGGCCTGGGCGGCTGCCCCTTTGCCCCCGGCGCGTCCGGCAACCTGTCCACCGAGGATATGGTCTGGATGCTGAACGAGATGGGCTTCAAGACCGGAGTTTCCTTCTCCAAGGTGCTGGAGGCAGCCAAGTTCCAGGCCATTCACATCCCCGGCAACTACAGTGGACATCACATCCATATCGAGCAGGAGTCTCCCTGTAAATTCTGAGGCCAATCCCCGCTCCCCCTTGGCGGATGCTGGGAAGCCGCACCGAAAGAGCCCCTCCCCAGCTCCCTCAGGGGAGGCCAGGGAGGGGCTTTCCCGTGGACAAGGAGAGCTCCCGCATCCCAGATGGGGTGCGGGAGCTCTTTTTTGGCCACGCAGGGTCCTCCGCCCGCCTGACGGGCCGGAGAGCTTGGCTCAGAAGTATTTCTTCACACCGTCGGAGGCTAGACTCTCGTCGGCGCTGATGGTGACAGTGAACTTGATGTTGTTGTCCTCGCCAAAATTGTTCAGCCAGTCCAGGAAGTTCTCCACCTCCAGGCTGGTGGCCTCGCTGGGGACGATTTTGGTGAGGCTGTCGATAAAGACATGGGTGATGTCGTAGTTCCCGGCGTACAGGCCGCTGATAAAGCCCTTGAGGAACTCATAGCCCTTCATGTCGTAGTGGCTGGCCTCGACCAGACGGATTTTATAGTTGATGTCGTAGGTCAGCTTGGGTCCCCGCTCGATGCAGACCACGTTGCCGTGCTCGTTCTGCACTGCGGTATTGATAAGATCGATCATCTGCTTGGTCTTGCCGGTGCCTTTGACCCCCATGATCACTCTAACCATCTTGATCACTCCTTACAATGTCCGCCGGAGCGGTCTCCGGCTTGTGTCACTATGTTACCATTTCCCCATAAAAATTTCAACTGATTTACACAAGTTCACGAAAAATTCATGGGGAGGGATGCGGACGTTTGGGCTTATCTGAAGACCACCCGGCCGCCCGGCCCTTTGTCCGGTGGACGGAGTTTCCTACAGGCGCAGCTCCAGTTCGGCCCGCCGGGCCTCAGACCCGGGCTTGCATCCCCGCGGGATGTTCCATCCCGCGGGGACCCCTTTGGATCTGACTTCCTCGGCGGAAATGAATTCCGCCTGCGGCAAGGTTTTGGCGGAGCCAAAACGCTTGGACGGCGCTGCGCGCCGAATCTCCTGGGCAAGCGGGAAGTCCGGGGACTGCGGCCTCTTACAGGCGCAGCTCCAGTTCGGCCCGCCGGGCCTCAAACCCGGGCTTGCCCAGGAGGGCGAACATATTCTGCTTATAGGCTTCCACGCCGGGCTGATCGAAGGGGTTCACCCCCAGGAGATAGCCGGAGAGCCCGCAGGCGTATTCAAAGAAATAGATGAGCTGCCCGATGGTCCGCTCGTCCCGGGCCTCGGCCTCCACCACCAGGTTGGGCACGCCCCCGTCCACATGGGCCAGCAGGGTGCCCCGCATGGCCTGCTCGGCTACGAACTGGAGGCTCTTGCCCGAGAGGAAGTTGAGCCCGTCCACGTTGTCCGGGTCATGGGGGACCAGGAGCTCCCGGCGGCTGGTGCGGAAGCGCACCACCGTCTCCATCAGGATGCGGGCGCCCTGCTGGATATACTGGCCCATGGAGTGAAGGTCGGCGGTGAACTCCACGCTGGCGGGGAAGAGGCCCCGGCCCTCCTTGCCCTCGCTCTCGCCGTAGAGCTGCTTCCACCACTCGGCGAAGAAGCGGAAGGAGGGCTCGTAGCCCACCAGCAGCTCGATGGCCTTTCCGGCGCCATAGAGGGCGTTGCGGGCGGCGGCATACTGCCAGGCGGGGTTGTCCGCGCCGGGGACGTCCAGCGCCTCCATGGCCTCCCGGGCCCCCTCCATCAGGGCGGCGGCGTCAATGCCCGCCGCGGCGATGGGCAGCAGCCCCACGGCGGTGAGGACGGAGTAGCGCCCGCCCACGGCGTCGGGCACCACGAAGGTCTCGTACCCCTCGCTGTCGGCGAGCCCCTTGAGCGCGCCCTTGCGGGCGTCGGTGGTGGCATAGATGCGCCCGCGGGCGCCCTCCCGGCCGTACCGCTCCTCCAACAGGCCCTTGAAGATGCGGAAGGCCACGGCGGGTTCGGTGGTGGTGCCGGACTTGGAGATGACGTTGACGGAGAAGTCCTTGTCCTTTAAATAGTCGATGAGCTCGCACAGCGCGTCGGTGGACAGGCCGTTCCCGGCGAAGAAGATCTCCGGCGCGTTCCGGGCCAGCCTGTGATCGGCGGAGCCCATGAGCTCGATGACGGCCCGGGCCCCCAGATAGGACCCGCCGATCCCCACTACCACCAGCACCTGGGAGTCGGAGCGGATCTTCTCCGCAGCGGCCTGGATGCGGGCAAACTCCTCCCGGTCGTACTCCTCCGGCAGCCTCACCCAGCCGGTGAAGTCGCCGCCGGGGCCGCTGTGGTCCCGGAGCATGGTCCGGGCCTGCGCCAGGCCCGCCTCCCGGCTGGAGAACCAGTCGTCGGGCAGAAAGCCGGCGGCGCTTGTCAGGTCTATTTTGAGCATAATAAAACCTCCTCATACATGGCGATATCTGCTTCGCACCCAGTATACACGAACGTGCCGCCCTTGCCCAGAGGAAATCTTGCCGGAAAAGGGTAAAAAATAACGGTTATTTTTCAGGAAGAGGTTGACAGAAGGGTTCAGAATGCTAAAATGGTTTTCAAAGTCTGCATGGACCTATGACGCCCAGACCGGCGAGGAGGCGGAGCAAACCGTCACCGCGGCGCTGGAGGACGGTAAGAGCGCCCTCACCCTGCGCCCGGAGAAGTATCTGAATATCCAGAGTGCCTCCCTCACCATCGGCAGCGGCGGCGTCACCCTGGCCCAGGGCGGCGCCATCCGCAACCAGTGCGTCCTCTACTTTGATCGGGACCCGGAGGCTGCGGGCGAGAACGTCTTCGCCGGCACGGTCACCATCAGCGGTCAGCGGGGCCGGGTGGAGGTCAACGACGGCCTGACCGTGGAGGCGGGCGGCCTGGTGGAGAGCTCCGCCGCCTCCACCATCATCAGCGGCAAGAGCCACAACTACGGCACCATCCAGGTCACCGGAGGTACCCTGTACCTGCAGAACACAGGGTACTCCGTGTACAACATGGGCGAGATCTCCGTCTCCGGAGGGGCCGTGCTGAACGCGGCGGGCACCGTGGTGGTGAACACCGGCTCCATGACCGGGTCCGGTACGCTGCAGTTGGGCGAGCTGGACGACATCACCGGCTATGACAACGGGATCGAGTATGTGGCGCTTGGCCTGAGCTGGTCCGAACAGACCCCGGCCAGCTATGACCGCTATCAGTTCGTCCGCGATTCCGCGGATACCGTGGAGGTCATCTACTTCATCGGCGCGCTGTCCAACCAGGACGGGGGCGCCTGCGGCCTCACCGTCCAGGAGTGACGGGCCCGGCCGAACCCTGAGCAAGACCGAAAAACCGCCTCCCCGGCGTTCGACGCGCCGGGGAGGCGGTTTTTACAGACAAGGGCGGGCCGGGGCCATCCCATCTCCTCTTGCACAGCGGCGCGGTTTCTGCTATGATTTTTCCGAAAGGGGATCGGAAATGGAAGAAGACCAGACGATGGATTTTTGCGAGATCACACAAGCGCTCTGGAAAAGCTACTTTTCCCTGGACAGAGGAGAATTTGAGTCCGTATTCGAGTGGCTGGATGAGAACTGCTCCATCATCGGCACCGGAAAGCACGAATTCTATCTCGACCGCGCGTCCTTTCATCAGGCGCTGATGCAGGAGGCGGAGCAGCGGGAGGCGGTGGCGTTCCAGTTCAAGGACCTGTGGTGCCGGCAGCGCCGGCTCTCGCAGGACGCCTGCCTGGTGTACGGCGGCCTGGACATCTGGTGGGAAAAGGAAGACAAGACGGTCTATATCGATATGAGCAGCCGGTATTCCATCCTGTATCAGAGGATCGGGGGGATATGGAAGGTGGTCCATATCCATCAGTCCGTGCCGAATGTGGAACAGGCGCCCGACGAGTATTACCCCAAAAGGCTCTCCGACCAGGTAGAGAGCGCCCGGCGGCTGGCGCTCCGCATGGAGGACCTGGCGCTGCGGGACGGCCTGACACAGCTCTACAACTACCGGGGTCTGGAGAAAATGTGGAGCACCTGGGACGAGGCGGAGAGCTGGATCTTTGTGGCGGACCTGGACGATTTTAAAGGCATCAACGACACATATGGACATCTGGCCGGCAACCATGTGCTCAAGAGGATCTCCGGCAGGCTGCGGAAGACCATGCGGAGCGGAGACGTGGTGTGCCGCATGGGGGGAGACGAGTTTGTCCTGCTCTGCGGAGCGGTGGGCGGACGCAGTCCTCTATACCGTGAAAAGGACGACGAAGGACGGATACCTGCTGGGGACGTAGTCAGCATGCCCCGCCGGCCGGTCCCCGCCGTCGGGCTGAGGCCGCGGCGCAGAGCGCCGCGGCCTTTTCCGGCCCTCCGGCACTCAATTCCCGGTAAGTCCGCCGGATGACGACGGCCGCGATGAGGAAGGTGAGGATGTCGGCGGCGGGGAAGGAGTACAGCAGCCCGTCCAGGCCCCAGAAGAGGGGGAAGAGAATCGGCAGCGCCACGCCGAAGACGATCTCCCGGGTGAGGGAGATCACGGTGGATTCCACCGCCTTGCCCAGAGACTGGAGGAAGATGAACGTTCCCTTGTTGACGGTGGCCAGGACCATCATGCACAGATAGATCCGAAAGCTTTTGACCGCAAACGCCGTATAATAGACGCTCTCATTCGCGGCGCCGAAAATGCCGATCAACTGCCGGGGGAAGAGCTCCACGACCAGCAGGGCCGCCGCGCCGACCGCGGCTTCTGCGGCCAGCAGCCTGGTGAAGAGCGCCTTCGCCCGGTCCCGGCGGCCTGCGCCGACGTTGTAGCCGACGATCGGGATGCAGCCGGCCGCCATGCCCACGGCGATGGAGATGGCGATCTGGAAGAACTTCATGACGATGCCCAGGACCGCCAGCGGGATCTGGGCGTATTCCACCCGGCCAAAGACGGGGTCCAGCGCGCCGTATTTCATGCACATATTCTGGACTGCCGCCATGGACGCCACCAGAGAGATCTGGGCCAGGAAGCTGGTGACGCCCAGGCTGAGGAATTTTTTCACCAGCCTGCCCCGAAGCCCGAAGCTCCCCCTCCTGAGCCGCACCGCCCGCATGTGGCACAGGTACCAGACGGAGAGGGCCGCCGTGAGAATCTGGCCCAGCACCGTGGCGATGGCGGCGCCCGCCATCCCCATTTTCAGAGGAAAAATGAAAATGGGGTCCAGGACCACGTTCGTCAGTGCGCCTGCGACGGTGGCGCACATGGCGAATTTGGGGCTCCCGTCGGAGCGGATGATCGGATTCATGGCCTGGCCGAACATGTAGAAGGGGATGCCCAGCGAGATCCAGAAGAAATACTCCCGCGCGCAGGCGAAGGTCTGTTCGTTGACCCGCCCGCCGAACAGGGTGAGGAGCATGTCCATGCACAGCAGGTAGACCGCCGTCAGAACGGCGCTGCTCCCAAGGCAGAGCAGGATGGCGCTGCCGATGCTCCTGTGGGCGTCCTCATTCCGGCCGGCACCCAGGGAGATGCTGACGAAGGCGCAGCAGCCGTCGCCAATCATCACGGCGACGGCCAGGGCGACCACCGTCAGGGGGAACACCACCGTGTTGGCGGCGTTGCCGTAGGAGCCGAGATAGTCGGCGTTTGCGATAAAGATCTGATCGACGATGTTGTAGAGCGCGGCGACGACAAGGGAGATAATACAGGGGATGGAGTACTTCCGCATCAGTGTCCCGACCCGCTCTGTTTCCAAAAATGCGTTTGATTTCATGCCTTCCATGGCGTCCTCCTAAAAGAAAAAAATAAAAACAATGAGTGGCCGAAACAACTGGATTTACGCTGTTTCAGCCACTCATTGTGAATATTATCCTAGCATACTTTTCGAAAAAAATCAAAGGAAAAATTCCCGGATTGGGCGGCGGAGGGCGAAAAGATCCCCGCGCGTCAGTTCTTCAGGCTCTGCATGGGGGCCGGGATGCGCCCGCCGCGGGAGACGAAGGGGGCTGAGCCGAAGGGGTGGACGGGCATAACGGGGGCGGAGCCCAGCAGGCCGCCGAACTCCACGGTGTCCCCCACGGTCTTGCCGGGGGCCGGGATGAGGCGCACGGCGGTGGTCTTGGAGTTGACCATGCCGATGGCGGCCTCGTCGGCGATGATGGCGGAGAGGGTCTCGGCGGTGGTGTCGCCGGGGACGGCGATCATATCAAGGCCCACGGAACACACGCATGTCATGGCCTCCAGTTTGTCCAGGTGCAGCGCGCCGGAGGCGGCGGCTGCGATCATGCCCTCGTCCTCGCTCACCGGGATGAAGGCGCCGGAGAGGCCGCCCACATGGGAGGAGGCCATGACGCCGCCCTTTTTCACGGCGTCGTTGAGGAGGGCCAGGGCGGCGGTGGTGCCGTGGGTGCCGCAGACCTCCAGGCCCATCTCCTCCAGGATGCGGGCCACCGAGTCGCCCACAGCGGGGGTGGGGGCCAGGGAGAGGTCCACGATGCCGAAGGGCACGTCCAGGCGGCGGCTGGCCTCCTGGGCCACCAGCTGGCCCATGCGGGTGATGCGGAAGGCGGTCTTTTTGATGGTCTCCGCCACCACGTCGAAGGGGGCGCCCTTCACGTCCTGGAGGGCGTGGTACACCACGCCGGGGCCGGAGACGCCCACATTGATGACGCAGTCGCCCTCGCCCACGCCGTGGAAGGCGCCGGCCATGAAGGGGTTGTCCTCCACCGCGTTGCAGAATACCACCAGCTTGGCGCAGCCGAAGCCGCCACGGTCCGCGGTGCGCTCCGCAGCCGCCTTGATGGTCCGTCCCATGAGGGCCACCGCGTCCATATTGATGCCCGCCTTGGTGGAGCCCACGTTCACCGAGGAACACACCAGCTCGGTGGAGGCCAGGGCCTCGGGGATGGCGTCGATGAGCTTCCGGTCCCCGGCGGTGAAGCCTTTCTGCACCAAGGCAGAGAAGCCGCCGATGAAGTTGACGCCGGTGGTGTGGGCGGCCCGGTCCAGGGCGGCGGCAAAGGGCACGTAGTCCCCCGTCACCGATGCGCCCGCCACCAGAGAGACGGGGGTGACGGAAATGCGCTTGTTGACGATGGGGATACCGAACTCCCGCTCAATGGCCTCGCCGGTGGACACCAGCTTTTCGGCCCGGCGGCAGATTTTGTCGTAGATCTTCCGGCAGGCGACCCCGGCGTCGGGGTCGCAGCAGTCCAGCAGGGAGATGCCCATGGTAATGGTGCGGATGTCCAGGTGCTGCTGGTCGATCATGTGGATGGTGTCCATGATTTCCGTGCTGTTGAGCATAAGAAGAACCTCCTGGTCCTCTGCCAAGTCGGACGCTGCGGGTAAGGGCACGCCTGCGTACCGGCGAGCCGCCCGGCGCCGGGCGCGGCAACGATATGCGGACAGCCCCGAGACTTGGAGTGAAATTTTTGATGGACGGGGATTGGGGAAGCGCCGTTGGGCTGTGCCAAGGGCGCAGCCGGTCCCTGGGGGCCGGGGGCTGTCACGCTGCGGCTCGTCCTCGCAAAGTCCGCTTTGTTTGCTTCTCCCTGCCGGGAAAAGCTCACTCCGCTCATCTGCGCGCCAAGCGCCGCCCCTGCGGGACGGTTGCGCTCCGAAACGCGCCTGCGGGCGCAGCCTTGCTCGTCCTCTCCCCGCAAAGCCTTGCGGCTTTGCGGGGGTCCCTTTTTGCAAATAAGCCTGCCGCTTCGCACTGTCACGCTGCGGCGGCTGCGCGACGCGCGGCTTCCCTCCGTCTCGGGCTGGTCTTCGGGCCGCCTTGCGGCCCTTCGCTCGCCCTCGATCCGGTCCATCCACGCTGCTCCGCGCTTCGTCAGATCTTATGCATGGCGTCGAAGATATCCTCCCGCTGGACCTTGATGGAGAGGCCGCGCTGGGCACCCTCGTTCTCCAGCAGGGTGGAAAAGACGGTGAAGGGGAGCTTGCAGGCGGAGACGTCCACCAGCATGGTCATGGTGAAAAACTCCCGCAGGATGGTCTGGCTGATGTCCAGGACATTGACGTTGTTCTCGGCCAGCAGGGTGCACACGGCGGCGATGATGCCCACCTGGTCCTTGCCGATGACGGTGACAATGGCTTTCATAGGGTCAAACCTCATTTCTCTCTTGGTGGGGGAAGGCCCGGGGCTACCGCAGCTCGTCCAGCGTCAGCTCGAAGCCCGGCATGAAATGCTCCAGAAAGTAGCCCACCTCCGGGAGCGGGGACGCCTCCAGGGCCTGCCGGGTCTGCTCCGCGGCCTGGCGGAACTCGCTGTTTCCCGCCTTGAGCTCCTCCACACATTTGATATAGGCCGAGAGTTTGTCGGCGGCCTTGACGACGGCGTGATAGCCGCTCTCCAGGTCCTCCAGCAGCAGCGGCTCGTAGGCGGGGCGGAGGGCGTCGGGCAGCATGGAGAGGAGCCGGCGGGCGGAGACGGTTTCCACCTCGCGGTAGGCGTCCCGGATCTCCGGATTATAATATTTGACCGGCGTGGGCAGATCCCCGGTGAGGATCTCCGGCGCGTCGTGGTAGAGGGCCAGCACCGCCGCCTGTCCGGGGTCTATGTCCCCGCCGAACACATCCCGGCGGATGACGGCCAGGGCGTGGGCCAGCACCGCCACCATATGGGAGTGCTCCTGGATGTTCTCCTCAAAGGTGTTGCGCATGAGGCCCCAGCGGCCAATGTAGCGCATCCGGGAGATGAGCGCAAAGAAATGATGGGCCATCCTCAGTGCACCAGGAATCTTTCCACGGCCTGCTGGAAGAGCTCGTACTGGGCCTGGGAGCCGTGGACCTCTACACGGATGGGCTCGGAGAGGTCGATGGAGAAGAGCCCCATGATGGATTTGCCGTTGACCAGATAGCGCCCGCAGATGACGTCCACATCGCAGTCCAGGCGGCTGGCGGCGTCGACAAATGCCTTGATATCGCTGACCGATGTGAGCTGAACGGGAAAGCTGCTCATTGTCTTTTCACCCCTGCATGTGATAGAATCAGATAGTATCATTATAAGCAGGCGGAGGAGAAAAAACAATTGACAAACCCGCCAGCTTTCGGAAATTCGGCCATTTTCACCAGAACGCTGAGTGGAAGGGGCCCCTTTTGTGAGGTATCACCTATGAAAGTTGCCATCCATACCTTGGGCTGCAAGGTCAACCAGTACGAGACCGCCGCCCTGGAGACCGAGCTGCGCCGCCGCGGGCATGAACTGGTCCCCTTTGAGGACGCGGCGGACGCCTATATCGTCAACACCTGTACCGTCACGGCGGTCAGCGATAAAAAATCCCGCCAGATGATCCGCCAGGCCCGGAAGCGCGCCCCCGGCGCGGTGGTGGCCGTGTGCGGCTGCTACGCCCAAACCGCGCCGGAGGCGGTGAAGGCCCTGGGGGTGGACCTGGTGGCCGGGACGGCGGACCGGATGGGCTTTCTGGACGATCTGGAAAGGCAGTGTGCAGAGCGGGGAGAGCCCCCCTTGGTCACGGTGGGCGACATCATGGCCCGCCGGACCTTCGAGCCCCTGACCGGCGGCGGCCTGGAGGGCCGCACCCGGGCCATGCTGAAGGTGGAGGACGGCTGCGTCAACTTCTGCACCTACTGCGTCATCCCTTACGCCAGGGGCCCGGTGCGGTCCCTGCCCCTGGCCGCCGCCGCCGCCGAGGCCGGGCGTCTGGCCGGGGAGGGCTACCGGGAGATCGTCCTCACCGGCATCGAGATCTCCTCCTGGGGCCAGGACTTCCGGGACGGCACGGGCTTTATCGATCTGGTGGAGGCGGTCTGTGCCGCCGCCCCCGGCTGCCGGGTGCGCCTGGGCTCCCTGGAGCCCCGCACCGTCACGGAGGACTTCTGCCGCCGGTGCGCCGCCCTCCCCAACCTGTGCCCCCACTTCCACCTGTCCATGCAGTCCGGCTGCGACGCCACGCTCCGCCGGATGAACCGGAAATACGATGCCGCGCGGTATGAAGAGAGCGTGAAGCTCCTCCGGGCGTTCTTCCACCGCCCCGGGATCACCACGGATATGATCGTGGGCTTTCCCGGAGAGACGGAGGAGGAGTTTGCCCAGAGCCTGTCGTTCCTCCGCCGGTGCGGCTTTACGGCCATGCATATTTTCCCCTATTCCCGCCGGACTGGGACCCCGGCTGCCGGGATGCCGGACCAAGTGCCCAAGGGGGAGAAGGCGGCCCGGGCCCGCCGGGCCGCCGCGGTGGCGGCGGAGTTGGAGGGGGCCTGGCTGGCGTCCTGGGTGGGGGAGACCCTGCCCGTCCTCTTTGAGGAGGAGAAGGGAGGGCTTTGGCGGGGCCACGCCCCCAATTATACCGAAGTGTTCGCCCCGGGGACGGCGCTCCACAACGTGGAACAGCGGGTGAGGATCACCGGCGTGCGGGGGACCGCCCTGGTGGGAGAGCGCGTCGAAGAGAGGGGAGAATCATGAGGGAGAACAAATACGACGGCCCGGTCTTTTTTGAAAAATACAGCCGGACGAGCCGCTCCACGCCGGGCCTGGAGAGGGCGGGGGAGTGGGAGGCCCTCGGGGCGCTGACCGCCTGTCTGGACGGGCTGCGCCGGCCTATGATGCTGCGGCGCTCCGCTCGGAAGCAGGAACCGTAAAAAGAAGCAGCCGCGCAGAGCGGCAAAAAACACGCCGGCGGATGGAGCGTCCGCCGGCGTTGGTCTGCCGAAGCCGTGTCAAAGATCCAGAATTATATGCGTGCGGCGCCTCAGTCGGGCCTGTCGTGGGTGGGGGTAAAGCCGGGGACCATGGCGTTTGCCCGCTTTTTCCACCACGCGATCCACCGCACCAGCCGTTCCCGGGGGAAGAGGTAGTTGATGAGCATGGACATCAGCACGCCCACGCCGGTGTCCACCATGCGGTTGAGCGCATAGCTCACGTAGGTGTCCGTGGGGGTGTTGAAGAGGATGATGCACAGCACCACGCTGCCCGGCTGCACCGCCGTGGGCCAGCGGAACATCTGGGCCAGACAGATGAGCACCACCACGCCCACAAAGGTCAGGGGGATGAGCAGTGCGCGGCTCTCCCCGGCGGGGGCCAGGAGGAGATAGCACCAGAACAGGCCCATCCCCAGAAAGCCGCCGATGATGGTGCCGATCAGCCGGTTGCCGCCCTGCTGCCAGGAGTGGCCCATGTCGTTGCCCATGCCGTAGACGGCGCCGATGCAGGCAAAGGTGGGGTTGCGGTCGATGAGGTAGTAGATCCCGGCGCACAGGGCGGCGGAAAAAGCGGACTTCAGGTTCCGCAGGCCGATGTGGGGCAGGTGACTGTGAGCATCCTCCATGGCGGTTTCCTCTCAATCGTCGGTCTGATCCGAAAAACTCCGGATATTCAAAATTCCTCTCATGCTATATCTTAACATAATCTTAGCGCAAATGCACCGGTTTTTTAAACAAATTTTCCTATATGGCGGGCCGGGACGGGTTCCGGTCACCTCGTCAGGTCGATATCCACCCGATAGTCGTCGTCGATCGAAATATAGTCGCTGCCGTAGGTCCGGCACATGCGCAGCATTTCTGCGTTTTCCGCGCGTACAGATTCCAGGGTGCAGTCGGAATCATCGGGCCTGTGCTCGATCACGCCGGCATATGCCCGAATGTCGGAAAGAGGGATGCGCGGAAAGGCTTTGCCAGCGGGGCGCGGATGTGATATCATAGTCCAAAAACGAGAGAAGGAGACCGCCCATGAGTTACGCCGACCAGGTATTCATCCAGAACTGCAAGGAGATCCTCGCCCACGGCACCTGGGACACGGCTCTGCCCGTCCGCCCCCGCTGGGAGGATGGGGAGAGCGCCCACACCGTAAAGCGATTCGGCCTCGTTAACCGCTACGATCTCCGGCGGGAGTTCCCCGTCCAGACCATCCGCAAAATGGCCTTCAGGAGCGCGGTGGACGAGCTTCTGTGGATCTGGCAGAAGAAGTCCAGCAACATCGGGGACCTGCACTCTCACATCTGGGACGCGTGGGCCGACGAGACCGGCTCCATCGGCAAGGCCTACGGCTACCAGCTGGGGGTGAAGCACCGGTATCGGGAGGGCTGGTTCGATCAGGTGGACCGGGTGCTCTATGATCTCAGGCACGACCCCGCCTCCCGGCGCATCCTCACAAGCCTCTACAACCACCACGATCTCCACGAGATGCACCTCTACCCCTGCGCCTGGTCGGTCACCTTCAACGTCACGGGCAATGTGCTCAACGCCGTGCTGAACCAGCGCAGCCAGGACATGCTCACTGCCAACGGCTGGAATGTGATGCAGTACGCCGTGCTGCTGCATATGTTCGCAGCGGTCTCGGACCTGGTGCCGGGGGAGCTGGTCCACGTCATCGCCGACGCCCACATCTACGACAGGCACGTGCCCATCGTGGAGGAAATCATCTCCCGGGAGCCCTACCCCGCGCCCACGCTGTGGATGGACCCGGCGGCGGAGGATTTTTATTCCTTCACCCCGGACAGCTTCCGGCTGGAGGGCTACCGGGCCTGGCCGCTGGAGCGGAAGATCCCGGTGGCCGTGTGAGAGGGGAGGGAGCGCCATGTACGCCATCGTCGCCGCGGACCGGAACTGGGGCATCGGCAGGGACGGGGACCAGCTCTGCTATATCCCCGCCGACCTCAAGCGCTTCCAGGCCCTGACCACCGGCCACGCCGTCGTTCTGGGCCGCAGGACCTTGTCCACCTTTCCGGGAGGACGGCCCCTGAAGGGCCGCCGGAACCTGATCCTCTCCCGGGACCCGGCCTTCCGGCCCGAGGGGGCGGAGGTGTTCCGGGACCTGGAGTCCCTGCTGGCCGCCGCGCCGGCGGACGCCTTCGTCATCGGCGGGGGACAGGTCTACCGCCAGCTCCTGGACCGGTGTGATACCGTCTATGTGACCCGGCTGGACCGGGCCTTTCCGGCGGACGCCTGGTTTCCCGACCTGGACGCCGACCCGGCCTGGACGCTGGCGGCGTCTGAGGGCCCCTTCGACCACCAGGGCCTGTCCTACCGGTACGACACCTACCGCCGGGGGTGAGCCGCCCGGACCGGCATTACCAAAAAATCGAGTATGGCCAAGTGAATGTGCCGGCCACCACGCTGTGCGCCCTGGCCGACTATTTCGGCGTCTCCACCGACTACCTGCTGGGCCGGCGGGATGGGCCCGTCCCCGGCGAAGAAAACCAGGCGCCCCGGCAGACGGGGCGGTGAGGGAAGAGACCATCGGGCCGGGTGCTGGCCCCCCGCGGGGGCGGCGGTCCGCCGCCCCGGGTCTGCTTCCAGGCACCGCCCCGAAGGCCGGGGCGCCTGGCCTATGTACCGCTGCGAAACTGTTCCAGTCCCACGGCGAGCTGGGCGTTGAGCACGCCCAGAATCTCGGTGAGCAGCTCGTTCTGCCTGCGCAGCAAGCACACCACCTCCTGGTCCGCCGCGGTGGCCTGGATGGAGACGGGGGCGGGATACCGCCGTATGCGCATCTCGGTGTCCTCCAGCGACCGCCGCGCGGCGCCCTGCCCCGGGGCGGGGGCCGCCGGGGCGGGGCGCTCCGCTGCCGGGCGCAGGTCCTCCACCCGGTCATAGAGGGGCGCGGGCGACGCGCCCAGGGTTCCCCGGTTCCGGCAGCCGGTCTTTTGTCTGGCCATCGGGAATCACCTCCCTTTCAAACCCATTCTATGTGGGCGGTTGACTTTTGCGCACAAAAGGCTTATAATTCCAAACTGTCTCAAATGATACAAAATGGAGGGAGTGCCATCGTGGAGCCGGTGTGGAGCCCCGGCGAGCTGGAACTGCTGGGGAACACCTTTCTCTTCCGGGGCGTGGAACGGGCGGCGGTCCTCCGGGCGGCGTCCGATCCCCGGTGCAGCCGGGAGAGCTTTACCCGGGGGGCGCAGATATACAGCCCCAGGCGGTTCCGGCGGAGCCTGGGGGTGATCCTGGCCGGGCGGGTCCGGGTGACGAAGGGGGAGCTGGTGGTGAGCACCCTGGGCCCCGGCGAGCTCTTCGGCGCGGCGGCCCTCTTCCACGACAGGCCGGACTACGAGACCACCCTCACCGCCCTCTCCCCCTGCTCCGCCGCCTTCTTCCCCCAGGAGCAGGTGGCGGAGCTGCTGCGGGACACCCCCGGCGCGGCGGCCAATTACATCCGCTACCTCTCCGGGCGCATCCATTTCCTCAGCCGGAAGATCGAGGGGCTCACCGCCCCCGGCGCGGCGGGGAAGCTGGCCCGCTGCCTCCTGGCGGAGGGCGGCGTCCTCTCCTGCACGGCCACGGAGCTGGCTCGGCGGCTGGATGTGAGCCGGGCCTCCCTGTACCGGGCCTTCGACACCCTGGAGAGGGCGGGGGCCATCCGGCGGACGGGAAAGCGGATCGAGGTGCTCAGCACCGCAGAGCTGGAAGCCGCCATTGAGACGGAACCATCATGAGGAGGAACCGGAAATGAAGAAAAAACTGCTTGCCCTGACCCTCGCTGTGTCCCTGCTGGCCGGGGCGCTGGCGGGGTGTACCCGGCCCCAGGCCCAGACCACCCCCACGCCCGCCCCAACGCAGACGCCGGAGGCCACCGCCACGCCCGCGCCCACGCCCGCCGGAGAGAAGGCCGACGTGCGTCTGGCCGTGCTGAAGGGACCCAGCGGCGTGGGGGCCGCCGGGCTCATCGCCGGCAGCGAGGCGGGGGAGACCGCCAACCACTACCAAGTCACCATCGCCGCCGCCAACGACGAGGTGGTGGCCGGGCTCTCCCGGCCCGACGACCCCATCGACATCGCAGCCGTGGCCTCCAACGTGGCCGCCAACCTCTACAACAAGACCGACGGCGGTGTGCAGGTCCTGGCCGTCAGCGGCCTGGGCGTGCTGTATATCCTGGAGAACGGCGACTCCATCGGCTCCATGGCCGACCTGAAGGGCCGCACCCTCTACGCCACCGGCCAGGGCGCCAACCCCGAGTACGTCCTCAACTACCTGCTCACCGAGGACGGGGTGGACCCGGCGGAGGTGGACATCCGGTGGAAGACCGCCGACGAGGTCGCCGCCCTCATGGCCAGCGGCGAGGCGGAGGTGTGCATGCTGCCCGTGCCCGCCGCCACCGGCGTGCTGATGAAGAACGAGAACGTGCGGGAGGCGCTGGATCTCTCCGCGGAGTGGGACGCTCTCCAGAACGGCAGCCGCCTCACCATGACCACCATTGTAGCCCGGACCGAGTTCATTCAGGAGAATCCCCAGGCGGTGGAGGCCTTCCTGGCGGACTACGAGGCCTCCGTGGACTATATAAACGGCGACCCCGCCGCCGCCTCCGAGCTGGTGGCCCGGTATGAGATCACCCCCAGCGCTAAGATCGCCGAGCTGGCCATCCCCAAGTGCGCCCTGGTGTGCATCACCGGCGCGGACCAGATCAAGGGGGTCATCCAGGGGTACTACGAGGTGCTCTGGCAGGCCAACCCCCAGTCCATCGGCGGCGGCATCCCCGACGATGGATTCTACTACGGCGGCTGACCGAACGGTACGGCCCGGAGGAGGCTGCGGCATGAAAAAAGCATACCGTGTGCGCCTCCCGCTCCTCTTCTGGACGGGGGTGTGGCAGCTCGCCGCGGCGGCGGTGGGGAAGGAGCTCCTCCTCCCGGCCCCCCTTGCGGTGGGGCGGCGTCTCCTGGAGCTGAGCGGCACAGGGGCCTTCTGGCTTACCGCCGGGGCCTCCCTGGGGCGCATCCTCCTGGGGCTCCTGGCCGGGGTGGTCCTGGGAACCCTGCTGGCAGGGCTCACCTCTGCCCTCCCCTGGGCGGACTGCCTCCTCTCTCCGGCGGTGAAGGTGATCCGGGCCACCCCCGTGGCCTCTTTCATCATCCTGGTGCTGCTGTGGGTGGAGACCGGACGGGTCCCCGGCGTCATCTCCGCCCTTATGGTGCTGCCTGTGGTGTGGGGAAACGTCTCCCGGGGCTGGGCCGAGACCGATCCCCAGCTCCTGGAGCTGGCCCGGGCCTATCGGTTCGGGCGGTGGCGGACCCTTCGGCGGGTCTACGTCCCCTCGGTCCTGCCCTACTTTGCCAGCGGCTGCCGCACCGCCCTGGGCCTTGCCTGGAAGGCCGGGGTGGCCGCCGAAGTGCTTTGCCTGCCCAAAAACGCCATCGGTGCTCAGGTCTATTATGCGAAGATCTATCTGGAGACCCCCAGCCTGTTTGCCTGGACCCTGGCGGTCATCGCCCTGAGCTTCCTGCTGGAGTGGGCGGTGGGACTGCTGCTCCGGCGGCTGGAGGGAGGAGGAATGCGCCTGTGATCCAAATCGAAGGACTCTCCCTGGCCTACGGGGACAAGCGGGTGCTGGAGGACTTCTCCCTGTCCCTTCCGGACCGGGGGGTCACCGCGCTCTCCGGCCCCTCCGGCTGCGGCAAGACCACCCTGCTGCGGGTGCTCGCCGGGCTCCAGAGGCCGGACGCCGGGCGCCTCACGGGGCTGGACCCCGCCCGCACCGTGCTGCTCTTCCAGGAAAACCGCCTGCTGCCCTGGCGGACGGCGGAGGAGAACATCGCCGACGTCCTGCCCCGGGAGAGGCGGGGGGAGGCCGGGCGGTGGCTGGCCCTGGCGGAGCTCTCCGGCGAGGCGTCCGCCCGCCCCGCCGCCCTCTCCGGCGGCATGGCCCGGCGGCTGGCCCTGGTCCGGGCCCTGGTGCTGGCCTCCCTGGGGTGCTCCGCCCTGCTGCTGGACGAGCCCTTCACCGGGGTGGACGGCCCCCGCGCCGCCCGGCTTATGGAGGCGGTCCGGGCCCTGGAGGTGCCCGTCCTCCTCTCCGCCCACGAGGGGGATACCCTGGCCCTGGCCGACCAGATCTTTTTCTTCCAGGGACCGCCCCTGAAAAGGGTATAAACAGGGGAGAAATCAGGTATAAAAATCTTGCAATCACAGCATATCTATGATATACTGCATATACTATCCGTGTACGTATCCGTCAAGAGTGGGGTTCGCCCCGCTCTTTCTTATTGAAAAAAACAGACGTGTAAAAAAATGGTAAACCAGATCGAAGGGGGAGACACTGTGGCAAAGGTGACCGAGCTCACGGCGGAACTGGCCGGGCCCATCGTGGCCGGGAACGGCTGTACACTCTGGGACGTGGAGTATGTAAAGGAGGCGGGCGCCTGGTATCTCCGGGTCTACATCGACAAGGCGGGCGGGGTGTCCATCGACGACTGCGAGGCGGTGGCCCGCCCCCTCAGCGACGCGCTGGACGAGGCCGATCCCATCGAGGGGAGCTACACCCTGGAGGTCTCCTCCGCCGGGGCCGACCGGGCGCTGAAAAAGCCGGAGCATTTCCGGCAGTTTCTGGGCGAGCAGGTGGATGTGAAGCTCTACCGGGCCCGGGAGGGCCGGAAGGAGCTCACCGGCGCGCTGAAGGCCTACGAAAACGGGGACGTGACGGTGGAGCTGCCCGGCGGCGACGTGACGCTGGAGAAAAAGGACGTGGCGCAGGTGCGGCTGCACGTGGCGTTTTAAGGGAGAGTATGGAAGATGCCGAGAAAAAATACCAAGACCAACAGCAATGAAAGCGACGGGAAGGAGTTCTTCGCCGCCATCGCCCAGATCGAGAAGGAGAAGGGCATTCCCGCCGGCTATATGATGGAGAAGATCACCCAGGCCCTGGCCTCCGCCTACAAGCGGGACCACGAGGGCGCGGGGGACAACATCGAGATCAAGGCCAACCCCGAGACCGGCGAGGTGCGCATGTTCGTGCTCAAGGACATCGTGGAGACGGTGGACAATCCCGCCGTCGAGATGTCACTGGAGGAGGCCCGCCGCGCACTGCCCCACGCCCAGCTGGGAGATGTGGTCCGCATCGAGGTCAAGACCAAGAACTTTGGCCGTATCGCCGCCCAGACCGCCCGTCAGGTCATCATCCAGGGCATCCGGGAGGCCGAGCGGGACATGGTCTATGACAAGTTCAGTTCCAAGGAGCACGAGATCCTCACCGGCGTGGTCACCCGCGTCGATCCCAAGAGCGGCGCGGCCAACCTGCGCATCAACTCCAGCAGTGAGTATACCGAGGCTTTCCTGGCCCCCGGCGAGCAGGTCCGGGGCGAGGCGATCCGTGAGGGGGACCGCCTGCGGGTCTATGTGGTGGAGGTCCGCCGCTCCACCCGGGGGCCCCAGGTGCTCATCTCCCGGACCCACCCGGGCCTGGTGAAGCGGCTCTTCGAGCTGGAAATCCCCGAGATCTACGACGGCACCGTGGAGGTCAAGTCCATCGCCCGGGAGGCGGGCAGCCGCACCAAGATCGCCGTATGGTCCGGCGACGAGAACGTGGACCCCATCGGCGCCTGTGTGGGTCCCGGCGGCGCCCGGGTCAACAACATCGTGGAGGAGCTCCACGGGGAAAAGGTGGACATCATCAAGTACAGCGAGGACCCCGCCCAGTACATCGCCGCGGCGCTGTCCCCGGCCGACGTGCTCAGCGTGGACCTGCTGCCCGACGGCAAGGCCTGCCGGGTGGTGGTGCCCGACGATCAACTCTCCCTGGCCATCGGCAAGGAGGGGCAGAACGCCCGGCTGGCCGCCAAGCTGACCAATTATAAAATTGATATCAAGCCCGCGTCCGACCCCGGCGAACTGCCGGAGGCCGAGGACGATGGACTTGTGGTGGTGGATGACGAGACCGAGGACGCCGCCCTCGAGGAGTAAGCCGCCGAGAAAGAGGTGACGTTCCCATGCCGAAAAAGATCCCCATGCGCCAGTGTGTGGGCTGCCGGGAGATGAAGGAGAAGCGGGCCCTCATCCGGGTGGTCAAATCCCCGGAGGGGGAGATCTCGCTGGACTTCAGGGGCAAAAAGCCGGGCCGGGGCGCCTACCTGTGCCCGGACCCGGCGTGCCTTGCCCGGGCGAGAAAGTCCAAGGCGCTGGAGAGGGCCTTTTCCACGGCCCTCCCCGGAGAGGTGTACGAGGCCCTGGAGGGCCAGATGAAGGCGGGGGAGGACCAGAATGGATAATACGCTCCACCTTGTGGGCATCGCAAAAAAGGCCCGCCGGGTCGAAGTGGGGGAGGAGCCCGTGGGCGCCGCCGCCCGGGCCCGGCAGGCCCGTCTCATCGTCCTGGCCCGCGACGCCGCCGACAATACCTGCCGCCGGGCCGCCCATTTTGCCGAGGCCGGCGCATGTCCCGTGGTCCAGTGCCCCTACTCCAAGGAGGAGCTGGGCGGGGCCGTGGGGCGCACGTCCTGCGCCATGCTGGCTTTTACCGACGCGGGGCTGGCCGCTTCCTTTATGGGAAAGCTCTCCGCCCGGGACGCGGAGCGGTACGGCGAGACGGCCGAGGCGGTGTCCGCCAAGGCGGCCAGAATGCTCCAGCGCCAGCGGGAGCAGCGCCGCCACGAGCAGAAGCTGCAAAAGGCCGGGGCAAAGCCCTGGGTTGCTCCCGCCTCCTGCGGCGCGGAGCGCCGTCTGGCCCAGCGGGGCCGGGGCGCACCGGGCAAGGGCGGGAAGACGTACCCGAAGCCCGGGAAGCAGAGCTGAGATCCCTTTGGGCCGCCGCCCGGCCATGGCCGGCGCAGTGGAAGATATTTGCCATAGAGCCTCCGCAGAGCCGCGGCTTTGCGGGGAGAGGAGAGGCGGGGAAGCGGCGCGGCCGGTTCCCGCCCCCGCGAAGGAGGGCGTCAAGTGACGTGAAAGAGCGCAGATGAGACCGCCAAGGCGGTACGGCAATGAGAAAATTTGAGCGGATCGCTTCAATACGAGAGCGCAAAACGCACGGTTTGCGTTTCCGTATTGGAGTGATCCCCGCAGTATGGAGGGAATTTATTTGATCGTAAAGTACAGAGTGCATGAGGTGGCCAAGGACTTCGGCCGCCCCACCAAGGAGATCGCCGACATCCTCACCAAATACGCCACGGCGCCCAAGAACCACATGCAGGTGCTGGAGGACCGGGAGCTGTCCATCCTTTTTGACTATCTGACCCAGCACAATCAGGTCCAGAGCATCGAGAGCATCTATGCCGACACCTATCACGAGCCCAAGCCCGCCCCCCAGGGGGCCAAACCGGCCCCCGCCGCCCAGGCGGGTGCCCCCGCAGCGCAGAACCGGCCCGGGCACGGCGGCGCGCCCCGGCCCTCCGGCCAGCAGGGCCAGCAGCGTGCCCAGGCGCCCCGTTCCGCCGGGCAGCAGCCGGCTCAGCAGCGGCCCCAGGGCCAGCAGTCCGCCGGGCAGCAGAATCTCAGCCGTCCCGGCACCCGGGTGCCTGAAAAGAAGATCGTGGATACCCGGAAGAGCGGCAGCGTGAATCTGGACAAATACGACGAAAAGCTGGAGAAGCTGGCCGCGGGCAAGACCACCCAGATGCAGGCCGGGAAGCAGAAGTTCCAGGGCCGCAACAACCAGCGCCGGGGCGGCGGCTTCCAGGGCAGCAAGCGCCGCCAGGAGGAGCAGGAGAAGATGCGCCGCCTCCAGGCCGAGATCGCCAAAAAGCACCCTCTGGTGGTGAAGATCCCCGACGAGATCGGGGTGGGCGAGCTGGCCTCCCGCATGAAAAAGACCGGCGCAGAGGTGGTCAAGTGCCTCATCAAGAACGGCGTCATGGCCTCCCTCTCCGACGTCATCGACTTCGACACCGCCGCCATCATCGCCGAAGAGCTGGGCTGCAAGGTGGAGAAGGAGATCATCGTCACCATTGAGGAGCGGCTCATCGACGTCTCCGAGGACAAGGAGGAGGACCTGCGCCCCCGGGCCCCCGTGGTGGTGGTCATGGGCCACGTGGACCACGGCAAGACCTCGCTGCTGGACTATATCCGCAGCTCCGACGTGGCCTCCGGCGAGGCCGGCGGCATCACCCAGCACATCGGCGCCTACCAGGTGTCGGTGAAGGGCCAGCCCATCACCTTCCTGGACACCCCGGGCCATGAGGCGTTCACCGCCATGCGCGCCCGCGGCGCCATGATCACCGACGTGGCCATTCTGGTGGTGGCCGCCGACGACGGCATCATGCCCCAGACCGTGGAGTCCATCAACCACGCCAAGGCCGCCGGCATCCCCATCATCGTGGCCATCAACAAGATGGATAAGCCCGAGGCCAACCCCGAGCGCATCAAGCAGCAGCTCACCGAATACGAGCTGGTGCCCGAGGAGTGGGGCGGCGAGACCATCATCTGTCCCATCTCCGCCAAGACCGGCATGGGGGTGGACAGCCTGCTGGAGATGGTGCTCCTCACCGCCGAGATGCAGGAGCTCAGGGCCAATCCCGACCGCTCCGCCCACGGCGCAGTCATCGAGGCCCGGCTGGACAAGGGCCGCGGCCCTGTGGCTACCCTGCTGGTCCAGAACGGTACCCTGCATCAGGGCGACGTCATCATCGCCGGCACCGCCGTGGGCCGTGTCCGCGCCATGACCAACGCCCGGGGCCAGAAGCTCACGGAGGCCGGACCCTCCGTCCCCGTGGAGATCATCGGCATGGGCGAGGTGCCCGGCGCCGGCGACGACTTCCACGCCGTGGCCGATGAGCGCATGGCCCGGGAGCTGGTGGAGCAGCGCAAGCAGGAGAACAAGGACAGACTCAACGGCCCCGTGGGCCAGAAGGTCACGCTGGAGGACCTGTTCAGCCAGATTCAGCAGGGCGAGATCAAGGACCTGAACATCATCGTGAAGGCCGACGTGCAGGGCTCTGCGGAGGCGGTGAAGTCCTCCCTGGAAAAGCTCTCCAACGAGGAGGTGCGGGTCCGGGTCATCCACTGCGCCGTGGGTGCCATCAACGAGTCCGACGTCATGCTGGCCGGCACTTCCGGGGCCATCATCGTGGGCTTCAACGTCCGCCCCGACAACAACGCCCGGGATTCGGCCGCTCGCATGAATGTGGATATGCGCATGTACCGCGTCATCTACGACTGCATTGAGGAGATCGAGTCCGCCATGAAGGGCATGCTGGCCCCCAAGTACAAGGAGGTCCTGCTGGGCCATGCGGAGGTCCGTGAGGTGTACAAGATCACCGGCGCGGGCATGATCGCCGGCTGCTATGTCACCGACGGCAGGGTGGCCCGCAATGCCCAGATCCGCCTGCTGCGGGACAATATCGTCATCCACGAGGGCGTGCTGGCCTCGCTCAAGCGCTTCAAGGACGACCAGAAGGAGGTCGCCCAGGGCTACGAGTGCGGCATCGGCATTGAGAAATACAGCGACATCAAGGTGGGCGACGTCATCGAGTGCTTCAATATGGAAGAGATCGAGCGGTAACCCGAAGCGTGGAGGGCAGGCGCATAGGGAGAATAAGACAAGCGCAGACGAAAAAACAGGCGAAGGGCCTTGGCCCTGAGCGGTATTTTTCGTGGAGCGACGGCTTATTCGACCGGACATGCGCCCAGCCTGCAGCGTGACAGACCGAAGCGCGAGGATAGGCGCATAGGGAGAACAAGACCGAGCGGAGGCAAAAAACAGGTGCGCGGAGCGCACGGGAGCAGGCGCACAGCAAGCCGCAAGGCTTTGCGTGGAGAGGACGAGCCGCCGCGCAATTTCAAATTTGACTGCCCAAAGGGCCCGTTTCCGTCCCCATTGAGGAGCGGGCGGGCTCTTTGCGGCTATATTAGGAGAACAAGTATGGCAAGCAACCGAATTGGACGCATCAACGAGGAGATCCAGCGGGAGCTCTCCTCCCTCATCCGTACCGTCAAGGATCCCCGGGTCCACGGCCTGGTCTCCATCACCGCGGTGGACACCACGCCCGACCTGCGGTACGCCAAGATCTTTGTCAGCGTACTGGACAAGAGCGACGTGAAAGAGGTGGTCAAGGGCCTCAGATCCGCCGGGGGCTACCTGCGGCGGGAGCTGGGGCGCAGCCTGCAGCTCCGGTACACCCCGGAGCTCACCTTTGTGGCGGACGACTCCATCGCCGAGGGCGCGCACATCCTGGAGCTCATCGAAAAGCTGGACCAGTGATCCGGAACGGGCCGCGCTGCGGCCGCGGCCGCGTCGGCGGCGTGCATCAATTACCCTGGAGGAGAGAGCAATGGACTACAAAGCGGCAGCCGAGCTGCTGAAGAAACAGGATCGGATTCTCATTCTGACCCACCGCCGTCCCGATGGGGACACCATCGGCTGTGCGGCTGGGCTGTGCGCCGCCCTGCGGGAGCAGGGAAAGACGGCTTGCATCCTTCCCAACGAGGACGCCACCAGCCTCTTTACCCCCTACCTGGAGGGCTATCTGGCGGAGGAGGGCTGGGAACCGGATTTCGTGGTGTCGGTGGATATCGCGGGGCGGAGCCTGTTCACGCCCCGGGGGGAGCGATACCTGGCCCGGGGCATCGACCTGGGGATCGACCACCACCCCTCCTACGAGGGCTTTGCCCGGGAGAGCTGTGTGGACCCCGGACGGGCGGCCTGTGGAGAGCTCATCTACGATCTGATCCGCCAGTGGGGGCCGGTGAGCCCCGCTGCGGCCCTGCCCCTCTACGTGGCCGTGGCCACAGACACGGGCTGCTTCATGTACAGCAACACCACCCCGGCCACCCATCGGGTGTGCGCCGATCTCATGGCGGTGGGCATCGATTTCCAGGGGGTCAATAAGCGCCATTTCCGCACCAAGAGCCTCAAGCGCCTGCGGCTGGAGAGCCTGCTGGTGGACGGCATGGACGTCCACGACGGGGGGGCCACCGTGATCGCGGCCATCTCCCTGGCGGATATGGCCCGGCTGGAGGCCACCGAGCGAGACGCCGAGGACATCGCCGCCTTCCTGGGGCAGATCGAGGGGGTGCGGACCTCCGTCACCATCCGGGAGCTGGCCCCCGGGGAGTGCAAGCTCTCGGTGCGCACCGATCAGGGGCTGAACGCCACCCGGGTCTGCGCGCTGCTGGGCGGCGGCGGGCACGCCTCCGCCGCGGGCTGCACCGTCATGGGCACCGTGGCAGAGGCCAAGGCGGCCATACTTGCGGCTATCCGCCAAGTGTGGGTGGAGGACCGGGACGGCGCTTCCGCCGGGACCTGAAGGGAAAGGGTGAGCGGATGCCCAACGGGATCATCATCATCGATAAGCCCGCCGGCTGGACCAGCATGGACGTGTGCGCCAAGCTGCGGGGGATCTTTCACGAGAAGCGGGTGGGGCACGCCGGAACGCTGGACCCCATGGCCACAGGGGTGCTGCCCGTCTTTCTCGGCCGGGCCACCCGGGCGGTGGAGTTTGCCGAACAGACCGGCAAGGAGTACCTGGCCGGCCTGCGGCTGGGCCTTGTCACCGACACCCAGGACGTCACCGGCCGGGTGCTGGAGGAGCGCCCCGTGACATGCGCTCCGGCGGAGGTGGAGGCCGCCCTGGCCGCCTTCCGGGGGGAGATCCTCCAGGTGCCCCCCATGTACTCCGCGGTGAAGATCGGCGGGAAAAAGCTCTATGAGCTGGCCCGGAAGGGCCGGGAGGTGGAGCGGAAGCCCCGCCCCGTCACCATCCATGCCCTGGAGTTGCTGGAGCGGACCGGAGCGGGGGACTACCTTCTGCGGGTGCGCTGCTCCAAGGGGACCTATGTCCGCACCCTCTGCCACGACGTGGGGGCGGCGCTGGGCTGCGGCGGGACCCTCAGCGCGCTCCGGCGCACCGAGGCCGCCGGCTTCGGTCTGGACCGAGCGGTGCGGCTGGAGGACGTGCAGGCGGCGGCGGACCGGGGGGAGGCGGAGCGCCTCCTCCTGCCGGTGGACGCCTACTTCCGGGACCACCCCGCCCTGACGGTGGGGCTCCGGGAGGAGAGGGCCGCCCGGAACGGCGCCGCCTTTCCCTGGCGGGGGGCGGACGGGACCTATCGGGTCTACGGCCCGGCGGGCGATTTTCTGCTCCTGGGAGAACTGGAGCGGGGGCGGATGCGTACCGTGAAGAGCTTTTACGAGGTGTGAGCGGCGCCACAGAGAAGATAAAGCGAGGAATCAGCTTGAACGAGAGAAAACGAGTCATTGCCCTGGGCTTTTTTGACGGCGTGCACAAGGGCCACGGAGCCCTGTTGAGCAGGGTTCGGGACCGGGCGGAGGAGCTGGGGGCGGCGCCCACCGCCTTCACCTTCGACGCCCACCCCTCCAGCCGGATCACCGGGGCGGTCACGCCGCTCATCAATTCCGCCGCGGACCGGGCCGACCTGATGCGGCGGCTGTACGGGATACAGGACGTCATCGTGGCCCACTTTGACAGCATGATGCGCATGGATTGGCGGGCCTTCGTCGCCGAGTATCTGGTGCAGGAGCACGGAGCCGTCCATGTGGTGGCTGGGCACGACTTCCACTTCGGCTACAAGGGGGAGGGCAATCCCCAGCGCCTGGAAGGGCTGTGCCGGGAGCTGGGTGTGGGCTGCGACATCATCCCCAAGGTGGAGCGGGAGGGGATCACCGTCTCCTCCACCTATATCCGCACCCTCATCGCCCAGGGGGAGATGGAGCGGGCCATGGAGTTTCTGGGACACCCCCATGTGCTCACCGACCGGGTGACCCACGGAAAGAAGCTGGGCACCACGCTGGGCTTCCCCACCGTGAACCTCCGCTTTCCGGAGGGGGTGCTGGTGCCCGCCCACGGGGTGTACGTCACCCGTGTGTGGTTCGGGGACGGCTCCAGCCGCCCGGCGGTCACCAATATCGGGGTGCGCCCCACGGTGGACGACGGGAACAGGGTCAACGTGGAGGGCTATATCCTGGACTTCTCGGGCGACCTCTACGGACAGACCATCCGGATGGAGTTTTACAAAAAGCTGCGGGGAGAGCGGAAATTCCCCAGCCTGGAGGCCCTGCGGGCCGAAGTCATGAAAAACGCGGAGGAGACGAGGAAATATTTTGGGCCTTGATGGACCGATAGGGGGGCATAAGATGATCCGATACAAACCGATGTACCGACTGATCCTCTTGTATGCGGCGGCGCTGATGGCGGCGGCGCTGATCTTTGACGACCCGGCGAATATCCTGCCCGGGCTGTGGAAGATCGTCACCATGCAGGACGTGCTCATCACCGACTACGTGCAGATCGCCGGGCCAGGCGCGGCCTTTGTCAACGCCGGGCTGGTCACGGCAGCCAGCGTACTGCTCCTCTACGTCGCAAAGGACCCGCTCAACGGCTTCACCATCACCGAGATCGGGCTGATGTCCGGCTTCGCCCTCTTCGGGAAAAATATTTTCAATATCTGGCCCATCATCCTGGGGACATGGCTCTATGCCAAGCTTCAAAAGGAGCCCTTTTCCAAATACGCGGCGGTGGCCCTCCTGGCCACGGCCCTCTCGCCGCTGGTGAGCTATATGACCTTCGGCAGCCGCCATGCCCACCCCCTACTGGGCCTGTTGATCGGCATCGGCATCGGGATGGTCCTGCCGCCGCTGTCGGCCTATACATATAAAGTACAGAACGGCATGAACCTCTATAATATGGGCTTTGCCTGCGGCCTGCTGGCCATGATGCTGGTGCCCGTGCTGGAGGCGGTGGGGGACGCGCCGGACAGCGCCTTTTTCTGGGCCACCGGCAACAATGGGCGCTTCGCGCCCCTGATGGTGGTCCTCTGCTTGGCGTTCCTTCTGTGCGGCTTTTTCCTCACAGGCAAGCCGGCCTGGGCGGTCTGGGCGGGCTACCGCCGCCTTCTCACCAGCACCGGACGCGCCCCCAGCGACTACCTGCGTATGCTGGGCGCCGGTCCCGTTCTGGTGAACATGGGGGTGAACGGCCTGGTGTGCACCGGCTACATCCTCTTGGTGGGCGGGGACCTGAATGGCCCCACTCTGGGCGGCATCCTCACCGTGATCGGCTTTTCGGCCTACGGCAAACACGTTCGGAACATCCTGCCCATCATCGGAGGCGTGATGCTGGGCGGTGCGTTCATGCACTTCAATCTCAACGACCCCTCCGTGCAGTTGGCCGCCCTCTTCGGCACCACGCTGGCCCCCTTTGCCGGGGTGTTCGGCTGGCCGGCCGGCGTTGTGGCCGGTTTTCTCCACTCGGCGGTGGTCCTCCAGGCCGGGTCGGTGCTGGCGGGGGTCAACCTCTATAACAACGGCTATTCCGGCGGGCTCATCGCTATCGTGCTGTTCCCCACCGTCATGGCCATCTTCCGCCACAGGAAGCCGGAGCTCACCCCCCGGGACCTCTTCGAAGTGTTCCAGGAGGACAAACCGGCCCCCATGGAGCGGGACCTCACCCCGGAGGAACGGGAGCCGGAGGGGGAGCCCTTCCCCGCCCTGCGGGAGGAGGAGGCCTACGAAAATCGCGGCCCCTCCGAGCGATAAAAGAAACGGCCGCCGAAAAGTCTTTTGGACTTTTCGGCGGCCGTTTTGGCACCGGCGCGTCCCCGGTCACGCCTGGCGGCGGTCCACCCGCACCACCAGGGCGGTGCGGTCGTCGTCGGCGGTCTCCCCCTCGCCGGGGGAGACCAGGGTCCGGGCCAGATCCTTGGGGCTCTCCCCGTTGAAGGCGGAGAGGGCGGCGCGCAGCCACTGGTCGTCCCTGCGGTCGGTCACGCCGTCGCTCACCAGCACCACCACGTCTCCGGGCTCCAACTGCAGGCGGCTCACGTCGGGGGCCGCCCGCTCCCCGGTGGAGAGGCCCGCGGGGAGAGCACAGCCCGTCACCCGGCTCACCGAGCCGCCACGGCGGATATAGGTGGGCGCCGCCCCGAACTTGTAGAGGGCGCCCTCGCCGGTGAAGAGGTCCAGCCGCAGCAGGTCCACGGTGGTGAAGCCGCCCTCCTCCTCGTTGCGGAGGGCCAGGGCGGAGTTGAGGGTCTTGAGGGCGGACTCCGGGTCCACGCCCGCTTTCAGAAAACGCTCCAGCAGGCGGATGGCCAACTTGCTCTCCCGGCTGGCCGCCACGCCGCTGCCCATGCCGTCGCACAGGAGAATGTAGAGCATGCCGCTGTCGGTCTTGAAGAGCGCGCCCGCGTCCCCGCTCACGGTCTCGCCGTCCTTTTGCCGGGCGGCCACGCCCATGACGGCCTGGAAGGGTTCGGCTTGGGTAAAGACCAGCCGCTCCAGCTCGCCGGCCTCCCCCTCCTCCGGCTCCCGCAGGGCCAGGCCCAGCAGGTCGGAGAGGGCGGCGCGCTCCCGGTCCGTCCGCAGGGACGAGAGGTCCGGGCCCTCGATCTCGGCCCGGAGATGGCCGGCCTCGTCGTAGTAGACCCAGGCTTCGGCCTCCAGGGCCAGGGCGGTGAGGTGCTGGCGCAGCCGCTTCTCCCGCGTCGGGTCGGGGGTGAGCTCGGCGGAGAGCTCCGCCGCAGCGGCGCCCAGCAGGGCGGAGAGCTCCCCGTACTGGCGGCACACCGCCGAGCGGTTCTCCTGCAGGCGGCTCTTATACTGCCTCCGGCACAGGACGGCGGTGAGCTCCTCGTTGGCGGCCGCTAGGAAGGCGGGGAAGTGGAGGCACCGGGTGGAAAAGTGCTGGGGGAAGTCCCCCGGCTCCCCGCGGCCCCGGTCCGTCATGGCGGGCAGGGCGTCGTTGAGGGCATTGAAGGTGGTGGTGTAGTCCCGCTGCCAGCAGGCGTCCCGCAGGGCGCAGCGGCGGCACACCTTGTCCGCCGCCCGGTCAAAAATGGCGGACATGTCCCCGTCATTGGGGCCGGGGCGGCGGAAAGCGCCCTTCATGGTCTCGTAGAGCTCCCGGAAAGCACCGGCCGTCTCCCGCAGGCGTTCCCGCACATAGGCGGCGGCCCGGTCCCCGGTGTCATCCCCCCGCTCCTGGGAGAGGCGGGCGGCGGCCTTCCGCAGCAGCCGGTCCGGCAGCAGCAGGAAGAGGACCGAGGCGGAAAAGACCTCATAGAGGAGGGAGAGGCGGAGCCCGCCGTCCCAGGCCCACAGGACGGTGACGGCGTTGGAGAGGACGTAGGCCACGGCGCAGGCCGTCTTGCTCTGGCCTTTGAACACGCCGGTCATGAGCCCGGCGAAGCCATAGGCCACCGTGCAGGAAAAGACGCTCTCGCCGGCGGCCAGATCCATGCAGATGCCCGCGGCCACACCCACCGCCGCACCCACGCCCAGTCCCCCCTGGGAGGCGCACACCATCACCGCCAGGGCGGCGAGCACCCGCCCGGCGGAGAGGGACTCGCCCAGAAGCTGGAGCTGCGCCAGGGAGATGAGCACCGTCCCCCCCAGGATCAGCAGGCTGGTGAGCTGTCGGGGGGTGAGGCCCCCGTCCTCCCGGGGATTGGTCCAAGGGGAGAAGGCGATGCGGTAAAAGTAGACGCCCGCCGCCGTCAGCAGCAGCTCGGTGGCGAAAAAAATAACGGTGGGGGGCGCCCATCCCCCCTTGCCCAGATAGACAAAGCCGGTGGCCCCGCTGAGGAGGGCGCTCACCAGGGGCATGAACCAGCTTTTCCGGTAGAGCCTGATGTCGAAAAAGGCAAAGGATACCGAAAAAATGAGTATGGCCGCCGCTACGTACCGCAGACCCTCGGTCAGCCCCCGGAAGGACAGATAGCCCAGGCAGGCGCCTATCAGGGCGGCAAAGCCGTCCAGGCCTGAGCCCGAGCAGCCCACCATGCTCAGGCCGAAGGGGGCGTATCCCCCAAAGATTTCCGCTCCCGCGAGCACTGCCCCCAGGGAAAACCGGATGGCGCACTCCGCCCCCCGCACCAGCGCGGGCGCCCGGAGCACCACCCGGCCCGTCCGCGTCATCTCCTCCCGCAGCCGGGCCGCTTTTACCTTCAATGCTGTCTTCGCCGCCATGGACGATCTCCTCCTATGTATCTGGTTGTGGAGACAGTATAACCCATAATATGGAAATAACTGGTCGGAACATGGAGGAGAACTGAGGAAAGCCGGAGACTTGCCGGATGGAGTGGAGTATGGTATGATAACAGCAATCGCAACAATCGGAGGGACACCGTGGAGATAGGAACTGTAAAGGTGGCGTCCCGGCTGGCGCTGGCCCCCATGGCAGGTGTGACCGACCTGGGTTTCCGCACCGTCTGCCGGGCGCTGGGCTGCGGCTATACCGTCACCGAGATGGTGAGCGCCAAGGCGCTGTGCTATCAGGACAGGAAATCGGTTCCGCTGCTGAAGCTGGGGGAGGGAGAGCATCCCGCCGCCGCGCAGATCTTCGGCTCCGACCCCAAGTGTATGGAGGAGGCCGCCGCCATCGCGGGGGAGGTCTCCGGCGCGGAGATCATCGATATCAATATGGGCTGCCCAGTGCCCAAGGTGGCCAATTCCGGGGACGGCTCCGGCCTCATGCGGACGCCGGAGCTGGCCGTCCGGGTGGCCGAGGCGGTGATCCGCGGCGCAGGCGGCCGGCCCGTCACGGTAAAAATGCGCCTGGGGTGGGACAAGGGCTCCATCAACTGTGTGGAGTTTGCCAGGGCTATGGAGGAGGCAGGCGTCTCCGCCGTGGCCGTCCACGGCCGGACCCGCGCCCAGCAGTACGCGGGCACCGCCAACTGGGACCAGATCCGGGCGGTAAAGGAGGCCCTCTCCATCCCCGTTCTGGCAAACGGCGATGTGTTCTCGCCCAGGGATGCGGTGCGCATTTTGCAGTACACGGGGGCGGATGCCGCCATGATCGGGCGGGGCGCGTTCGGCAACCCCTGGCTCTTCCGGCAGGCGCGGGCCGCCCTGGAGGGGGAGGAGATCCCGCCCCTGCCGCCGCTTACGGAGCGGTGCGATACGGCCATGGAGCAGTTCCGCATCAACGCCCTCCACAAGGGGGAGAAGATCGCCTGCCTGGAGGCCCGGAAGCAGTACTGCTGGTATCTCAAGGGCGTGCCCTATGCCGGGTACTGGAAAGAGCGGATCTGCCATGTGGAGACCATGGCGGAGCTGGAGGAGATCACCCGGGGCATCAAGCGGGATTTAAATTAAAGGCGGAAAGGCAGAGGACCTGTATGCAGATCGGCGGGTCCCGGGGAAAGGCAGGTGAAGGGGATGCCAACCGAACAGGAGCTGGTGGCGCGGGCCAGGGAGGGCGACGAGCGGGCCTTTGAGCAGCTGGTGGCCGACAATGAAAAGCGGGTCTACAACCTGTGCCGGCGCCTGGCGGGGAACCCGGAGGACGGGGCTGAGCTGGCCCAGGAGGCATTCCTCAACGCCTGGCGGGGCCTGCCCCGGTTCCAGGGGGAGAGCTCCTTTGCCACCTGGATCTACCGGCTGGCCTCCAATGTCTGCATCGACTTTCTTAGAAAGGAGAAACGAAGGCGGAGCCTCTCCATGACCGTCTCCCTGGACGGGGAGGAGGGGGAGCGGCAGGCGGAGCTGCCCGACGAGCGGGACACGCCGGAGCGGCACCTGGAGCGGGCCGAGCTGCGGCGGGCTGTGGCCCGTGGGTTGGACCGGCTCTCCCCCGAGCACAGGCAGGCCCTGGTCCTGCGGGAGCTCCAGGGCCTCAGCTATGCCGAGATCGGCCGGGCCCTGGGGCTGGAGGAGGGGACCGTCAAGTCCCGCATCTCCCGGGCCCGGTTGGCCTTGCGCAAGGAAATGATTTCCCAGGGGAACTTTTTTGACGGGACGTCGTCTACAAAGTGAGAACCGGAGCGTACCGCTTCGTAAACATAGCGCAAAGAAAGAAGAGGATTGCTGTGGAGTACACGATATTAGGGGAAAAGCGGGATATCGCGCTGGTCCATACCGACGAGGTGGTCCTGCGGGACGCGGCTTCGGCGCTGGAATTCATGATGTCGGCCCAATATGAGACCGGATGCCGAAAGCTGATTTTGCCCAAGGCCTGCGTGGCGGAGGCGTTTTTTTCCCTGCGTACGGGTCTGGCCGGGGAGATTTTGCAGAAGTTCGTCAATTATCAGATGAGGCTGGCCATTGTGGGAGAGTATGACCACTATACCAGCAAGCCGCTCCAAGACTTTATCCGGGAGAGCAACCGGGGCAGAGAGATCTGTTTTCTGCCCAGTGTGGAAGAGGCTGTGCGCAAGCTGACATAGCACAAGCGAGAGCCCGGGAAGGGTGGAAGAAAAGTGCCCTGCGGGGCGGTCCCAAATGTTGTGGAGAGAGGGGGGAGCCGGATGTGCACCTGTGAAAGAGCGCTGGAGCTCATCAGTCTGGGACTGGACGGGGAATGGAAGGAGGAGGAGCGCCAAGAACTGGAGGAGCATCTGGCACACTGCGGGGACTGTCGGGCGCTGGCCCGGGAGTTGGAGGAGGCCCACGTCCTGCTCTCCGAGCTGGAGGAAGAGGAGGTACCGGAGGGCTTTCGGGCCGCGGTGATGGACCGTGTGCGGGCGGAAAAGACCGTCCCCTTCCCCCAACACACGCCTGCCGGGCGGCGGACACGGCCCTGGAAGCGGTGGGCCTCCCTGGCGGCGGTCTTTGCCGTGGTGCTGCTGGGGGCGCGGGCGCTGCCCAGCGTCCTGGGCGGCGGGAGCAGCGGCGCCTCTTCCGCCCCTGCCGCTGCGGATATGGCCGCACCCGCCGATGCCGCCCCAACGGAGGAAGGCGCGGCCGCCGGAGGCGCGCCGGCGATACAGAGCTTTTCAGCGCAGGCGCCCCAATCGGATGCCGCGGTACAGAAGAACGGCATCAGGGCCCCGGAGGTCCAGGACCGCAGCGTGGAACCCATACAGGAGGCTGCCCCGGCGGAGACCGAGGAGAACACTGGCGCAGAGCAGATCCCGCTGACCGAGGAGGAGCGGCGGACCCTCACCGAGACGTGCGCCGCCTGGCTCTCCACCTCCGGCTTGGAGCAGGCGGAGGAGATCGACACCTCCCGTATGTCCGCCGTACCCGCCGCGGAGGCGGATCTGGCGGCGGCGGTGTGGCTTCCTGAGGTCCGTGTGCCCGAAGACGGCTGCTGGAAGGTCACACTGGGCGGGAGCGAGGCCTGCGCCGTCCTTTTGTGGGACCCGGCGGCCGGGGCCGTCCTGGGGTGGCTCCCGGCCGCGCCGTGAAGGGAAACGAAACAAAACAAGCCAGGCAATGGGCCCGCAGCTTTTCAAAAGCTGCGGGCCCATTGCCTGTGGAAAACCGTGCGGGATACGCGAAGACGGCTGGATCTGGAAGGGGGAGCTCGAGGGGGCAGAGCCCGCCTCGAGTGGAATGGAATGCCCCGGAACACCTTGCAGAGCAAGGCTTTCGGCGCGCAAAGCGCGGACTTTTGCGCCGCTGTGCGGCGAAAAAGTAACGGCATTTTTCAGGCTGTCAAAAAGGCCGGAGGGCTTTTTGACAGCCTGGGCCCGCAGCTTTTCAAAAGCTGCGGGCCCATTGCCATAGATGAGCGCATCAGGTAAGGGAGAACCAGGCGCCGCCGGCGCCGGTGTAATCCGCCCCGAAGACCACCTTGGGGGCGGGGTCGCTCTGGTTGACCAGGAAGGCCAGATAGCCGTCCAGCGTACCGCCCTGGTAGACCCGCCCGTCAAATTTGGGAGAGGGCGTCACCACCGTCCAGAAGGCGGTGTACTGTACACTGTCGGCGCTGTAGAGGTCAAAGCCCGCCAGGTGGAAGGCCACGGCCTGGTCCGGGTCGGAGGCCTCGTCCACCTTGGCGCTCAGCCGTACCAGCACATACTCCTTACCAGTGGGGGCGGGATCGTTGAACTGGTTGGCCGCCTTGAGCGCCTGCCAGGCTTCGTCCCCCCGCAGGGACTCGGAGATCTGCATGGTAATGGTCCAGTCATCGTCTCCCTTGGCGTACCGGAAGGTATGGGCCGTGCCCAAGGGCACCGGGTCCGTGCGGCTGTAGGGGGACGCGCTCTCTTCGGGCACGGGGGCCTGTCCGCCGGGCGTGGAGAGGGCCACGGTCTGGCGCTCCTGGTCCCAGGTCACCTCCAGGCCCAGGGCGTCCGCCACCGCCCGGACGGGGAGATAGGTGGTGCCGTCCACGGCGAAGGGCTCCACTGCCGCCCCGTTGGCATCCTTCGGGTCCACCTCCCGGCCGTCCAGCGTGATGCGGATGCCGGAGTAGGTGGCCTCCAGGGTCCGCACCGTGGCGGCCAGGGCGGGGACGCCCAGCGAAAAGACCAGCGCCGTTACGGCGACGCCGGAAAAAAAGCTCCTCCATTGCTGACGATTTCTCATAAAAAACATCCTTTCCGCCCCCGCTTCGGAGGGCCGCTTTTTATAATAGAGAAAATGCGCGCCGATGTCAAATGGGGCGGAAGAAAGAGGCTCCAAAGGGGATTTACGTTTTTTATAAAAAATGAGTTGTCAAGATAAAGAGATTGAGATATAATGACTAAGACAGTGACGCATAGGTATGAGCGGCGCTTTCGACTGGATTCCAAAAGTAAGGAGAGGAAACGACTATGAGTTATTCCGCGCAAAACATCCGCAATGTCTGTCTGCTGGGCCACGGTGGAAACGGAAAGACGTCCCTGGCCGAGAGCATGCTGCTTCAGACCGGCGTGATCGACCGCATGGGCAAGGTGTCCGACGGAAATACCGTCTGCGACTTCGATCCAGAGGAGATCAAGCGCCAGTTTTCCATCTCCACCGCCGTGGTGCCTGTGGAGTATAAGGGCTGCAAGATCAATGTGCTGGATACGCCGGGCTATTTCGACTTCTCCGGCGAGGTCATGGAGGCCCTGCGGGTGGCCGACGCCGCCGTGATCGTCTGCTCGGCCAAGAGCGGCATGAGCGTGGGGGCGGAGAAGGCCTGGAAGTACTGTGAGGAGCGCAAGATGCCCCGCATCCTCTACATCTCCAAGACCGACGAGGACAACTCCGACTATAACGCCGCCTTTGACACCCTGCGGGACCGCTTCGGCAAGAATATCGCCCCCGTGGTGGCCCCCATCTGGAACGAGGGCAAGAAGGTCATCGGCATCATCGACGTGCTTAACAAGCGGGCCTATGACATTGAAAACGGCAAGCGGCACGAGATCCCCGTGCCCGACAACAAGAAGGACGTTCTCGACGAGCTGTACAACGCCCTGGTGGAGTCCGTGGCGGAGACCAGCGAGGAGTTCATGGAGCGGTTCTTCAATGGCGAGGAGTTTACCTATGCCGAGATGATCCAGGGCCTCCACGCCGGCGTGAAGGACCTCTCCCTGTTCCCGGTGGTCTGCGGCTCCGCCCTCTCCGGCTTGGGGACCCAGATGCTGCTGGACAACATCGTCAACCTCCTGCCCTCTCCGCTGGAGGGGCGTCCGGAGATGGGCGAGAACGACCACGGCGAGATGGTGGAGTTCGCCGTCTCACCCGGCGCGGTGCCCGCCGCCTTTGTGTGGAAAACAGTCTCCGACCAGTACGGCAAATACTCCTACGTCAAGGTGCTCTCCGGCACCATCGAGTCGGATATGCCCATCGTCAACGCCCGCACCGGCCTCACGGAGAAGCTGGGCAGGCTGTACGCCATCCGGGGCAAAAAGACCGAGGAAGTGAAGAAGCTCTCCTGCGGCGACATCGGCGCTGTGGGAAAGATGGACAAGGTAAAGACCGGCGACACCCTGTGCGACCCCCGCAACGTGGTGAAGCTGGAGCCCATCGGATTCCCCGAGCCCGTCTATTCCATGGCCATCCAGCCCAAGACCAAGGGCCAAGACGACAAGATCGCTGCCGGCCTCAGCCGCCTGGGCGAGGAGGACCAGACCTTTACCGTGGTCAACAACGCCGAGACCCGTCAGGTGGTGCTCTCCGGCACCGGCGACATCCAGCTCGACGTGCTGGTGTCCAGACTGAAATCCCGCTTCGGCGTGGAGGCCGAGCTGGTCCCCACCCGCGTGCCCTACCGGGAGAAGATCCGCAAGAAGGTGGAGGTCCAGGGCCGGCACAAGAAGCAGACCGGCGGCCACGGCCAGTTCGGCGACGTGTGGATCCGCTTTGAGCCCGGCGAGCAGGAGGAGATGGAGTTCTGCGAGGAGGTCGTGGGCGGCGCGGTGCCCAAGAACTACTTCCCCGCGGTGGAAAAGGGCCTCCGGGAGGCCGTGGTCCACGGTGTGCTGGCCGGCTACCCGGTGGTGTACCTGAAGGCCACCCTGTACGACGGCTCCTACCATCCGGTGGACTCCTCCGAAATGGCCTTCAAGACCGCCGCGCAGCTGGCGTATAAGGCGGCGCTGGCCCAGGCCAACCCCGTCCTGCTGGAGCCCATCGGTGAGCTGAAGGTCACCATTCCCGACAGCTACATGGGCGACGTCATCGGCGACCTGAACAAGCGCCGTGGCCGCATTATGGGCATGAACCCAGACGGCGAGGGCAACCAGATCGTAGAGGCCGAGGTGCCCATGGGTGAGATGACCACTTACGCCATCGACCTGCGCTCCATCACCCAGTCCAGGGGCAGCTTTACCTATCACTTTGTCCGCTACGAGGAGGCCCCTCCCGCGGCGCAGGAGAAGGCCATTGAGGCGGCCAAGGCGATGCAGGAGGCCGAGTAGGCACAGCGTTTCCCAGTGGGGCCCCTCCCGCGGCGCAGGAGAAGGCCATTGAGGCGGCCAAGAGAGTCAGGAGGCCGCATCGGTCCGCGCACAAGAGAGAAGAGAGGTTGGGCGCCCGCCCCGGAAATTCCGGGGCGGGCGCTGCCGATTTCGGGAGCAGACAGCCGGGTGAAACGGCGGGAAAAAGGGACAGGAGGGACACAATGAGCTACAAAAACATCAAAATCGAGATCACAGGCGGCATTGCGGTCCTGACGCTGAACCGGCCTGAGGTCCGCAACGCCCTGGATTTTGAGACCTGGGAAGAGATCCGGAGCGGAATGCGGGAACTGGGCCGAAGGGAAGGCGTGCAGGTGATCATCTTTACCGGAGCCGGCGGCAAGGCATTTGCCTCGGGGACCGATATCCGCGCCATCCATGACAGGACAGTGGCCGAGCAGATGAACAGCGAGGTCAGCGATACGCTCTATGAGATATCCACCCACAAAAGACCCGTCATCGCCGCCATAGACGGCTATGCGCTGGGCGGCGGCTGTGAGCTGGCCATGGCCTGCGACATCCGCATTGCAACCAAGAAGTCCAGGTTCGGGCAGCCAGAGGTGGGGCTGGGCATCATTCCTGGCGCTGGCGGGGCGCAGCGGCTCCAGCGTCTGGTGGGCATCGGCAAGGCCAAAGAGCTCATTTTTACCGGGGATATCATCTCTGCCGAGGAGGCGGAGCGGATCGGACTGGTGGAAAAGGTGGTGGAGGACGGCACGGTGATGGACGCAGCCATGGAGATGGCGAAAAAGATCCGGGCCAAGGGGCCGGTGGCCATCACTCTGGCCAAAAAGGCCATCCAGGTGGGCGCCGACACCGATCTTTACTCCGGGCTGTGCTTTGAGCGGTATGCACAGGCCCTGGCCTATTCCACCGACGACAAGGCGGAGGGGACGCAGGCGTTCCTGGAGAAGCGGCCTCCTGCGTTCAAAGGCAAGTAAGAAAAGGAAGTCTCCACCGCGCTTTGGCGCGGCGGAGACTTCCTTTTTTCTCATGATGTGCGGCGCGCATCCGGAAGGGCGCAGGTTATTTCCTGGAGTAGTCGTAGAAGCCCTTGCCGGTCTTGCGGCCGAGGTAGCCGGCGCGGACCATCTTGCGGAGGAGGAGAGAAGCGCGATACTTGGAGTCGCCGGTCTCCTGGTAGAGCACGTCCATGA
>Ga0129308_1000331_pt1 | contig 77449 bp, 72 predicted proteins | sample L827metagenome_FD_94440 | JGI IMG/M metagenome (GOLD analysis project Ga0129308, IMG submission 94440) | Ring-tailed lemur group fecal microbial communities from Wisconsin, USA - L827 metagenome | ecosystem: Host-associated > Mammals > Digestive system > Large intestine > Fecal | place: USA...
AACGAGTGTGATCACCGGGGCTGTTTTCTGGTTATCATGGATCCGTTTGGTGAAAGCAGGAGTCCCGTTTCTCTTATTCTGCTCCATCAGGATGCGGATCTGTTCTTCATATGCGGCAAAATCGTAGCCCATGATCCGCTCCGGCATGGTATTGTCCGGGCCGGTCTGATTTTCCAGTCCGCAGATAAGGCGGTAGGCCGAACCGCGGAGATCCGTTTTCAGGATGTCGCGGCAGCCTCGTCTCAGCTGCCCGTCGGTCCGCCGTGTGGCAAGCTCTGCAGGCAGTGGAGACAGCTCTGCTTCTGTCAGCACCGGATGGCCGTGAAACAGAAGATTGTCAAAAATGTCTGCGAATACATCGTTAAAAGCTTCCAGTCTCTTCAGTGAAATATCCTTGCTCATGAATCTTCCTTTCCTCTCCGGATACAGGCACAGGAATAGAGCATATTTACCTCTTTAATCCAAGTATAACAAGGGGCCGCGGACTAGTCAATGAATAAAAGCGGTGCAGCTTGCAGACCGGAGAATCTTTACATTGAGCTGCTGCTCCATCCTGCATTAAAATCTGGCTGATTGTTCGAAACAGCAGCTGCGAAAACAGTTACTGCAAAAGAAAACAATCGATTCTGGACTCTGTCAGCCTGTCAATACGGCTGGAATCCAAAGTAAGAAAAAATAAAATAGAATTTCAGACAGGAAGCCGGGCCGGGAATACGGCAAAACTTCCATAAAAAGAAGATATCATATTCGGGGCGAAAAGGCAAGAAAAAAGAGCCGGGCATGCAATCCGGCTCTTATCCTATTCTGTTTTCCGGCATCACAGCATCTCTGCCATTATGCCTTCTCTTTCTTAAATGTATGCCCCATGTAATAGGAAAGCTCCGCCGCGCTGTGCCGTACCTGTTCCTCTAAATGACGCAGATGGCTGTCATCTGCGATGCGGGAGTAGGGGGCAATGATTCCGACGGATGCAGTGACCCGGCTGTCGATGCCGAAGATGGGGGCACCGATTCCGACAGCGTCATGTACATATTCACCGTGAGAAACGGAAATACCTTTTTCCCGAATGGTTTTCAGCTCAGTAGCCAGCGCATTGCGGCTGATCTGCGGAAATGACTCGGGGCGATCCAGAATATGATCCAGATAGTATTGGATATATTTTTCATTCTGATAGGCCAGGAGGACCTTTCGGATGGCGCCGCAGTGGAGATCCATCTCATAGCCGAATTCCTCCACTACCTTTAAATGGTTGGGGCCGTCAATCTTATCGAGAACCAGTCCCTTGTCGCCTACCTGAATCACCAGATAGGAGTCCTCCCGTGTTACGTAGGAGAGGTTCTTTAAAATCGGAATGGCGGCGTCCTGGATCCGGATATTGTTTCCGGCGGCCCGCCCCAGGGAGATCAGAGCAGGTCCCAGCTGATAGGTGTGGGAATGCTCGTCCCGAATGACATATTTCTTCTCGCAGAAGGTCTGCAAAATACGGTGAATGGTGCTGGGCGGAAGCCCGGTGGCCTCCGAAAGCTCCGCTATGGAGCAGTCTTCCGGTGCCTCCTTCAAAAGCTCCAGAAGTTCCATTGCACGCAGGAGGCTCTGTATCATTGGTAAACCTCCGTATTATTCGGTAATCTCTTCCACAGTCACTGTGGTGGCCGGGATGGGATCCTTTTCAGTCTCTGCTTCAGGAGGGCATTCGCAGACAGGGCTTACAGCCGGAGCCTCTGTCTTTGCCTCTGAAACGGCCTCTGCAGCCTTTTCTTGAGCCTTTTCCTCAGCGGGGGAATCAGCCTTTGCCTCATCGGCAGTTACAGCCTCTGCGTCTTTCTCCTGAGCGCTTTCGGCAGCTTCCGCTTCATCGGATGCACCGTCAGCAGCCTGGGAAACGTCCTCGGAAGCCTTGTGATCCGGGTTTAAAGAAACGTAGTTTCTGGTTGTCTTTGTATCTTCTGTATCGTCAAATTCTTCGAAATCATCTTCAAAATCGTGGAAATCTTCATCCAGCTCCTTGTGGAAGGATTTATACTGCAGGAAATAGGAAATGCCTGCAGCAGCAGCGCCTGCAATGGCTGCCAGGGTTAAAAACGTACCAAAGTGTTTTTTTGCCATAGTGAAAGCTCCTTTCTGTAATAAACATATTGTAATACGGATTGACTAAAAAATAAAGGGATTCTTACATATAATTTACTTTATAATTTGCTTTTTACTCCTCCGAATTTATATCGAGATCTTTCACAGAGGACTGCCTGTAATCGCTGTCTGGCGTCTCATTGGGCCGTTTTGGTGCGTCCGGTTTTTCATAGCTGCTGCCTGAGGAATCGACCTCTCCGCCTGGGCCGCTTGGGGAACCGGAGGCGTCATCCGAGGAGACATCCGGCGTATTTTTGGCGGAATTTTTCTTGGAGGAACCGGACTTTTCCGACTGGTAGGATTCCCAGTCATTGCTGTCCTCCTCATCCACAATGATGCCGTCTTCCACTGTATAGCGGACGCCGTCTAAGGTAAAGCTTTTGGTTTTCAAAGCACCGCTGTCCTCGAAATAATAGAGATCGCCGTCTATCTCCTGAAAACCGGCAGCCATGAAGCCGTCCGCATCAAAATAATACTGCTTTCCGCTGATTTTGCGCCACTGGGAGGTAAGGTACTGCCCCTTGGTATAATATTTCCACTGATAATCCAGCTTCTGCCAGCCGGCCGCTGTATTTCTTTGGACGATGCCGTCCACGGTCCATGCCCCGTTTGCATCCACTGTATAGCCATCGGGAGTTACGGTGTCTGTCAAAAGCCAGCCGTTCGGATCGAAATAGCAGCACTCATAGGCACCGTCCCCATCCCGGTCAAGCCACTGCCAGCCGTCGAAGGCCCAGGTGCCGTCCCCCTTATCATACCACCAGCGTCCCGCATTTTCTCCTTCGCCTGCTTTCCAGACTCCGGCAAAGGATGGGAATGCAGAGGAAAGGGTAAGGAGTAATACAGATGCGGTCATTAAAATATGTTTTTTCATGAAACAGTCATTCCTTTCTAACTTCCAAAAACTCTGCTGTATCTTACTTTTACATGGTAGAACTATTGTAATACGAAATTTTTAAAAAGGAAAGAAAATCCGGAGAATAATTTGCAAAAACTGAAATAAAATAAAAGATATTCCAGCATTTATGAAATATGGCTTTTCACACAGATGAAGGAAGAAACAGTGGAAGCAGAAACGGGTAAATATGTAAAAAAAGTATAAAATTAGCACTCAACTATTGACAGTGCTAACAGAACGTGATATAACATGATTTGTAAATAAGAAAGGTCCGGATGATCAGCGGATTGTTTCTATTATATTAAGGAAAATACGGAATTAAAAAATACGAATCAAAATGAAAAACAAACAGAGCGAAACAGTAAGGAGGAGTCAGTAATGAAGTTAGTACCGTTATTTGACAAGGTTGTTTTAAAACAGTTAATCGCAGAAGAGACTACCAAATCCGGCATCGTATTACCGGGTCAGGCAAAGGAAAAACCGCAGCAGGCTGAGGTTATCGCAGTAGGACCGGGCGGAGTTGTGGACGGCAAGGAGATTACCATGCAGGTAAAGGCCGGCGATAAGGTTATCTATTCCAAATATTCCGGAACAGAGGTTGAGTTAGAGGACGAGAAATACGTAGTAGTAAAACAGAGCGATATTCTGGCGGTGATCGAGTAATTCGGCGACCTATTCATTCATAAAATTTTTGGAGGTAACAGACCATGGCAAAGGAAATTAAATACGGCGTAGAGGCCAGAAAGGCCTTAGAAGCAGGCGTAAATCAGTTAGCAGATACCGTAAGAGTAACTCTCGGACCGAAAGGAAGAAACGTAGTTCTGGATAAATCCTTCGGCGCTCCGTTAATCACAAACGACGGTGTGACAATTGCAAAAGAGATTGAGCTGGCAGATGCATTTGAGAACATGGGTGCACAGCTGGTAAAAGAGGTTGCTACCAAGACCAACGATGTGGCCGGTGACGGTACTACTACAGCAACCGTTCTTGCACAGGCTATGATCAATGAGGGTATGAAGAACCTGGCAGCAGGCGCTAACCCGATCGTTTTAAGAAAAGGTATGAAGAAAGCCACTGAGGCTGCTGTGGAAGCTATCAAGGGCATGAGCAAGGCTGTAAAGGGTCAGGCAGATATCGCAAGAGTTGCTGCTATCTCTTCCGCAGATGACGAGGTTGGCCAGATGGTAGCAGACGCTATGGAAAAGGTATCCAAGGACGGCGTTATCACCATCGAAGAGTCTAAGACCATGAAGACAGAGCTTGACCTGGTAGAAGGTATGCAGTTCGACAGAGGATACATTTCCGCATACATGGCAACTGACATGGAGAAGATGGAGGCTAACTTAGACGATCCGTACATCTTAATCACAGATAAGAAGATTGCCAACATTCAGGAGATCCTTCCGCTGTTAGAGCAGGTGGTTCAGTCCGGCGCTAAGCTGTTAATCATCGCAGAAGACATCGAGGGCGAGGCATTAACCACTCTGATTGTAAATAAATTAAGAGGAACCTTCTCTGTAGTCGGCGTAAAGGCACCGGGCTACGGCGACAGAAGAAAAGAGATGTTAAAGGATATCGCTATCTTAACAGGCGGTACCGTAATCTCTGAGGAACTGGGACTTGACTTAAAGGATACCACACTGGCAGAGCTTGGCCGTGCAAAATCCGTTAAGGTTCAGAAAGAGAACACCATCATCGTAGACGGCTGCGGCGATAAGAATGCCATTTCTGACCGTATCGCTCAGATCAAGGCACAGATCGAAGAGACCACCTCTGATTTCGACAGAGAGAAGCTTCAGGAGAGACTGGCTAAGTTATCCGGCGGCGTTGCAGTCATCCGTGTAGGTGCCGCTACTGAGACCGAGATGAAGGAAGCAAAGCTTCGTATGGAGGATGCTTTATCTGCAGCAAAGGCAGCAGTAGAAGAGGGCATCATCGCAGGCGGCGGATCTGCATACATCCACGCAGCAGCCGAGGTTGCGAAGGTAGTTGAGACCTTAGACGGCGATGAGAAGACAGGCGGACGCATCATCTTAAAGGCACTGGAAGCTCCGTTATACCACATTGCAGCCAACGCAGGTCTGGAAGGCTCTGTTATCATCAACAAAGTAAAAGAGTCTCCGGTAGGCATGGGCTTTGATGCATACAAGGAAGAGTATGTAGACATGGTAGAGGCAGGCATTCTGGATCCGGCTAAGGTGACCAGAAGCGCTCTTCAGAACGCAACCAGCGTTGCATCTACACTGCTTACCACAGAGTCTGTTGTTGCCAACATCAAAGAAGAGACTCCGGCAGTTCCGGGCGGCGCAGGCATGGGCGGCATGATGTAATCTGCCGCACAGCGGGCAGACAAAGCTGTCGTTACTGTTCACGTGCGTTCACAGCAACCGGCAAAAATCCATGAAAATCGCCTGCGGCGATGGGATTTTTGCTTTCTGGCCTGGTTTATCATACGGTCAGCGCAGCAAGTGCGCAGACCTACTTAAACAGTAACAAACTGTCCATCATAGAAAATAAACATATGGTTTCACATAAGCGCAGAGACTGGGCATTTGATTGTGCTCTGGTCCCTGCGCTTTTTGTATAGCATGGAAAATGCTGTGATTTTCATAAAGGGGTAAAGCAAATGATAAAGGAATCCTATGCGGAGTGCCTGGTAAAGAGAAAAACTCCCGGATATGCACCGGCCGTAAGGGGCGGGATGATCCTTCTTTTGATTCTTTCGGCGGCATCGGTGCTTGTATTGGGGCTGGTGGGAGTGGTGCTGTTTCTGGCGCTGTGCCTGGCGGCCAGACGGGTACGCGACAGGTTGAATCTGGAGTATGAATACTTATATGCGGACCGCATCTTTACCGTGGACTGTATTTTCAACCGTTCCAAACGGAAAAAGGCAGCGGAATATCCGGCGGAGGAGATTCTCCTGATTGCGCCGGAGCAGGCAGAGCCGCTGATGCGCTATGAGCATCAGGTGAAAAAGATAACGGATTATTCCTCGGGATACGAAGGGCGTCCGCGTTACGGAATGATTGTAAAGCGGGACGGAAATCTGGAAAAGATATGGATTGAGCCGAATGAAGAGCTCCTGAAATGTCTCAGGATGACCGGCCATTTGAAATTTTTGGGTTGACATTGTTTCCGGGATTTGATACACTTAGATACTAACAACCTCAAAGCATACCAGATGCTTTGGGAGAATGATACGAAAGTGAGGAAAATTAAATGGGCAAGATTATTGGCGATGGCATTACATTTGATGACGTGCTGCTGGTTCCGTCATACTCAGAAGTCATTCCAAATCAGGTTGATTTATCTACTTACCTGACAAAAAAGATTAAGCTTAATATCCCGTTGATGAGTGCCGGTATGGATACTGTTACTGAGCACCGGATGGCAATTGCCATGGCGAGACAGGGTGGTATCGGAATTATTCATAAGAACATGTCTATTGAGGCGCAGGCTGAGGAAGTCGATAAGGTAAAGCGCTCCGAGAACGGCGTTATTACGGACCCATTTTATTTATCCCCGGAACATACATTGAAAGATGCTGACGAACTGATGGGCAAGTTCCGCATTTCCGGCGTGCCGATTACAGAAGGACGCAAGCTGGTAGGTATCATCACCAACCGGGATCTGAAATTCGAAGAGGATTTCACCAAGAAGATCAAGGAATGCATGACCTCCGACCATCTGGTTACAGCAAAGGAAGGCATTACTCTGATGGAGGCAAAGAGCATTCTGGCTAAGGCGAGAGTGGAGAAGCTTCCGATCGTAGATGATGATTACAACTTAAAGGGACTGATCACCATCAAGGATATTGAGAAGCAGATCAAATATCCGTTCTCTGCAAAGGATGCCCAGGGAAGGCTTCTGTGCGGCGCCGGTGTTGGTATCACGGCCAATGTTCTGGAGCGTGTAGAGGCGCTGGTAAATGCCAAGGTAGATGTGGTGGTTCTTGACTCTGCCCACGGCCATTCTGCAAACGTAATCCGCTGCGTGAAGATGATTAAAGATGCTTATCCGGATCTCCAGGTTGTAGCAGGAAACGTGGCAACCGGTGATGCGACGAGAGCTTTAATTGAGGCTGGCGTAGACGCTGTAAAGGTTGGTATCGGACCTGGTTCCATCTGTACTACCCGTGTCGTTGCCGGTATCGGCGTTCCGCAGATTACAGCAGTAATGGACTGCTACGCAGCGGCAAAAGAGTATGGCATTCCGATTATTGCAGACGGCGGTATCAAATACTCCGGTGATATTACAAAGGCAATTGCCGCAGGCGGCAGCGTTTGTATGATGGGTTCCATGTTTGCAGGCTGTGACGAGAGCCCGGGAACCTTTGAGTTATATCAGGGAAGAAAATACAAAGTATACCGCGGCATGGGTTCCATTGCTGCCATGGAGAACGGAAGCAAGGATCGCTATTTCCAGAGCGATGCCAAGAAGCTGGTTCCGGAAGGCGTAGAGGGACGCGTTGCTTACAAGGGTATGGTAGAGGATACCGTATTCCAGATGCTGGGAGGCCTGCGTGCCGGTATGGGCTACTGCGGCGCACCGGATATTAAGACTCTGCAGGAGACAGGCAGATTCATTAAGATTTCCGCAGCATCCTTAAAAGAGAGCCATCCGCATGATATCCATATCACCAAGGAAGCTCCGAACTATAGTATTGACGAATAAAAATAAGACAAGCCGCCGGAAGCGGATGGATGATACAGGCAGCGCCCATGAGACGCTGCCTGTATTTTTTATAAAAAACGTTTTGATAAGACCCCTTCCCCTTGTGAAAATCCGATTCATACGCTATAATGATAAATTAGAATATTATCATTTTTATTCATTTTTTGTTTGCTTTTATACATTATGGAAATAATCCCAGAGGAGACAAAGATCCTTTGGAAGATAAAGATCAGGAGGACATGATATGACCAGAAGAGAGTTGCGGGAGCATTGTTTTAAGCTGCTGTTCTGTGCCGATTTTTATCCGGCTGAGGAGACAGAAGAACAGATCGAACAGTATTTTACGGAGCCGCAGGAGGAAGAGGATACCCCGGACGGTGTGAGTGAGGTGCTGCACAGCCCGGCCCTCGATACATTTGACGGAGGCTATGTAAAGACAAAGGTAGAGCGTATCATGGAAAAGATTCCTGACCTGGACGCTCAGCTCAATGAAATCGCCAAAGGCTGGACCACCCGGAGAATGGGCAAGGTGGAGCTTACCATTCTGCGCCTGGCTTTATTTGAAATCAAGTATGACGACGATGTTCCGGAGAAGGTGGCCATCAATGAGGCTGTGGAGCTGGCCAAGAAGTTCGGCGGAGACGATTCTCCTTCTTTTGTAAACGGAATTTTAGCGAAGCTGGTGTAGCGGATGGCCAGTGTTTATTCCGTATCGCAGGTCAATGCCTATATTAAAAATATGTTTGCCCAGGACTTCGCTCTGAACCGTATTTCGGTGAAGGGGGAGGTGTCCAACTGCAAATACCATACCTCGGGCCATATCTATTTTACGTTAAAGGACAGGCTGGGGGCCATCCAGGCTATGATGTTTGCGGGAAGGCGCAGAGGCCTTGCCTTCCGTCTGGAGGAAGGGCAGCAGGTAGTGGTAAAGGGCAGTATCGAGGTCTATGAGCGGGACGGACGGTATCAGCTCTATGCCTCGGAGATTACCCTGGACGGGACCGGCGATCTGTTTAAAAGGTTTGAGAAGCTTCGGAATGAGCTGGAGGAAATGGGGATGTTTGCCCCGGAGTACAAGCAGCCGATTCCCAGGTATGCAAAACGGGTAGGTATTGTAACGGCGGACACCGGCGCGGCGATCCGGGATATTATTAATATTTCCACGAGGCGGAATCCTTATGTGCAGCTGATTCTCTGTCCGGCTCTGGTGCAGGGCGCGGGTGCGGCCCCAAGCATTGTGCGGGGCATTGAGCGGCTGGATGCCATGGGACTCGATGTGCTGATTGTGGGAAGAGGCGGCGGTTCCATTGAGGATCTGTGGGCCTTTAATGAGGAGGCAGTGGCACGGGCCATCTTTGCCTGCCGGACTCCGATTATTTCGGCGGTGGGTCATGAGACGGATGTGACGATTGCGGATTATGTGGCGGATTTGAGGGCGCCTACACCGTCCGCAGCAGCGGAGCTGGCGGTGTTTGATTACCGCCTGTTTGAGGAACAGCTAAGAGGCTCGAAGGAACGGCTCGACAAGGCTTTGTTTCGGCGAAAGGAGCAGGCGGATCACCGTCTGGAGCAGTACCGCCTGCGGCTTAGAATGTTCAATCCGGAGCGCCAGATCAATGAGAAACGGCAGCGCCTGGCGGATATGGAAGCTTCCATGGAACGCCTGATGGAACGGCGTCTCACCGAACGGCGCCACCGTCTGGCCCTGCTTTCGGGACAGCTTCACGGCCTGTCGCCGCTAAAAAAGATCAGCAAAGGCTTTGGATTCCTGACGGACGAGGAGGGAAGGCGGATCGAGTCGGCGGGCGATGTAAGACCCGGAGAAAACCTTAAGATTCGGGTGTCGGACGGCCGGATTCTGACGAAGGTGCTGGAGACAGGCTTAGAGGCGGCAGATGGAAACTAAAAGAGGGCGGTATCCGTTCCCGGAGAAGGGCGGATGCGGGGACAGCCCCGGCAGAGAGACAGGTGAGTGCAGGATGGCAGAGAAAGAAACACGAAAGAATGCAGAGAATGGGAATCCGGAGGATCTTTCCATTGAGGAAACCTTCGAACGGCTGGAACACATTATCCGGACGCTGGAGGACGGAGAGATTTCCCTGGAGGATTCTTTTTCCTATTATGAGGCCGGGATGCAGCTGGTGAAGGCCTGCAGCGGCAAGATAGATAAAGTAGAAAAACAGATCCTGGTGCTGAATGGCCGGGAGACGGAAGGGTGAATACAGTGAAAAACGATCAGCTTTTACAGTATACAAAGGAAGTGGAGGAGACCGTATACTCTTATCTTCCGGAGGAGACAGGCCATCAGAAAACGATTTTTGAGGCCATGAATTACAGTATGAAGGCAGGGGGAAAACGTCTGCGCCCGCTTCTGATGCGGGAGGTGTATCGTTTATTCGGCGGCCGGGGACAGGAGATTGAACCGCTGATGGCTGCGATTGAGATGATTCATACCTCATCTCTGATTCATGATGATCTGCCCTGTATGGACAATGACGAGTACCGCCGCGGCAAGAAGACTACCTGGGTGGTATATGGCTATGATATGGCAGTGCTGGCAGGCGATGCGCTTTTGATTTACGCCATTGAGACAGCGTCTAAGGCGTTCGATATGACAGAGGATGCCGCAAAAGTAGGAAGATGTATCCGGATTCTGTCAGAGAAAACGGGAATTTACGGAATGATCGGTGGTCAGACCGTGGATGTGGAGCTGACCGGAAAGAAAATCCCGAAGGAAAAGCTGGACTTTATTTACCGCCTGAAAACGGGAGCGCTTTTAGAGGCCTCCATGGTGATCGGCGCTGTGATGGGCGGCGCTTCCAAAGAAGAGTGCGAGACCGTGGAGCGCATGGCCTCAGCCATCGGGCTGGCCTTCCAGATTCAGGATGATATTCTGGATGTGACCAGCAGTCAGGAGGTCCTGGGAAAACCGGTTTTAAGTGATGAGAAGAATCATAAGACAACATACGTAAGCCTGGAAGGAATCGAAAAGGCGAAGGAAGATGTGGAGAAGCTTTCTGAGACAGCGATCGAGATCCTGCATTCTCTTCCGGGTACGAATGTATTCCTGGAGGATTTGATCCGCATGCTGGTGAGCCGGAAAAAGTAGATTTCTGTTTGGAAGTGCGTACTTTCGGTGCCGGAACGGACAGGAGCAGGAAAGTTACGATAGAAATAAAAGGGGGCTGTCATGATTTTAGATCAGATAAATGGACCCGATGATATAAAGAAACTGGATGAAAAGGAACTAGAGGAGCTGGCGGAGGAGATTCGGAGCTTCCTTATTGAAAAAATAAGCCGGACCGGAGGCCATCTGGCCTCGAATCTGGGCGTAGTGGAACTGACGATTGCCATGTACCGTGCCTTCAACCTGCCGGCCGACAAGGTGATTTGGGATGTGGGACATCAGTCGTATGTCCATAAGATTCTGAGCGGAAGAAGAGATTATTTTGACGGCCTGCGCCAGTTCGGAGGCTTGAGCGGTTTCCCGAAGCGGAAGGAAAGCCCCTTTGATGCGTTTGATACAGGGCACAGCTCCACTTCGATTTCGGCCGGCCTCGGCATGGCTCAGGGACGGGATCTGCTGGGAGAAAATTATTCGATTATTTCCGTCATCGGAGACGGCGCGCTGACCGGCGGCATGGCCTACGAGGCGTTAAATAATGCCGGGCGCTTGAAAAAGAATTTTATCATTGTCCTGAATGACAACAATATGTCCATCTCGGAGAATGTGGGCGGAATGTCCAAATATTTGAGCAATTTGAGAGCAGCAGAAGGCTACAATCAATTGAAACAGAATGTGGTGGGAACTCTTTCCCGTGTTCCGAAGATCGGAAATGAACTGGTGGGAACTCTGCTTCGGACCAAGAACAGCATTAAGCAGCTGCTGGTCCCGGGCATGTGGTTTGAGAATATGGGAATTACCTATCTGGGACCTGTGGATGGCCATGATATTAAGGGGCTGGTGCATATTTTCAGCGAGGCAAAGAAAATCAACCATGCAGTTCTGATTCATGTACACACAAAGAAGGGAAAGGGATACCGGCCTGCGGAGAAGAATCCGTCTGCCTTTCACGGCGTGGAGCCCTTTGACATCGAGACCGGAAAGCCATTAAAAAAGAAGGTATATCCGAGCTATACGGACGTTTTCTCCAGGGAAATCTGCCAGCTGGCCGAAACGGATCCGCGCCTGGTGGCCATTACAGCGGCGATGCCGGACGGAACGGGCCTGAAACGGTTTGCGAAGATATTTCCGGAACGATTTTTTGATGTGGGAATCGCGGAAGAGCATGCGGTCACCTCGGCGGCCGGTATGGCAGCAGCCGGGCTCAAGCCGGTGGTGGCAGTGTATTCGTCTTTCCTTCAAAGGGCTTATGATCAGATTGTCCATGACGTCTGTATCCAGAATCTGCCGGTTCTCTTCTGTGTGGACCGGGCAGGTCTTGTGGGCAGCGACGGGGAGACGCATCAGGGGATTTTTGACTTAAGCTTTTTATCCTCCATCCCGAATATGAGTGTCATGGCGCCGAAAAATCTCTGGGAATTCCGGGAGATGCTGCGCTTCGGCGTGACATACGGCGGGCCGCTGGCAATCCGTTATCCGAGAGGACAGGCCTATAGGGGATTAAAGGAATTTTTGGCTCCGGTGGAGTATGGAAAGAGTGAGATTCTATACAGAGAGAATGAGATTGCCCTTCTGGCTGTGGGTAGCATGGTCAGTACAGGGGAACATATCCGGGAGAAGTTAAAGGATGCCGGATATGCCTGCAGCCTGGTGAACGGCCGTTTTATCAAGCCGGCAGATACAGAGGTTGTGGATGTGCTGGCGCCGGATCACCGCATTCTGATTACGCTGGAGGAAAATGTACTGCGGGGCGGATACGGAGAGAGGATCACCGATTATGTGCAGAAGCATTATCCGCAGCTTAAGGTGGTGAATATCGCCCTGCCGGATGCCTATGTGGAGCATGGAAATGTGTCGGTTTTAAGAAGCGATTTGGGAATTGACAGCGATTCCATTCTGGAAAAGCTGAAGCAGGAGGTTCTGTTGGACAAATGAAAGAACGATTAGATGTTCTTCTGGTAAAGAAGGGCCTGGCCGAATCCCGGGAGAAGGCCAAGGCGGTCATCATGTCAGGCATTGTTTATGTAAATGACCAGAAGGAAGATAAAGCCGGAACAACCTTTGAGGAGACGGCAAAAATTGAAGTACGGGGAAGTACCCTCCGCTATGTGAGCCGCGGCGGGCTGAAGCTTGAGAAGGCCATGACCCATTTCGGCGTGACGCTGGAAGGGAAGATCTGTATGGATGTGGGAGCATCCACCGGAGGCTTTACGGACTGCATGCTGCAGAACGGGGCAATAAAGGTTTATTCTGTGGATGTAGGCCATGGTCAGCTGGCGTGGAAGCTTCGCAATGATCCCAGGGTGGTCTGCATGGAAAAGACGAATATCCGTTACGTGACACCGGAGGATATCGGAGAGGCCATTGATTTTGCCTCCATCGACGTTTCCTTTATCTCTCTGACCAAGGTCCTGGGGCCGGTAAAAGAAATTCTGCGGGATGGCGGCGAGGTGGCTGCCCTAATCAAGCCGCAGTTTGAAGCCGGACGGGAGAAGGTCGGGAAAAAGGGCGTGGTGCGGGAAAAGAGCACCCACCTGGAGGTGATCCGCATGGTGATTTCCTATGCGCAGGAGATTGGTTTTCGGATTCGAAATCTGGAATTTTCTCCGATTAAGGGGCCGGAAGGAAATATTGAGTATCTGCTGCATTTAGAAAAGCCGGCGGGAACGGACGGGGCAGAGACGGATGGGGCTTTAGGTGCAGAGCTTCCGTTTAACCCGGAGCAGATTGTGGAAGAGGCCCATAAGGCGCTTGATAAAACGTGAGAGCTTACTATATGGCAGCAGAGAAGGGATTGAAACGGCTGCCATACATCAGGAGAGACTGGAATGAAGCGTTTTTACTTAGTTGTGAATGAGGAAAAGCAGGAGGCGAGAAAGGCGGCGTCTGTGGTGGCGGAATATCTGCTGCACCACGGCTGCGACTGCCTGCGGTGGGGCTTAAAGCGTCCGGACGCGGCGCAGCATCAGGTGACGGATCAGTACCGCTATACAGATGGAACGCGGATCCCGCCGGAAACAGAGTGTGTGATTGTGCTGGGCGGCGACGGGACGTTAATTCAGGCGGCCAGGGACTTGGCGGGACGGAATCTTCCTCTGTTCGGAATCAATATGGGGCATCTGGGATATTTGACCCAGGTGAGCCGGGAGGAGGAGATTATTCCGGCCCTGGAGGCGCTGACAGAGAACCGCTACAGCCTGGAGCTTCGGATGATGCTTCGGGGGCGGATTATTTCCGGGGACAGAGTCATTGCAGAGGATATTGCGCTGAATGATATTATTTTAAGCCGCAGCGGTCTTTATACTTTAAAATTTAGACTTTACGTCAACGGACAGCTTCTCAATGATTATTCGGCGGACGGAATGATAGTGGCGACGCCCACCGGCTCGACCGCTTATAACCTTTCGGCAGGGGGGCCGATTGCAGTACCGGATTCCAGCATGCTGATTTTAACGCCGATCTGTCCTCATACGCTGAATTCCCGGAGCTTTGTGCTGTCCTGCGAAAGCCGGATTGCCCTGGAGATGTCCGGAGAGCGGGAGGTGGAACAGTTCGTAAGCTTTGACGGAGATACGCTGGTTCCGTTAAAGAACGGAGATCGGATCGAGATCGAGCGCTCAGAAGTGACAACGACGCTGGTGCAGTTAAAAAAGCTTTCGTTTATGGATAATATCCGCAATAAAATGAAGCAGATTTGATGGCAGATGCTTAGGCATAGAAGGATAAGAGGGATGTAAGAATGAAACTGGAACGACACAGCAAGATTGTGGAACTGATTGGAAAATATGAGATCGAGACCCAGGAGGAGCTGGCTGAGCATTTAAACCGGGAGGGATACAATGTAACCCAGGCCACGGTTTCCCGGGATATCCGGGAGCTGAAGCTTTCCAAGATTCAGATTGAGGGAGGACGTCAGAAATACGCGGTATTCCATCCGCAGACGTCATTTAATGACAAATATATCCGCATTCTCCATGACAGCTTTGTTTCCATGGATATGGCGCAGAATATTCTGGTGATCAAGACCGTTTCCGGCATGGCCATGGCAGTGGGAGCAGCATTGGATGCCCTGCATTTCTCTGAGATTGTGGGCTGTATAGCGGGAGACGATACGGTGATGTGTGCTGTGCGGACTGTGGACGATACGATTATTCTGATGGATAAGATCAAAAAGCTGATTGCAGGCTAAAGGGGAGGGAACATGCTGTTTCATCTTTATGTGAAAAATCTGGCTCTCATTGATTCTGCCGAGATAGAATTTGATGAGGGACTGAATATTTTAACCGGCGAGACAGGAGCCGGAAAATCCGTCATTATCGGTTCGGTGAATGTGGCTCTGGGGGCCAAAGCCTCAAAGGATTTGATCCGCCAGGGCTGCGACAGCGCCTATGTGGAGCTGGTCTTCTCCGTGACCGATGAAAAAAAGCGGAGGGAACTGGAAGAATTAGACGTGCACCCGGACGGGGACGGACTCATTATCATTTCTAAAAAAATCATGCCAGCCAGAAGCATCAGCCGGATCAATGACGAGACAGTCACGCAGGCAAAACTCCGGCAGATTACAGGCCTTCTGATCGATATCCATGGGCAGCATGAGCATCAGTCTCTGCTGTATCATTCCAGACATCTGGAGATTCTCGATGAATACGGAAAATCCCGGGCAGCCGGATTAAAAGAAAAAACTGCAGCTCAGTACAGAGAATACATAGAGCTTAGAAAGAAGCTGGAATCTTTCCAGACGGATCAGGAGCAGCGTCTCAGAGAGGCGGATTTCTGCCGTTTTGAGATTGAAGAGATAGAAAATGCCGCGCTAAAGCCCGGGGAGGAAGAAGCCTGCCAGACAGCCTACCGCCGGTTTGCCAACGCCAGAAGGATTACGGAGAGTCTGGCAGAGGCGTATGAGGCAGTGAGCGCCGAGGGGATTTCCAGAGCGCTTAAGGCAGTGGAGGATGCCTCCCAGTATGATGAAAATTTAGGCGGAATTCGGGATCAGCTCTATGATGTGGATGCGATTTTGGGAGATCTGAGCCGGGATATTTCTTCGTATCTGGAGGATATGACCTTTGATGAAGAACAGTTCCGGGAGGTGGAGGAACGGCTGGATCTGATCCGAAGCCTGGAAAATAAGTACGGGAGAACCATTGAGGATGTGTTAAAGAGCCTGGAGGAAAAAAAGGCGCGTCTGGAAGAGCTGGAAAACTATGATTTCCTGCTGGCACAGACAGAAAAGAAGCTGCAAAAGGCCGAGGAAGAGTTAAAGAAGCTTTCTGAGGAGCTCTCCGCCGTGCGGCGGGAGGTGGCGGCAGAGCTGGCGGTTCGTATCCAGGAAGGCTTAAAGGAGCTGAATTTCCTGGATGTGAAATTTTCCATGGAATTCAGGCGTCTGAGTCACTACACGGCAGACGGTTTTGACGAGGCGGAATTTATGATTTCTACGAATCCGGGCGAGCCGGTGCGGCCTCTTGGGCAGGTGGCCTCCGGCGGAGAGCTTTCCCGCATCATGCTGGCTATCAAGACTGTGCTGGCGGAGACGGACGATATTCCGACCCTGATTTTTGACGAGATTGACACAGGAATCAGCGGGCGGACGGCCCAGATGGTATCAGAAAAGCTGCGCCTGATTGCCGGGCGCCATCAGGTCATCTGCATTACGCACCTGCCTCAGATTGCCGCCATGGCGGATCGCCATTTTGAGATACGAAAAGGTGTGGAGAATGGACGGACTGCGACCTCCATCCGGCCCCTTGACGAGGAGGAGATAACCGAAGAGCTGGCAAGGCTTCTGGGAGGTGCTGAGATTACGGAGGCTGTGCGTCAGAATGCCAGAGAAATGAAGGCTCTGGCAAAGAAACGAAAGGATTCATAGGATGGAGCTTAATTTAAATGATCCCGGCTTAAACCGATATCTGCGGGTTTACAATTACTATAAGGATCTCATTACCTCCGGAAAGCTGGAGCCGGGGGTGAAGCTTCCCTCGATTCGGAAATGCTCCATGCAGCTTCAGCTGTCGCGGACTACGGTGGAGACCGCTTATATGCTTCTGGCAGCAGAGGGCTATATTATTTCCAGGCCCCAGAGCGGCTATTATGTAACAGAATTTTTTGCATCCGGCCGTCAGCAGCAGTGGGAGGGAGAAAAAAAGAAAAGCGCCGGTCCCGGGATCCGCTATGATTTTGCATCCTCCACCGTGGATCGGGACAGCTTTCAGTTTGATCTCTGGAGGCGCTATATTAAGAGTGCCCTGCGCCAGGATGAACGGCTTTTATCCTACGGCGAACCTCAGGGGGAGGCGGAGCTTAGGGAGGAAATCTGCCGTTATTTAAGCCGTCACCGGAATGTGGTATGCTTGCCGGATCAGATCGTGGTGGGAGCGGGCGTGCAGAGCCTGCTGCATATTTTATGCCCCATGATACGGGAACGGGAGGAGGCTTATTTTTACAATGCCGGGTTCCTGCAGGGCCGCCGAATCTTTGAGGATCACGGCTTTGCGACAGAGGATGTACGGGCAATACGGGAAAAGGGCGGACTGAAGGAGAAGAGCATCTGTTATCTGACTCCGTCCCAGATGACGGTCTGGGGCGAGGTGATGCCCATTTCCGAGCGGATGGATTTGATCCGGGAAGCATTTCAGAAGGATATTTTGATCATTGAGGATGACTACAACAGTGAATTCCGCTATTATAACCGCCCCACCCCGTCTCTGCAGGGTCTGGCAGGAGGAAAAAATGTGGTCTATCTGGGTACCTTTTCCCGCCTTCTTCTGCCGTCCATCCGAATGAGCTTTATGGTGCTTCCGGCCGAGCTTTTGCCGCTTTACCGGGAGCGGGGACGTTACTACAATCAGACAGCCTCCAAGGCAGAGCAGATTGCCCTCTGCCAGTTTATCCGGGACGGGCATCTGGAAAGCCAGATCCGAAAGACAAGGAAGCTCTATACGGCTAAGGCGAAGAAGCTCTGCTCAGAAATCGGAGCGATTTTCGGAGACCGGGCTGCGGCTCATCTGGGAGAGGCCGGCTTTCTGGTTCTGGCGGAAATAAAGGCAGATCGCTCTGCGGATGAAATTGCTGCCGCCGCCGCCGCCGCCGGGATTGCGGTGCGCCCGGTGGAGGATGCGGGGAAGACGGAGCTTCCTTTAGCGGCGGAGGACGGCGCGGAAAACGGAACGGAAGGTACGCTGGAAGGCTCCGGAAAAAATGCCGGAGAAAGCAGCGCGGAAGGTACGCCGGAAAGCTCCGAAAGAATTACCGGGAAAAGCGCCAAAGAAAGCGGCGCGGGATCGGAGCCGACAGTGTCCGGCCGCTGGCCCAGGATTCTCCTGTCCTGCGCTTCCATCGGGGCCGAGTGCTATGAGGAAGCTCTGACCGAGCTTTACCGGGCCATTTTTCCGGCATAATATAGGTCTGGAACATGTTCCTGCCGATTCTTTTTAGTTGGATTCTGTCTGGCCTGCGTTCTCCTTTTCCACATAGGGAAGGCGGTTTCGGAACAGTCTCTTTTTCAGTTCCCTGAAGCTGAAGGGAACCAGGGGATAAATATAGCTTTTTCCCGCAATGGTTTTGTTGCAGACCAGAGCGAAAAGGCTGACGGCCGTTCCAACGATGAAGCCCCATAGGTTGAAAAAGAAAGTCAGGAGCAGGATCATGACCCGGAGGAACTTTAAGGCGAAGCCCAGCTCAAAGCTGGTCTGAGAATAGCCGGCAATGGTCACAAAGGCCATGTACAGCATGGTTTCACTGTTGAACCAGCCGGATTTCACGGAATACTCTCCGAGTACAATACCGGCAATCACACTCAGCGGGGTGGTCAGCATGCTGGGCGTATTGACCGCGGCCAGGCGGAGTCCGTCGATGGCGAATTCCAGAATTAAAAGCTGGTAAATCAGAGCCACATGGATATCATCCGTCACCCGGATAAAGGCAAGCCATTCCGGAATCCATTGCGGGTTCTGCATCAGCAAAAGCCAGATGGGCGTAAGAAACAGAGTCAGGAAAAAGATTACCATCCGGGAGAGCCGCAGATAGGTGCCTGTCATGGGCGGGAAATAGTAGTCATCCGCCTCCTCGATGATATCAAAGATGGAAGACGGCAGAATCATGGCAGCAGGCGAATTATCCACCAGGATGACAATATTTCCTTCCAGAATGGAGGCTGCGGTTGTGTCGGGCCGCTCGGAAAAACGGAATTTCGGGAATGGATTATACCATTTGTGGGGATAAATGCATTCGGCCAGACTTTCCTGGTTCATGGTCAGGGCATCCACATGGACACGGCGGATCCGATCCTTGATTCTGGCAAGCAGAGCCTCATCCACTCTCCCGGCCATATAGCAGATGGCAATATCCGTGTGAGAGCTTTCTCCCAGAGTCATAATCTCCATCCGCATTTTCGGATCACGGATCCGGCGGCGGATGAGGGCTGTGTTAAAGACCAGTGTCTCTACAAAGCCATCCCGGGAACCGCGCAATACCTTGTCCTTTTCCGGTTCCCCTACGCCTCTGGCGGGATAAGTACGGCAGTCAATGGTAAAGGCCTTGTCATAGCCGTCCACCAGCATACAGGGAACGCCGGCCAGAAGCTGCGTGATCAAAAGATCCGAATCTGTCTCGAGGCCTATCTCTCCGTAGGGAAGGTAGCGCTTGGAAAACTCATGGGGTGTCGTTGGCATGGCATCTGCCTTGATGCTCCCAAAGGACTGCATCAGACGCAGAAGAGTCTCATCCTTTGTAAAGCCGTCGATGAAATAGATGCAGGCATCTCGTCCGCCCACGGTAATGACGCGGTACACCACATCAAAATTGATATCGGGCTGCAGGACTTCAGAGAAATACTGCATATTGGTATCCAGCTGTGTTGAGATTTTCATGAAATGACTCCTCTCAGTATTTCAGTATCACAGGAAGAAGAGGCAGCTTTTGCTGCGCATCTTGATTCCCGGGATCATGGGAAGTATGTGCCGTTTTGAGAAAAAATATAAGTGTATAAAATCGGAGAACTGAAATATAATAAATTGTGCAAAATGACAATAATTAAATTGACAAAAGCAGTAAAAAATGGTATATTTACATAAGCAACAAACTATTTTAATGTAACGGTTCGTGAACGTGACCGGAGGAACTGCTTTCTGTGGGGGAAAAGTAGTTCCTTTTTTATGCTGCGGGGATTTTTAAGGAGGTTTTATGAGAATGAAAGAACAGGCAGCTCAGATGATGAAAAGAAAAGCTGTACGGAATGCTATTACCTTCCTGGCCGTTCTGGTTTCTGCTTTTTTGCAATCCTTTGTCATACAGACCTTCATCCGGCCGGCGGGATTTCTGTCCGGCGGATTTACGGGAATCGCCATCTTGGCCGACATGGCGGCATCGAAATTCGGCTTCAGCTTTCCGACCTCTCTCGGTATGCTGGCTTTTAATATTCCGGTGGCTGTACTCTGCAGCCGCAGCATCAGCAAACGGTTTACTGCATTTTCCCTTGTGCAGGTATGCCTGTCCAGTATGTTCCTTCAGATGTTCCGTTTTACTCCCATGTTTGACGATCCGGTGTTAAATGTGATCTTCGGCGGATTTCTTCTGGGTATAGCCATTGTGGCGGCTTTAAAGGGGAATGCATCCACGGGCGGTACGGATTTTATTGCGCTTTATGTGTCAAATAAGACGGGCCGTTCCATCTGGGGACAGGTATTTGTGGGAAACTGTGTGCTGTTCTGCATCTTCGGCATGATCTTCGGATGGATGAATGCCGCGTACTCGATTTTATTTCAGTTTATTGTCACCAAAACGATTTCCGCCTTCCATCACCGGTATGACCGGGTGACGCTTCAGGTGACTACCATAAAGGGCGATGAAATGATGCGGGAGTATGTGCATGCGTTCCGCCATGGAATATCAGCAGTGGAGGCCATCGGAGGCTACAGCCGGAAAAAGATGTATGTGCTTCATACGGTAATCTCTTCCTATGAGGTAGCTGATGTGATCCGGCTGATGCGGGAAGTGGATCCTCATGTCATTATCAATGTGTTTAAGACTACCCAGTTTTATGGAAAATTTTATCAGGCTCCCATGGAGTAGGGCGGATGATAACAGAAAGGCAGAGATGATTTGGAAAGCAGACGTGAATTTATCAGAACAGAATTGATCTTGGGAAACAGTGCCATGGAACGGCTTCAAAACAGCACAGCGGCGGTTTTCGGTATCGGCGGAGTGGGTTCCCACTGCGCGGAGGCCCTGGCAAGAGGCGGAGTGGGGCGGCTGATTTTGATTGATAACGATGAGGTGTCTCAGACCAATTTAAACCGCCAGTGTGTGGCATGGCGCAGTACCATTGGAAAGAAAAAAACAAAGGTAATGGAAGCGATGATCCGTGAGATCTGTCCTGACACACAGGTGGTAACCTTTGAAACCTTTGTGCTGCCGGATAATCTGGCGGAGCTTTTTGAAAAGGCAGGGCATGTGGACTATATTGTAGATGCCATTGATACAGTGGCTGCCAAGCTGTCCCTGGCCGTCTATGCAAAGGAGCATGACATTCCCTTTATTTCCTCCATGGGTACGGGAAATAAGCTGCATCCGGAAAAATTCCGGATTGCCGATATTTCGGAAACCTCCGTATGTCCCCTGTGCCGGGTGATGCGGCGGGAGTTTAAAAGGCGGGGAATCGAGCATGTAAAGGTCGTATATTCGGATGAAACCCCGCGCACGCCGGATCCGGAGCTGGAAAAACAGCTGATGGAAGAGGAGCTTTCAGAGGGGAGTGCGAGACGATCGGTACCCGGAAGTATTTCCTTTGTTCCCCCGGCTGCGGGCCTCCTGATGGCCGGTGAGGTAATCCGTACACTTTCCGGTGTGCAGGTTTGACATTTCATCCCCAAACCGTTAGAATGAAATCAATATGGATTTTATGAAAATAAAACAGAGTTCCGAAGGAGAATCACATGATGAAAGATGGTTTTATCCGTGTTGCGGCGTCAACACCGGATGTAAAGGTAGCAGATGTGGAATTTAACAGAGAAATGCTCTGCGGAAAAATTTTGGAAGGACGGGCTCAGGGAGCCAAAATCATGGTATTTCCGGAGCTTGCGCTGACCGGATATACCTGCGGAGAGCTTTTTATCCAGAAGCCCCTGTTATCCAAAGCGAAGGAAGAATTAAAAAAGCTGGTGGACTTTACAAAGGGCAGCGATATGCTGGTATTTGCAGGTCTTCCGTGGGAGTATAATAATAAGCTCTACAACGTGGCAGCTGCTATTCAGGACGGACGGCTTTTGGGTTTGGTGCCGAAGCGCTGGCTTCCGAACTATTCCGAGTTTTATGAGATGCGCTATTTTAATCCCGGCTGGGAGGATGCTGTAATGGTTCCCTGGGAGGGAAGCATGGTTCCCATGGGAAGCCGGATTTTGTTTTCCTGCTCGAATGTGGAGAATCTGGTGGTAGGCGCTGAGATCTGCGAGGATGTGTGGGTGCTGAATCCGCCCAGCATCGCCCATGCATCAGCCGGTGCGACCGTGATTGTCAACTGCTCGGCCAGTGATGAGGTGACAGGAAAGAGTGATTACAGAAGAAGCCTGATCGGCGGTCAGTCTGCCAGACTTCTCTGCGCCTATATTTATGCCAATGCCGGAGAAGGAGAGTCCTCCCAGGATCTGGTATTCGGCGGCCAGAATATTATTGCAGAAAACGGAACGCTTCTGGCAGAGTCAGGCCGGTTTGTCAATGAGACTATCTATGCCGATGTGGATCTGGAGCGTCTGGAATGTGAGCGCCGCCGCATGACCACCTATCAGACAGAAGGAAGAGAGCATTACACCTTTGTGGAGTTCGCTCTTTCCAGAGACGAAAAAGAGTTAAAACGCTTCATCGATCCGTCTCCGTTCGTACCGCACGATGAGGAAGGAAGAAACAGACGGTGTGAGGAGATCCTTTCCATTCAGGCAATGGGACTGAAAAAACGTTTAAAGCATACGAACTGCAAGTGTGCGGTGGTCGGCATTTCCGGCGGACTGGATTCTACTCTGGCCCTTCTGGTGACGGTGCGCGCCTTTGATATGCTGGGTATTCCGAGAGAAAATATCATCTCTGTCACCATGCCGTGCTTCGGTACTACGGACCGGACCTATCACAATGCCTGCCTGATGACGAAAAAGCTGGGTGGTACCTTAAAAGAGGTGGATATCAAGGAGGCCGTGACGATCCATTTCCGCGATATCGAGCAGGATCCGTCCAAACATGATGTAACCTACGAAAATTCCCAGGCCAGAGAGAGAACCCAGGTATTGATGGATATTGCCAATAAATTCGGCGGTATGGTTATCGGTACCGGAGATATGTCTGAGCTGGCGCTCGGCTGGGCAACGTATAACGGTGATCATATGTCCATGTACGGCGTCAACAGCTCTGTACCCAAGACGCTGGTGCGCCACCTGGTGCGTTATTTTGCCGATACCTGCGGGGAAAAAGAGCTTTCCGAGGTCCTTTTAGATGTTCTAGACACTCCGGTAAGCCCTGAGCTTCTGCCGCCGGAGGACGGAAAGATTGCTCAGAAGACAGAGGATTTAGTGGGACCGTATGAGCTTCACGACTTCTTCTTATACTACATTCTCCGTTACGGCTACCATCCGGGCAAGATTTACCGGCTGGCAAAGAAAGCCTTTGACGGGGCTTATGATAATGAAACCATCCTGAAATGGCTGAAGGTATTCTACCGCCGTTTCTTTAATCAGCAGTTCAAGCGCTCCTGTCTGCCCGACGGCCCGAAGGTCGGATCTGCAGCGGTATCCCCGCGCGGCGATCTGAGGATGCCAAGCGATGCCTGCAGCAGACTGTGGCTGGAGGAACTGGAAACTTTAGAATAAACAGTGGAGAAGACAGATGATAACAAGTACAGGAAATACCCGTATCAAATCCGTTTCCGCGCTGGTAAAAAAGCCGAAGGCCAGAAGAGAACAGAAGCTTTTTATTGTGGAAGGCCCGAAAATGTTTGCCGAGCTTCCCAAAGAGCGTCTGCAGGAGGCATATGTATCCGAAAGCTTTTTAAAACAGCAGGGCGACCGGGCCGAAAAGCTTCTGGCCGGCTGCCGTTATGAGACCGTATCGGATGATGTCATGCGGTATTTATCGGATACCCAGACGCCCCAGGGGATTCTGGCCGTGGCAGAGCAGTATTCCTATACCCTGTCCGATGTGCTGGCAAAGCCGTCCCATCTGGTGATTTTAGAAACCCTTCAGGATCCGGGAAATCTGGGAACGATTCTCCGCGCCGGAGAGGGGGCAGGGATTACCGGGATTGTGATGAATGAGGAGACGGCGGATATCTATAATCCCAAGGTAATCCGGGCCACGATGGGATCCATTTACCGGGTACCGTTTGTATATGTGAAGGATTTGAAGGGGGCTCTTTCGGAGCTTAAAAATGCGGGAGTCTGTTTGTATGCAGCGCATTTGAAGGGGACGAAAAGCTACGAAGAGGCAGATTATACGGCTGATACAGGATTTTTGATTGGGAATGAGGCCAATGGGCTGACGGATGAGACGGCAAAATTGGCGGACTGCTATATCAGGATCCCGATGGCCGGGAAGGTGGAATCGCTGAATGCGGCGATTGCGGCGTCGGTTTTGATGTTTGAGGCGGCGCGGCAGAGAAGGGGATTGAGGTAGACTTATTTGGGGGTGTGAAGGGGACGCAGTCACCGCAGACAGCCTGGCAGGAGAGCCTGCAGGGCTTGGAATCGGGGTTGGCTCATGGCTTCGGGATGGGGTGATACTAACTGTGCGGCATACTTCAGATGACAGCACCGGCCTATACGCACCAAACGGTGATCCGTTTGCTGCTAGGAGGCCTCTGCGTCCGGGACTTGCGGTCCCGGACTCGGCTGCCATCTGAAGTATGCCGCGCAGTAAGTATCACCAGCCATCCCTGCGCAAATCGCCAATCCCGATTTCCAGCCCCGCACGCCCTCCCGCCAGGCTGTCTGCGGTGACTGCTGAGAGTCGCTTTTTTGATGATGGAAGAGTTTTCTTGTTTCTCGGATCGCTCCATTGGGCTGTTTGCCGCAACTTCGGCCAGCGCGGGGAAAGGAGACCTCCAAGATGTAGTGGGGAAGAGAGGCGGAAGGGAATTCCGAAGGGGACATTGGGGCCCATCGGTACTTAGGCTGCGTCTTTTGCAGCCTTATGTACCGCTATGAGGCCACACTAAGCGCGAGCGGTCCCCGGAGGAACTCCCTTCCGCCTCTCTTCCGAATCACGAATTTCTCCCCATGTCTCCTTTCCCCCCATCACCTCCAATTTTCCCGTCATCAATCCGCCTCCCTCATGCATACATTTCTTAATCCGTGCGAAACTATTCCGTAATAAAAACGTAAGTTAAGACCCTTCCCCTACATGTTGATTAATGTCTGAAAATATCATATAATGATGCAAAGGACATTTCCTTTCAGGAAGGAGAGATAAGTATGGCATGGATCATCTGGCTTGCAGCTTTCGTAGTGCTTATCGGAATCGAAGCAGCCACCATGGCGCTTACCACTATCTGGTTTGCCGGCGGTGCACTGATTGCATTTGTACTGGCACTTTTGGGAGTGGGGCGAGGTATTCAGCTGGCTGTTTTTTTCCTGGTATCCTGTGCCCTTTTGTTTTTCACCAGACCCTTTGCACTGAAGTTTGTAAACAAAAACACAGTGAAAACCAATGTGGAAGGTCTGGTTGGGAAAAAAGCAAGGATCACGCGGGCTGTGGATAATGACAGGTCCGAGGGTTCTGCTGTGGTATCAGGACAGGAGTGGACGGCGCGCTCAGCCGATGGCTCTCCCATTGAAGAGGGAGCTATGGTAAAGATTGAGTCGGTGAAGGGCGTGAAGCTCATTGTGAGCAGATTGGAGGAAAAATAATATGGCAGGTTTAGGAACATTTATCAGTTTTGCTGTGATTGCGGTTATCGTTCTCTTGATACTTTCATCCTGTATCAGGATTGTACCGCAGGCTCAGGCTCTGGTTGTAGAGCGTCTGGGAGCGTATCTGGGCACCTGGTCTGTGGGCGTTCATTTTAAGGCTCCTTTTATAGATCGTGTAGCCAAGCGCGTGATTTTAAAGGAGCAGGTAGTGGATTTTGCTCCGCAGCCTGTGATTACAAAGGATAACGTAACCATGAAGATCGATACCGTCGTATTCTTCCAGATTACGGATCCGAAGCTGTTTGCCTATGGCGTGGAAAACCCGATCATGGCGATTGAGAATCTAACGGCAACTACACTTCGAAATATCATCGGTGACCTGGAGCTTGATCAGACCCTGACCTCCAGAGAGACCATTAATACCAAGATGAGGGCAGCCCTGGACGTGGCAACGGATCCCTGGGGCATCAAGGTAAATCGTGTGGAGCTTAAAAATATCATCCCGCCGGCTGCTATCCAGGATGCGATGGAGAAGCAGATGAAGGCAGAGCGTGAGCGCCGTGAGGCGATTCTGAAGGCAGAGGGTGAGAAAAAGTCCACCATTCTGGTAGCGGAAGGTAAGAAGGAGTCAGCGATTCTGGAAGCGGAAGCAGAGAAAGAGGCTGCCATCCTCCGTGCCGAGGCCCAGAAGGAAAAGATGATCCGCGAGGCAGAAGGCCAGGCAGAGGCTATCATGAAGGTGCAGAAGGCGAATGCAGATGGTATCCGCTTTATCAAAGAGGCAGGCGCGGATCAGGCAGTGCTTCAGCTTAAGAGCTTAGAGGCATTTGCTGCGGCCGCAGACGGCAAGGCGACAAAGATTATCATTCCTTCCGAGATCCAGGGCATTGCAGGACTGGTAAAGGGCTTAGCTGAAGTCGGCGCAGCGGATGAAATGAAATCATAAATCATATTAAGAGGAAAATGGAGAAAACCGGATGGATCCAGACAGCACGGAAAAACTGTATGGAGGCTCCGGTTTTTTCTGGCTTTTGGTTTTCCGGTTTTCGGAATGGAAAGGGATTTATGGAGGACAGCAAGAAGCGGAATAAGACTTCAAAACGGCTCCGTCACCTGGCGGGCCGCGCAAATTTGGGAGCGGATGCGCTGTGTCTGGATCCTTCCCGCGAATATGGTCTGGTGCTGGAGGGCGGGGGTGCGAAAGGGGCATTTCAGATAGGCGCCTGGCGGGCGCTTTCGGAGGCAGGAATCCGGATTAAGGGGATTTCCGGTGTGTCAGTGGGGGCTTTAAACGGGGCTTTAATCTGTATGGATGATTTGAATCGGGCAGAGGAAATCTGGGAACGGATTGACGAACTGTCCGTGATGGATGTAAAGGCCATGGGCGGAAGTTTAAAAGAATCGGCAGCGGAGCTTAAGCGTCTCGTAAAGGAGCGGGGCGTTGACACGGCGCCTCTTAAAAATCTCCTGCATCATGCAGTGGATGAGGAAAAAATCCGGAATTCTCCCTGTGAGCTGTTTGTGACCACATTTTCGTTAAGCGACCTAGAGCTGTTAAAAAAAGATGTGAAAACCATGCCGGAAGGAGAGATTGAGGATATCCTGATGGCCAGCGCCTATTTTCCTGTGTTTAAACAGGAACGGCTGGGCGGGAAGTATTATACGGACGGCGGCGGTTTTAATAATGTCCCCATCGATGTTCTTCTGGAACGGGGCTATGAGGATATTATTGTAATCCGCATCTATGGGCTTGGCCTCGATCGGGAGAGGTGGGCGAAAATTCCGGAGGGAACGAAGGTTTATCACATTGCTCCGCGGGAGGATCTGGGAGGAATCCTGGAATTTGATCGGAAACGAAGCCGAAAAAACATGGCGCTTGGCTATCTGGAGGGCTGCCGCCTTCTATACGGCCTGGTCGGACGGAGGTATTACATCTATGCACCTCAGACAGAGGCTTACTATTTTGACCGAATGATGTCAGAGCTGGAGCTTCTGAAGATCTATCTGGAGTCTGTTTTGGAGCCGGAAACGATAGAGGTTTTGGGCAGCTACCGTTTCTACACGGAAACGATTTTTCCGGAGCTGGCTGTGCGCCTGGGACTTTCCAAAGACTGGGATTACCGGGAACTGTATCTGGCAATTCTGGAGGAGCTGGCCTCCGCTCTAAAGCTGAATCGATACCACGTATACCGGGCAGATGAACTGTACAGAGAAATCTATAAAGGACTCCTGAAAACAGGGAAGCTGCCAAAATCCGGGTGATAGGCTCTGAATCGCCATGATAAGGTCTGAATCGCCATGATTGTTTTGACAAAGCAGCGGGAATTATGTAAAATAAAAAGAATCAAGAAGCTGCCGGTTCCGGCGGCGGGGATGTGGATACCCGTTGGGCGGACGGCAGCATCAAAGGAGAATGACACTATGCTGCAGGAAAAAAAGAGAAAAGGCAGGGCATCCGGTATGGCGCTTGATGTGCTTCATATCGCAGTGGGCATCCTGATTGTTATTTTTGCGGTGCTGGCTTTTTTAAATCCGGAGGAAAATCGCATCCTGTTCCCGGCGATTTTTCTCCTGGCATCGGTTTTGAATCTGGCAAACGGATATGACTGTTTTCAGAGAAACCGCGGAAAAAGGAAAAAGAGAGCGGCCGGAACGGCTCTTATGGCAGTGGGCGTGGCACTGTTTCTTTTGTGCGTACTGAGTTCACTGACGATCTGGTGGGGGTAATCAGAAATGAAGACAGAAGTACTTAGAATGTTAAAGGAAGCAGATGAATACCTGTCCGGACAGGAAATCTGTGAGAAATTCAATGTATCAAGGACAGCTGTGTGGAAGGTAATAAAGCAGCTGGAAGCGGAAGGATATGAGATCGAGGCGATTCGGAATAAAGGCTATCGCCTTAAAATGGCCGGGGATATTTTAAGCCGGGCTGAGCTGGAAAGCACCATGAAGACAGAATGGGCCGGCCGGAATGTGCTTTATTTTGACGAGACGGATTCGACCAATACGGAGGCCAAAAAGGCAGCGGAGGCCGGTGCGCCTCACGGAACGCTGGCCGTGGCTGATTATCAGTCCATGGGTAAGGGAAGAAGAGGGCGCAGCTGGACCTCGCCCCACGGTGTCGGAATCTGGATGAGCATTATGATTCGTCCGAATCTCCATCCGTCTTGTGCTTCCATGCTTACGCTGGTGGCTGCCCTGGCTGTGGCAGACGGCATTAAAAAGGTCTGCGGACTGGATTCGAAGATTAAATGGCCCAATGATATTGTAGTAAACGGCAAAAAGGTCTGCGGAATTTTGACAGAGATGAGCACAGAGTTGGACTGCATTAACTATGTAGTGACAGGAATCGGCATCAATGCCAACACCGGCGAATTTCCGGAGGATATTCGGGATGTGGCCACCTCACTTTTACTTGAGACAGGAGAAAGAGTAAAGAGAAGTCAGCTGATTGCAGCCGTGATGGAGGCATTTGAGCAGTATTACGGCCGTTTTATGGAAAACGAAAATATGTCAGGACTTTTAGAGGAATATAATTCCCTTTTAGCGAACCGGGACAATATGGTCCGGGTTCTGGCTCCCGGCAGCGAATACACCGGCACGGCCCTTGGAATCGATGAGACAGGCGAGCTCTTAGTCCGGATGGAGTCGGGAGAGCTTCGGCGCGTCCTTTCCGGTGAGGTGTCGGTAAGGGGAATTTACGGATATCTGTAAACGGGCCAAACGAAATGAAAAAAGAAATTTCCGGGAGTAAACGGGTATGGAATATCTATACGGAAAACTGAAAACACTGGAGCGGGAAGAAGCGCCTATGGAACCGGGAAAACGTCTGGAAGCGGTGAAAGGGCCGGTTCTTGACTGGTATCGGAAGAACCGCCGGATTCTGCCGTGGCGGGAGGATGCGACGCCTTACCGGGTCTGGATTTCAGAGATTATGCTCCAGCAGACGAGGGTGGAGGCGGTAAAACCGTATTTTGCCCGTTTTATGGAGGCTCTGCCCGATATCAAAAGTCTGGCCGAAGTGGAGGAAGAACGACTTTTGAAGCTCTGGGAGGGCCTTGGTTATTACAATCGGGCCAGAAACCTGCAAAAGGCGGCCCAGTGTATCATGGCAGAGCACGATGGCCGGATGCCGGCTTCCTATGAGGCAATTTTAAAGCTGCCGGGAATCGGAAGCTATACAGCCGGTGCTATTTCCTCCATCGCTTTCGGAATTGCAGAGCCGGCAGTGGACGGCAATGTTCTGCGGGTGATGGCAAGACTTCTGGCTGATCGGGAGGACATTTTAAAGGCCAAAACAAAAAAACAGTATGAGGCGCTCCTTCGGGAGCATATGGAAAAAAGGTTTCCGGGGGAATATAATCAGGCGCTCATTGAACTGGGAGCCTTAGTCTGTATTCCTTCAGGGCGTCCTCTCTGCGAAGTCTGTCCCATGGAGTCTCTCTGCCTGGCCAAACGCGGCGGCCTGACCGGGGAGATACCGGTAAAAGCAGTCAAAAAGCCCCGCCGCATAGAAGATAAAACGATTTTTGTAATTGAGTGGGAGGATCGGGCAGCTATCCGAAAACGGAGTGCAAAGGGCCTTTTGGCTTCTCTTTATGAATTTCCCAATGCAGACGGCCATATCAAAGCGGAGAAGGCAGCAGAGACGCTGGGCCTTTCAGAGAAGGACATTATCAGTACAGAAATGCTTCCTGCCTCAGTTCATATCTTTTCCCATGTGGAGTGGCATATGATAGGATACCGAATCCGCCTTTCTTCGGAACATCCGGAGCTTTTTACAATGGTGAAAAAAGAGGAAATCCATTCGAAATATCCTCTGCCAAACGCATTTGGCGTGTATACAAAAGCGTTAATGTGAAATAATGAGAGGGAGAGGACTTATGAAGAAGTTATTTTTTATACTCAATCCAAGGTCCGGGAAGGAACAGCTTCGGACTAAGCTTTTAGACATTCTTGATATTTTTGTGAAATACGGATATGAGGTGTCGGTTCATGTCACCCAGAATGGCCAGGATGCCACTACGGTAGTGAAGGATCGGGCAGACCGCCATGATTTGATTGTCTGCAGCGGCGGGGACGGAACATTAAACAAGGTGGTTTCGGGTCTCATGGAGATTGATCCGGAGCGGCGTCCGATTCTGGGCTATATTCCTTCCGGCTCCACCAATGATTATGCATCCAGCCTGGGGCTTCCGAGAAAAATGAAAATGGCGGCAGAGATGGCTGTGTCCGGTGAGGATTTTTCTGTAGATGTGGGACAGTTCGGGACCGATCAGTTTTTTGTTTATGTGGCGGCTTTTGGAGCCTTTACAGAGGTTTCCTACAGCACTCCCCAGGAGACCAAAAATCTGCTGGGACATCAGGCCTACATGCTGGAGGCTGTAAAGCGTATTACCACCTTAAAGTCCTATATCCTGCGGCTTGAGTGGGGAGAACGTGTTCTGGAAGAGGAATTTATTTTGGGAATGGTGACCAACACCATCAGCATCGGAGGTTTTAAAGGCCTGGTGGGTCTGGACGTAGCCTTAGATGACGGAGAATTTGAGGTGCTGTTAATACGCAGACCCAGAACACCCAAGGATATTGCAAGTATTGCCTCTTATTTGATACAGAGGGAAGGAGAAAACGACTGCGTATATCAGTTTCGGACAAAGGAGCTTCATATCACATCTCCGGAACCGGTGGATTGGACACTGGACGGAGAATACGGGGGCGCCTGGACTGATGTTTCCATAAAAAACAGAAAACAGGCAATTATCATCCGTAAAAATCCGCCTGCTGCTGTCGACGAAACATGAAAAACCGCGTAAAAGCAACAAAAACCTGAGAAAAATGTTGAAAAAATTTTTTGCTTAGTATATAATAAAAGGCCGAGTACCGATTTTCATAAATTTCTTAGGCGAAAGGATATCAATTCGTGGAGAAAGAAAATTTTTTAGAGAAGTTAAGGAAACTTGTCGAACTGGCAAAGACGAAGCAGAATGCTTTGGATATCACAGAGATTAACAATTTCTTTGTGGGGGATAATTTGATGCCGGAGCAGATGGAGCAGATTTACAGCTATCTGGAGCAGAATAATATTGATGTAATCCCCGAAGTGATTGATGATTCTCTGCTGGCAGAGGGAGATTCCCTTTTGCTGGACGATGTGGATGATGAATTCTTAAAGAGCGAGGAAGAGGATATTGATCTTGATGCCATTGATCTTTTGGAAGGAATCGGCACAGAGGATCCGGTGCGTATGTACTTAAAAGAGATAGGTACAGTTCCGCTGCTGAGCGCTGATGAAGAGCTGCGTCTGGCCAAAAAGAAGGCGGAGGGAGATGTCAATGCAAAGGAACGCTTAATTGAGGCCAATTTGAGGCTGGTGGTAAGTATTGCGAAGCGTTATACCGGCAGAGGCATGAGCTTTCTGGATCTGGTTCAGGAGGGAAATCTGGGCCTGATTAAGGGTGTTGAAAAGTTTGACTACACAAAAGGATATAAGTTAAGTACATATGCTACCTGGTGGATTCGTCAGTCCGTTACAAGAGCTCTGGCTGATCAGGCGAGAACCATTCGTGTTCCGGTGCATATGGTTGAGACGATTAACAAGATGTCAAAGATGCAGAGAAAGCTGACCCTGGAGCTTGGCTACGAGCCGAGTGTGGCAGAGCTTTCCGAAGCGCTTGACATGTCTGAAGATAAGGTCATGGAGATTATGCAGATCGCCAGAGAGCCTGCCTCCCTGGAGACTCCCATTGGTGAGGAGGATGATTCCAATTTAGGCGATTTTGTGGCAGACGGAAACGTAGTGACTCCAGAAGGAAATGTAGAGTCGGTTATGCTTCGGGAACACATCGATGCATTGCTCGGCGACTTAAAGGAGAGAGAGCGTCAGGTTATTGTACTGCGTTTCGGCTTAGAGGACGGTCATCCGAGAACTCTGGAGGAAGTGGGAAAAGCGTTTAACGTAACCCGTGAGAGAATCCGCCAGATTGAGGCCAAGGCTCTGCGGAAACTCAGAAATCCGGTGAGAAGCAAACGGATCCGGGATTTTCTGTAGTGAAATGGCAGAAATTTAAGAGTAAGAAGAAATAAACGGCAGTCCGCCTGCTGTAAAGATACCCCGGCGTGTATGTGGGAACATGTGCGCCGGGGTATTTTTACGGCAGATGCTTTCCTGCAGCGGAAGGAACTCCCATCGATACAGGAGGTTATTCATATGGAAAACAAAAGAAATTATCAAAAGGAAATGGAACGCGTGCTGGCAAAAGCAGAGGGGAAGGAGCTGCCTCCCACCCTGTTTCTCCACAGCTGCTGTGCGCCCTGTTCCAGCTATGTGCTGGAATATTTATCCAGGTATTTTCGTATCACTGTGTTTTACTATAATCCCAATATTTCCCCGCAGAAGGAGTATGAGGATCGAACGGAGGAGGTGAAACGTTTAATCCGGGAGCTGCCGGCCGGATATCCGATTCAGTATATGGAAGGCGCATACTGTCCGGAGGTGTTCTATGAGACAGTGAAAGGACATGAAACGGATCCGGAGGGCGGAGAGCGGTGTGAAATCTGTTTTCGTCTCCGATTGGAGGAGGCGGCCCGGCTGGCGAAGGAGGGAGGCTTTGACTGGTTTACTACTACCCTTACGATCAGTCCTCTGAAAAATGCCGCCCTTTTAAATGCCATCGGGGAGGAAATGGGAGAAAAATACGGAATTGCCTTTCTAAACTCTGATTTTAAGAAAAAGAACGGTTACAAGCGATCCGTGGAGCTGTCTGCGGAGTATCATTTGTACCGGCAGAATTACTGCGGGTGCGTATTTTCAAGGAGAGAGGCCGAAGCGCGGGAAATAGAAAGGAAAGAAGAAAAGTCCTGTGGACAAAAGTGAAAACAGAATCGAGCAAAATGCCTAAAAAAATCGTGTTTAAAAAAGCCTTTTGGCGGGTAAATTATGCATAGTGATGAAAAATGGCAAAGAAACATAATTTCACAAAAAATTTATTGACGAAAATTAAATTTCATACTATGATAATACCAGAAGATGAAATTAAATTTCATAAAGAGAAGGAGAAGTGAAATATGATTTACACAGTAACATTTAATCCAGCTCTGGATTACGTTGTGCGGGTAGAGCACTTTGAAACGGGAAGCGTAAACCGGACCGTATCGGAAGAAATTTTTTACGGTGGGAAGGGCATCAATGTATCGGCTGTTTTAAAAGAACTGGGATATGCCAGCACCGCACTGGGCTTTGTGGCCGGCTTTACCGGAGAGGAAATCGAGCGGGGGGTAAAGACACTGGGCTTCACCAGTGATTTTATCCGTGTAAAAGAGGGAATGTCCCGAATCAATGTGAAGCTGAAATCAGACGAAGAGACAGAGATCAACGGAATGGGGCCGAAGATCACAAAAGAGGATGTGGATCGTCTTTTTGAGAAGCTGGATAAGCTGGAGGCAGATGATATTCTGATTCTGTCCGGCAGTATTCCAAAATCGATTGATGACCGGATTTATGAGATCATCATGGGCCGTCTGGACGGAAAGGGCGTCCGGATTGTGGTAGACGCAGAGAAGGATCTGCTTCTGAATGTATTAAAATATCATCCGTTCCTGATTAAACCAAACAATCATGAACTGGGAGCCATGTTCGGAACGGTATTAAAGGGCGATGACGAGATCATTGCTCACGCCAGAAAGCTGCAGGAAAGAGGCGCAGTGAATGTGTTGATTTCCATGGCAGGGGACGGGGCAATCCTTCTGACAGAGAACGGTGAGGTTCATAAGATGGGCGTTCCGAAGGGAACCGTGAAAAATTCTGTCGGAGCAGGAGATTCCATGGTGGCCGGTTTCGTGGCAGGCTATCTGGATAAGAAGGATTACGGATATGCGCTGAAGCTGGGAACGGCTTCCGGAAGTGCAACGGCATTTTCAGCCGGACTGGCAGTGCGCAGGGATATCATTGAGCTTCTGGAAAAGATTGGATAATTTTTTACAGATAAATGATTCGGAGGACAGATTATGAAGATAACGGATTTACTGAAAAAAGAAAGCATTGCCTTGAATGTCAGGGTAAATTCAAAGGATGAAGCGATTCAGTATCTGGTAGATTTGATGGACAAAAGCGGCAGGCTGAATGACAGGGAAGGTTACCGTCAGGGCATTCTTGCAAGAGAGGCGCTGGGAAGCACAGCGGTGGGAGACGGTATTGCGATTCCCCATGCTAAGGTGGCAGCAGTTAACGAGCCTGGTCTGGCAGCTATGGTAGTGCCGGAGGGCGTAGATTATGATGCATTTGACGGAAGTCTGGCCAATATCCTGTTTATGATTGCAGCACCGGACGGTGAGGCAGACGCTCATCTGGAGGCGTTATCTAAATTATCTATGTTGATTATGGATCCGGATTTTAAAAATGCTCTGATTGCATCGAAAACTCCGGAAGAATTTCTGGAGCTCATTAATGAAAAGGAAGAGGATCGTTTTATGCCAAAAGCTGCGGCAGCTTCTGAAGAACGGGAGGAAGCTGCAATGAATCAGGCCGAAGCGCCGGATTCTGCAGAAATGACTTCGGGAAAGACTGCACAGGAAGGGAAGGAAAATGCTTCTTCCTATAAAATTTTGGCTGTAACGGCCTGCCCGACCGGAATTGCCCATACCTTCATGGCAGCTGAAAATTTAAAACGGACCGGAGAAAAACTGGGAATCCCGGTTAAGGTAGAGACCAACGGCGCTGACGGAATCCAGAACGGCCTGACCGGGGAAGAGATTGAGGCAGCTGACGGAATTATCGTGGCAGCTGATAAAAACGTGGAAATGGCCCGGTTTAACGGAAAGCCGGTTATCATTGTTCCGGTAGCGGATGGTATTCATAAGGCGGAAGAGCTGATTCAGAAAATTGAATCCGGTTCTGTGCCGGTGTACCATCATTCCGGTGAGGCCGGCGCTTCCGGCGGGGCGGCCTCTGAGAAGGAAGGAGCCGGAAGAAGCATTTATAAGCACCTGATGAACGGTGTTTCCCATATGCTTCCTTTCGTTATCGGCGGCGGTATTTTGATTGCTCTTGCATTCTTATTGGATGATTATGCAGTGGATCCGGCTAACTTCGGTAAAAACACACCGCTGGCTGCTTATTTGAAGACGGTGGGTGAACAGGCCTTTGGCATGATGCTTCCGGTGCTTTCCGGATTTATTGCCATGAGTATTGCGGATCGCCCCGGCCTGGCAGTAGGATTTGTCGGCGGTATGGTAGCTAAGATGGGTATGACCTTTGCAAATCCGGCGGGCGGAGATGTCAACGCCGGTTTCCTGGGCGCCCTGGCTGCCGGTTTTATCGGCGGATATCTGATTCTCCTTTTAAAGAAGGTATTCAGTCATCTTCCCAAGTCCCTGGATGGAATCAAACCGATTCTTCTATATCCGGTTTTAGGAATCCTTTTGGTGGCAGTGATTACAACCATCATTAATCCTTTTGTGGGAGCTATCAATGACGGCCTGTCCCATTTCTTAAGCGGTATGGGCGGTACCAGTAAGGTGATTCTCGGTATGATTGTAGCCGGGATGATGTCTGTGGATATGGGCGGCCCGGTAAACAAGGCAGCCTATGTATTCGGAACTGCGCAGCTGGCAGAAGGAAACTTTGATGTAATGGCAGCTGTTATGGTGGGCGGTATGGTTCCGCCTCTGGCGATTGCCCTGGCAACTACCTTCTTTAAGAAGAAATTCACAGAGAAGGAAAGACAGTCCGGCGTAGTAAACTATATTATGGGACTCTCTTTTATTTCCGAGGGTGCTATCCCGTTTGCGGCTCAGGATCCGCTCCGCGTGATTCCGTCCTGTATCATCGGTTCGGCAGTGGCCGGCGGCTTATCCATGTTCTTTGGATGTACCTTAAGAGCGCCGCACGGCGGTATCTTTGTCCTGCCGACCATCGGAAATCCGGTAGGCTATCTGGCAGCGGTTGTGGTTGGTTCTGTAGTCGGATGTGTGATTTTAGGTGTTTTGAGAAAGAATATAGAGGAATAAAGTGAGAAACACTTAAGAGGGAAACTGCGATTCACCTTGCAGTTTCCCTCTTTTTAGTATATGATTACAGGGTGAAAAATCAGTTATTGTTTTTATACTTGCAATGCCGTTGAAAGGAAGATGAAACTATGTATCGATTATGTATCTTTGATTTAGACGGAACTTTATTAAATACAGTCGGCGCCTTAACCTATGCGACGAATCTGACACTGGATCAGTTTGGCCTTGGCCATGTAAGTCCGGAACAGATTAAGCGCATTGTGGGCGATGGGTATCGGATGCAGATGGAGAGGGCGCTGAAGCTGTGCGGGGACGAGGCGCTCACGCATCATGAGGAGTCTCTTCCTATTTACATGGAGAATTTTTCAAAATACTGCATGAAGGATGTGGCGCCCTATGACGGGATTCCTCATCTTCTGGAATATTTGAAGGGAAAAGGGATAAAAATAGCAGTATTCTCCAATAAACCTCACCATCAGGCAATGGAAAATATTGAGACAATTTTCGGCGCCGGGTATTTTGATGTAATCCGGGGAGAGCAGCCGGGAACTCCCAAGAAGCCGGATCCGGCGGGAGCCCTGATTATCTGCCGGGAGCTTTTAATTGCTCCGGAAGAGTGCCTGTATCTGGGAGATACGAACACCGATATGAAGACGGGAATTGCTGCCGGAATGGATACGGTAGGCGTAACCTGGGGCTTTCGTGACAGGGAGGAGCTTTTAAGCTTCGGACCTAAATATCTGGCGGATCACCCGGCCGAGGTGGAGAAAATTGTGGAAAAGGAAGAAAAGAATGAAGGATAGAGAGAAAAAGCGGGGAGAGCGCCGGATGAAAGTCAGCCTGGCTCTTTTCCTGACGCTTCTCCTGATGGTTTTGCCGATGCTTAGCGCAGGGTGCAGCAGAGGGCCTTCGGCCTTTGGCAGAACTGAGAATCAGGCGGCACCTAAGCAGGATGCTCGTCTCAATGTGGTGACAACGCTGTTTCCTTATTATGATTTTCTTAGGGAAATTGCAGGCGACCGGATCCGCCTGACGATGGTGGTTCCTGCCGGGATGGACAGCCATTCCTTTGAACCGACTCCGGCTGATATGATAACGATTCAGAATGCAGATCTGCTAATCTGCAATGGCGGCGCGATGGAGCAGTGGCTGGATCGGGTATTGGATTCCTTTGGAGACGGACCTGCACCGGGGCGGGTGGTAACCATGATGGACTACGTGGATACGGTGGAGGAAGAGATTGTAGAAGGTATGGAAGCCGAGGCCCATAATCACGGTACGGATCGGCACAGCCGCGGCGCAGGGTACAAATCGGAAGAAATATATGATCACGCGCATGAAGATGCGGCGCTGCATGAGCATGAAGACGGTCATACGCATGAGGATGAGGAGCCGCATGAGCATGAGGATGGCCATACACACGAGGATGAAGGACTGCATGTATATGAAGACAATCATATCCATGATGATGGTCACGGAGTGGAAATCGAGTACGATGAGCATATATGGACCTCTCCGGTTAATGCCATAAGGCTTGCAGAGGTTTTGGAGGAAGTGCTGTCAGAGGAGGACCCGGAGAACCATTCTGTATACCATGAGAATACCATCCGCTATACAGAAAAGCTGACTGCTCTGGATCGGGAATTCAGAGATATTGTGGCCGGCGGGAAGAGGAGACTTCTGGTATTCGGAGATAAATTTCCCCTGCGCTATTTCTTTGATGAATATGGACTGGATTACCGGGCCGCTTTTTCCGGCTGCAGTACGGATACAGAGCCCAGCGCCAAGACCATAGCCTATCTGATTGACAAGGTTCGGGAGGAAAAGATCCCGGCCGTATATCATCTGGAGCTGTCCAGCGCCAGAGTGTCAGAGATTATCGGAGAGGAGACAGGAGCTGAGCCGCTTTTGTTCCATTCCTGCCACAATCTGACAAGGCGCCAGTTTGATTCAGGAGTTACCTATCTGGATCTGATGGAAGAGAATGCGGTCAATTTAAGAAAGGGCCTTGAGTAGGCGGCAGGAAGCCGGAATACGGGTTAAATAGTACGAAGATAGAAAAGGATATTAGAATGGGATTGTTGTTAAAATGTGAGCATGTGGATTTTGGATATGAGAATCAGGATGCGGTGGTTGATGTGAGCCTGGAGGTAAATACAGGCGACTATATCTGCATTGTGGGAGAGAACGGATCCGGAAAAAGCACGCTGATGAAAGGAATACTGGGGCTTTTAAAGCCCACAGCAGGCCGGATCGAGATATCGGATGAGCTGAAAAAGGCCGGGATCGGGTATCTGCCGCAGCAGACAGCGGCCCAAAAGGATTTCCCGGCTACGGTATTTGAGGTAGTGCTGTCCGGATGTCTGGGAAAAAGGGGCAATCGTCCCTTTTATTCCGGAAAAGAGAAAGCGGCAGCGGAAGCCAACATAGAGAAGCTGGGAATTTCGGATTTGAAAAAAAGCTGCTTTCGGGATCTTTCCGGAGGACAGAAGCAGCGGGCTCTGATTGCAAGAGCACTCTGTGCGACGGATAAGCTTTTGATTCTGGATGAACCGATTACAGGATTGGATCCTTCGGCTATTCAGGATTTTTACCACGTGATACGGAAGCTGAACCGGGAAGAACGGGTGGCAATTTTGATGGTTTCCCATGATATGGCAAACATTGTCCATCAGGCGGGAAAGATTCTGCATCTGCAGCAGCGGGCTCTTTTTTGGGGAAGGATGGAAGACTACTTAAAAAGCGGAGTAGGAAAGACCTTCCTGGGTGATACGAGAGTCTGGGGGCAGAGACTGCCATACCAGAGAGCGGCAATGAAGATGAAGGAAAGCATTGATATGGACAAACGGGAAGGAAAGAAGCCCGTTTCCGGAGGTGAGAGAGAATGAATGTAATCGGTGAGATGCTGTCGTATCCGTTTTTGGTGCGGGCACTGATTGGCGGTGTGCTGGTATCCTTATGTGCCTCCCTTCTCGGTGTCAGCCTTGTATTAAAACGGTATTCCATGATTGGAGACGGTCTGTCCCATGTATCCTTCGGCGCCCTTTCGGTAGCCCTGGCAGCAGGCTGGTCTCCCTTAAAGGTTTCCATTCCTGTGGTGGTTTTAGCGGCCTTTTTCCTTCTGCGAATCACGGAGAATGGGAAAATCAAAAGCGATGCCGCCATTGCCATCATCTCTGCCAGCGCTCTGGCAGTGGGAATCATTGTAACCTCCATGACAACCGGAATGACAACGGATGTCAGCAGCTATATGTTCGGAAGCATCCTGGCAATGAGCCGGGAGGATGTGGAGTTTTCGGCCGTGCTGTCTCTGATTGTGCTGGGACTGTTTTTGTTCTGCTATAATAAGGTATTTGCCGTTACCTTTGATGAGAGCTTTGCCAAGGCTACGGGAGTCAATGTTTCCCTCTATAATGTGCTCATTGCAGTGCTGACGGCGATTACTATTGTTTTGGGTATGCGGATGATGGGCGCCATGCTGATTTCCAGCCTGATTATTTTCCCTTCCCTGACAGCTATGCGGGTGTTCAAAAGCTTCAGCGGTGTTGTGATTGTGTCAGGAATACTGTCCGTGGTATGCTTCTTTATTGGAATGGTTTTTTCCTATATTTATTCCACGCCGGCGGGGGCCAGTGTAGTGGTGGTGAATCTGGTCATGTTCCTGCTGTTTAGTGCTGTCCAGTTTGTGCGTCAGGGGTTTAAGTGGTGAGAATGATTTCGGGGGTGACAAGGCCCTGCTTTTGTATCTCCGGTCAGATAAAACAGGTCTGCAGTGAGTCAGGAAGAGGAGCTCTTGACTTTGCCCGACATTTGTGTAAAATAAAGTATTAGATTTGAAACTTGAAAATATAAAAAAACGCAGAAAAGAAGGTTGATAAATATGACAAAGATTGATATTATTTCCGGTTTCCTGGGAGCGGGGAAGACTACATTTATTAAGCAGCTTCTGAAGGAAGCCATTGCAGGCGAGCAGGTAGTGCTGATTGAAAATGAGTTCGGTGAAATCGGAATTGACGGCGGTTTCTTAAAGGATGCCGGAATCGAGATCCGTGAGATGAATTCCGGCTGCATCTGCTGTTCCTTAGTCGGTGATTTCGGCCGTTCTCTGGAAGAGGTGCTGACCAAATATCATCCGGACCGCGTGATCATTGAGCCGTCCGGTGTGGGCAAGCTTTCTGATGTAATGAAGGCAGTGAAGGATGTGGCCTCCGAGATTGAGGTAATGTTAAACAGCGCGGTAACGGTTGTGGATGTAAATAAGTGCCGGATGTATATGAAGAATTTCGGTGAATTCTTCAATAATCAGATTGAAAATGCCGGAACGATCGTTTTGAGCCGTACTGACATCGCTGATCCGAAGAAGGTGCAGGCAGCAGTGGAGATGCTTAGAGAGCACAATGCAGATGCTAATATCGTGACAACTCCCTGCAGCCAGCTGACAGGCGCGCAGCTTTTGGAAATGATTGAGAAAAAGGACGATATGGCAGAAGAACTGATGCGTGAGGCGAGAGAGCATATGCATCATCATGACCATGATCATCATCATGAGCATGGAGAGGACTGCACCTGCGGCTGCCATGACCGTGACCACGATCACGACCATCACGACCATAATCACCATGATCACGATCATCATGATCACGGAGAGGACTGTACTTGCGGCTGCCATGACCATGATCACGATCATCACGGCCATCACCACCATGCAGATGATGTATTTACCAGCTGGGGCAGAGAGAATGTAACGGGAATTTCCAGAGAAAAACTGGAGAAGCTTCTGGACGATCTGGCTTACGGAACAAAATACGGTGAGGTGCTCCGTGCCAAGGGCATGATTCCGGGCGAGAAAGAGGGCGTATGGCTGCACTTTGACCTGGTTCCGGAACAGGTAGAGATCCGGGAGGGCGCACCGGATTATACAGGCAAGGTATGTGTAATCGGCGCAAATCTGGATGAGGAAGGCTTAAAGGCAGCCTTTGAGGCTTGAAAAATGTCCGCCGGGTGTACAGGCAGGGAATGAATGTAGTCTGACGTATGATATTTACGCGGATGACGAGCAAAACTCGCAAAGCGTGTTTTGTCTCGTTGAGGAAATAGAGAGTAAGAGGGAGAATGATTCATGGATGAAGAGAAGATGCCGTTGTTTCTAATCAACGGATTTCTGGAGGCCGGAAAGACACAGTTTATCAAATTCACGCTCCAGCAGGATTATTTCCAGACAGAGGGAAAAACACTTCTGATCGTCTGCGAGGAAGGCGAAGAAGAGTATGAGGATGATTTACTGAAGGAGACGAAGACAGCCGTAGTCTATGTGGATGAATTGTCAAAGCTGACTCCGGATTATCTGGAGGAGCTGGAGCTTTTCTACAATCCGGAACGGGTTCTGATGGAGTGGAACGGAATGTGGGATCTGGCAGCGCTTAAGCTTCCGAAGGACTGGGATTTGTATCAGCAGATTACCATTGTGGACGGCTCCACCTTTGATTTATATTTAAATAACATGAAGCCGCTGGTTGGAAACATGGTGCGAAGTACAGAGATGCTAATCATGAACCGCTGTGACGGAATTGAGGATTTGGATACCTACCGACGGACCTTAAAGGGAATGAATCCGCAGGTACAGATTGTATTTGAGGATGAGGACGGTGAGATTGAGGAGATTTCAGAGGCCGATCTGCCCTATGATGTGAATGCGGATGTCATCGAGATTTCTCCGGAGGCCTATGGTATCTGGTATATCGACACGCTGGATAAACCGGACCGCTACAGAGGAAAGACGGTAGAATTTACTGCCATGGTGTTAAAGGCGCCGGAATTTCCGAAGAACTACTTTGTTCCGGGCCGGATGGCTATGACCTGCTGCGAGGCTGATATGACCTTTTTAGGATTTATGTGCAAGGCCAGAAATGCCCGCCTTCTGGAAACGAAGGAATGGGTCAAGGTGCGGGCCCGTGTGGAATATGAGTATAGTCCGGAGTATGAGGGCGAGGGCCCGATGCTGTATGCGGATTATGTGGAAAAGGCTGAGCCGATTCGGGATATTGTGCAGTTTTAATGAGTAAAAAAGGAATGGATAAAGGGCGGTGCTGCGAAACGGGATACCTGGAGACAGGATGGTTTGGCGGCACCGCTCTTTGTGCAATATAGTATTTTGGCATAGTAAATTTCTGTATTCGTCCGGCCTGTTTCTTTATGCTGTCATATTGCCGGATATGATACCTGACAAGATAATTCCAATGAAAAGAGGCATAACCATGAAGAGAAAGATAAAACAGCTCATCGAAGGAATCCACTCCGCAACCCTTGATTTGGCCTATGTGGCATGCGGGCGTTTGGACGGCTTTTTCGAGCGCAATTTAAAACCCTGGGCTTTTTCGGGAGAATCAGGGTTTGAAAACGGAGAGGGGAGCGGAGTATGAAAATTGACCGGATGATTGGAATTCTTTCGATTCTTTTGCAGCAGGAAAAGGTGACAGCGCCTTATCTGGCAGAAAAATTTGAGGTTTCACGCCGTACCATTCAGCGTGATATTGAAGAACTCTGTATGGCCGGAATCCCTTTGGTCACAGCCCAGGGATCAAACGGCGGTATTTCCATTATGGAAGGCTATAAGATAGACCGAACCCTCCTTACCTCGTCGGATATGCAGGCGATTCTGGCAGGCCTCAGAAGCTTGGACAGTGTCAGCAAAACCAACCGTTATGCCCAGCTGATGGAAAAGCTTTCCGCAGGCGCCTCCAGTTTGATGGCCGGTGATCAGCATATCCTGATTGATTTGTCCTCCTGGTATAAGTCCTCCCTTTCTCCGAAAATTGAGAAAATCCACGCGGCGATTGAGGCGGCAAATACGATTCAATTCACCTACTATTCTCCCAGAGGAGAAACCAGGCGGACCATAGAGCCTTATGATCTGATTTTTCAATGGTCCAGCTGGTATGTCTGGGGCTGGTGCTGTCTGAGAAAGGAATTCAGGCTTTTTAAGCTGAATCGCCTGACGGATCTTCAGACCGGTGAGCCATATAAGCGCCGTCCGGTCCCCATGCCGGATCTGTCCCAGGAACGTGTTTTTCCCCATATCTATTTGGTAAAGGCGCGGTTTGCGCCGGAATATAAGTGGCGTCTGGTAGAAGAATACGGGCCGGAAAGCTTTACAGAGGAGCCGGACAAAACGCTGCTTTTCACCTTTGGATTTACGGATAAAGAGGGGATTTTAAGCTGGGTTTTGACCTTTGGAAGCGGGGCAGAGCTTTTGGAACCGTCTTTTCTCCGGGAAGAGCTGGCACAGTTTGGAAAAGAACTCTGTGAGAAATATGGGAGTGTATAAAAATCCGGGAACATGACAGCCAGTTGTCATGATTTGGCTGCTATACTGGTTTTATCAAACGGAAAGAGAGAGGAGATAAAGCCTGTGAAGTATGAGATTGTGAGACTGGAAGAAAAAATGGCGGCCGGTATTTCTGCACGCACCAATAATCAGGATCCGCAGATGAGTATGGTAATCGGAGCTTTGTGGAACCGATTTTTTGGTGAGGGAATTTTCGGGATAATTCCCGGAAAGGCGAATGAAAAAGCGCTGGGAATCTATACGGATTATGCCGGGAATGAAAAGGATGATTATACGGTTATGACGGCCTGTGAAATTCGAAACACCCCGGATGGAGAAAAGGGTTCTGACAAGGCGGCGGATGAAGCCGGATTAAAGGAAAAAGGGGTGGAAGTCCGGAGGATTCCGGCAGGTCCCTATGCCAGATTTATTGTAAAGGGCGATATGCGGACTGCCGTGGCCCGGTGCTGGGAGGAAATATGGAAGCTTAACCTGCCGCGTTCCTTTGCCTGTGACTTTGAAGAATATCAGAATGACGGAATGGAAGAGGCCGAAATTCATATTTACATTGGCCTTAGAGAAGACGCAGTGACTGCACCCTGCGGAGCAGTCTGCGATGGCTGCCGGGAATACGGAAGTTCCTGCGGCGGCTGCAGAGAACGGGCCGGAAAGCCATCCTGGCTTCCCTATATCGGGAAAGAGATCTGTCCGCTGTATGACTGTCCGATTAACGAACATAAGTATAAAACGTGTGCGGAATGCAGTCAGCTTCCCTGCAGAAAATTTATGGATTTACGGGATCCGGGCATGTCGGATGAAGCGTTTGCACAAAGTGTTGCAGACAGAGTGGGTGTGTTGAAGAATCTGAAGAGATGAGATGACAGATGGTATTTTTCCAACACTGCGCTTAGAAACTGAGGATCTTCCTGAAGGCGGTGAAGCTTGTCGGTTTCTCCGGATTGGCTCAGGCATTCTGCCGGTTGAGTCAACGGATCCAGTGCTTTCTGATAGCCGCTGTCAGAGGCCGGAAGCCGATTATAAGCAATCGTTCTATTCAGTGTATTCGGCGTTCAGCGCTGTTTTTTATCCGTCATTGTCAGAAAGCCTCTATCTATGGTAAACTGTCTGTAGGGGATGTGCACAAGAAATAAAGCTGTGTAAATCAAAGAAAGTGACAGCATAGAGAAAGGAACGGAACCGATATGGATTATAATAAGGAGTTGGAAAGACTTCGCGCTCAGACTGACCGGAAACTTCATCTGCAGTCTATCTTAGAAAATCTTCTGCCCCAAAAGAAAGCGCTTGCGGCTCAGGTTCAGGATCTGGATAAAAAAAGACAAAAGGAACAGGCTGATGTGGAACGCCTGGAGGGCCGCAGCCTGTCCGCCTTTTTCTATGGGGTGATTGGCCGAATGGATGAAAAGCTCAGCAAAGAGCGGGAAGAGGCTTATGCGGCAGCTGTAAAATACGATGCTGCGATGCGGGAGCTGGAGTCTGTGGAATATGATATCCGCCATGCGAAGGAAGAGCTGGACAGCCTGCAGGGCTGCGATGCGGCATATAGCCGTCTTCTGGAGGAAAAAGCAGTCTGCATGAAAGAAACAGTTCCTGCAAGGGCATCTGAAATTTTGAAGCTGGAAGATCAGATTTCCCGTCTCGAGAGGGAGAAAAAGGAGATAACGGAGGCGGTGTCCGCCGGAAAAATGGCCCAGTCTACGGTGAATCAGATTTTGTCCAGCTTGTCCAGTGCAGAAAGCTGGGGACGCTGGGACCTGGTAGGCGGAGGTATGTTTTCGGCGATGGCCAAGCACGGGCATTTGGATGAAGCACAGGAAAAGGTGGAAAAGCTTCAGGTGGAACTGCGGCGCTTCAGGACAGAACTGCTGGATGTGGAGATTCAGTCAGATATGCAGATTCATATTGATGGGTTCCTGCGCTTTGCGGATTTCTTTTTTGACGGTCTTTTTGCCGATTGGGCGGTACTCGACCGGATTAATCAGTCCCAGACCAGGGCAGAGGAAACCAAACGGCAGATAGAAGCACTTCTCTGCCGGCTGGGTGCTATGCTGGACAAAACAGAGCAGGAACAGGAGAAGCTGAAGGAATCACTCAATGAGATGATTTTCAAGGCTTAAGAGAAGGTACGGGACAGGAAAAGGACTGGATGATTAAGAAAAGAGGAGATGCTCCATGATATTAAAAAACAGTCTGCTGGTTGTGCGGGATTTGGAGCGCGCGACAGCTTTTTACCGGGAGCTGTTTGGGCTGGAAGTAACCGCTGATTTAGGCGGAAACCGGATTTTAATGCAGGGGTTAGTATTGCAGGAGCAGGCGCTGTGGGAGGAGACACTGGGAAAAAAGATTCAATTTGGCGGCTGTGATACGGAATTATATTTTGAAGACAGCCGTATGGATGTTTTCTTAGAAAAGCTGGAAGCCGGTTATCCCGGAACAGAGATTTTAACGCCCTGCACGGAGCTTCCCTGGGGACAGCGCATGATCCGTATCTGTGATCCGGACGGTCATGCTGTGGAAGTCCGGGAAACCATGGAAAGCACGGAACGGAGGCTGAGAAAAAAGGCAATGACCGATGAAAAAATATCTGCCCGGACAGGGGTTCCGGTGGATGGCGGAACAAACAGCATTTAAAAAAGTCCTGTACACTTGGAAAACGATGGAATATCCGAATCGTTTGCGGGTGTACAGGACTTTTTTATTGCATTGCCTTTCCGCAGTTTCGTCCGTCCTTTTATTCCGACATTTTCGGAACAGGAGTCGGCCGGCTACGGTCAAATACTTCATTTACATCAAACAGATCGCTTAAATGATCTCCGCCGACTCCGCTTTCCGGCAGATCGTAATACATCCGATAGCCGTCTAAATTCCGGCGGCCCTGGCGCATATAATCATCGCCGATCTGAACATAATACTGGCTGGAATCCACGTTGCAGAAGTAGCGGAAGCCCTTGGAATGGAGATACCGGAACCGCTCACTGCTGGTATCATAAGGCCGCCAGCCGCCGATATCGCTTCCGAAGGGGAACAGGATAATATCGCAGGGGCCGGTCAATGTTTCCACCTCTGCCTCCCATTTATCCGTATCTGTAATAAAATTCTCCATGCTGATGGTGCCCATGTTGCGGTGGCCCCAGCTGTGGGAGGCCAGCTCGTAACCGCTTGCCTTCAGACATTCTGCCACTTTAGCGGCTTCCTCCCGCTCTTTTTCATAATCAAAATCAGGATGCTCCGCCTGATATTCGTCCGTATTATAGGATGCCGCAGTTCGATAGCCCAGAATTCCGTTGTAGCCGGTAAAGGCAATGACAGCTCTGGCTCCTTTGTAGGAAAAATCGGGATGCTCTTCGATAAAATCATCAAGGAGCGGAACCAGATCGTAGGATCCTACAGCAATACTTCCGTCATCCATCTTCATCTCACAGGTAGGGCGTCCGTCCTCTCCGATGATCATGCGGCTGGCAAAGCCGTCCCCTTCCATGTATTCATAATAGCATACATCATCCTGTGACATAACAAAAGCCTGTTTTCCCGGAGGCAGCATGATATTTCCCTCTGTAAAATGTGCGCTGCCGTCTTCAGCCGCGGTCTCATAGGCAATATCGTGAAGACGGACCAGAACAAAGCCTCTGTCATACATGGACTGCAGGATTTTCATAAATTCATCCTTTGTTGTCATCACCTGATTGTAGCCCTTTTCTCTGCTGTCTCCATCAAAAGCTTTCGAGTTGTCCATAATCAGAGTATGGAAGAAAACATGCGTCACTTTTCTGGGATCCGTGCGGACCAGGGTGGATTTTATGGCGCTGTATTCGGCAACAGCGGCTTTGGCTTCTTCGCTTGCGGAGTAGGGGGAAGTCTCTAACAGTTCGATTGCCGCGTCATAGTCATAGCCTGCCGCCAGAAGCGCAGCCTTCTTTAAATAGCCTTCCAGGCTGTCATCAGAGGAAGCAGTATCAGCTGAAGCATCTTCAGCGCCCCCGCCGGTACCGTTTGGGTCATCTGAAACAGCGCCGGTTTCTGCGCCTGTACCCCAAAGCCCGGAGGCGGCCGATACATCCGGAGAGGATGCCCCCTCTGCTCCCGTGTGCTCTCTGTGCAGGTAGAGCCATCCGGCAATTGCCAGCAGGATGACAAGAATAGCCGACAGAATTATATAAGGGAGCAGGTGATGTCTGTTTCTGCGCCGGCGGCGGGAATAACCCCGGCGGTCTATAAAATCGTTTCTGCTCATTGTGTTTTCTCACCTTTTCTAAATGATTGTGCGTTTCTTATTTTACCATAGAATAAAGGGAATAGCTATTACAGATTGCTTAAATTTTCTTTCTTTTGGGATGTCCGGTGCGGGAAAACGGAGGGAACAGTCATAAAGACAGGCCTTTTGTCCATATGCTGGTGAGAGAAGGAAAATATGGGGAGAATTGTGATGAAACGAATAACCGCCTTTTTATTATCCCTCCTGCTCTTTCTGGCAGGGGAAACGGAATGTGTTCTGGCCTCTGTGCCGGAAATTCCGGCGGCAGCTGTCTCGGCAGTGGCAGATGCTGCCGGGGGGCCGCAGATTCAGGCGCCGGCAGCTATTTTAATGGAAGCTTCCACCGGAACCGTGATTTATGAAAAAAATGCAGATGAAGCCAGAAATCCGGCCAGTGTCACCAAAATCATGACCCTGATTTTAATTTTTGATGCATTGAAATCCGGAAAAATTCATCTGGATGATCAGGTGGTGACAAGCGCCCACGCCAAATCCATGGGAGGCTCTCAGGTATTTCTGGAAGAGGGAGAGGTGCAGACCGTGGAGACTCTGATTAAATGCATCGTGATTGCCTCCGGAAATGATGCCAGCGTGGCAATGGCGGAATACATAGGAGGAGATGAGGGAACCTTTGTAAAAATGATGAATGAGCGGGCCAGGGGTCTCGGCATGGAGCATGCCAATTTTGAGGATTGCTGCGGTCTGACAGACTCCGCTGCCCATGCCATGTCGGCACGGGATATTGCCCTCATGTCCCGGGAACTGATTACAAAGTATCCGGAAATTTTCAATTATTCTACTATCTGGATGGAAAATATCACGCATGTGACAAAGCAGGGAACCAAGGAATTCGGCCTTTCCAACACAAATAAGCTGTTAAAAATGGCCACCAATTTTGAAGTGACAGGGCTGAAAACAGGTTCTACATCCCTGGCTAAATACTGTTTATCGGCGACAGCCCGGAAGGATGGGGTAGAATTGATCGCAGTCATTCTGGCTGCCCCGGATTTTAAGGCGCGGTTTGGCGATGCTGTGACTCTGTTAAACTATGGCTACGCTAACTGCCGGATGTACCGGGATGAAGATCCGGGAACTGTGCCGCCGATTTCGATTCAAAACGGAATCAGCGATACGGTACAGGGAAGGCTGGAAGGAGCATTCTCCTATTTAACAATGGCGGGAGAGGATTTTGGCGGCATTGAAAAGGAGTGGGTCTTCGAGGAATCGCTTCCGGCCCCCATTCAGGAGGGCGACATATTGGGCTGTCTGGTATACCGTCTGAACGGAAAAGAACTGGGAAGTGTCAGAATTCTGGCAGCAGAATCGATTCGAAAAGCCACCTTTTTCGATTCTCTGAAACGGGCAGCGGCAGCCTTTGGCGTATAGAAATAATGGGTATAATATAAAAGAAAATAAAAAGGATTTGGCACCAGGGCCTGATTTTTGGCACTAACCCTTGGCGCCAAATCCTTTTTTCTTTAAATTGAAAAGAGATATAGGGATCGGGTATAATAAAACCATCAAAAGAAATGACTGGCCGGTCACTCTAAGAACGAAATCGAACATGAAATGAGAAATAGGAAGTGAGGAAAAATCCATGAAAGAAAGAGTTCAGTTATTCGGGCGCTTTTTGAGCGGAATGGTTATGCCGAACATCGGCGCATTCATCGCCTGGGGCCTGATTACCGCATTATTTATTGATACCGGCTGGCTGCCTAATGCAGAGCTTGCGGCTTTGGTATCCCCCATGTCACAGCTTCTTCTCCCGCTGCTGATCGGCTATACCGGAGGTATGACCATCCACGGACAGCGGGGCGGTGTGATTGGCGCCATTACCACCATGGGCGTCATTGTAGGCTCTGATATCCCGATGTTTATCGGTGCCATGATTGTAGGCCCCTTATCCGCCTGGATTATGAAAAAGGTTGATAAGGCCTTAGAGAGCCATATTCCGGCGGGCTTTGAGATGCTGATTAACAACTTCTCCTTAGGAATCCTGGGAGCGATTCTTACCATCATCGCATTAAAGGGTGTGACTCCGCTGGTAACTGCCATGAACAATGTCATGCAGGCCGGTGTTGGATTCTTCGTAGACCGGAAGCTTCTTCCTTTAGCCAGCATTTTCATTGAGCCGGCAAAGGTACTGTTTTTAAATAACGCAATCAACCACGGAATTTTCTCCCCTATGGGAATCCAGCAGGTGGAAGAGACAGGAAAATCCATTTTCTTCCTTCTGGAGGCCAATCCGGGACCGGGACTTGGTATTCTTTTAGCTTACTGTCTGGCAGGAAAGGGTTCTGCAAAGAGCTCTGCGCCGGGTGCTGTGATTATCCACTTCCTGGGCGGAATTCATGAGATTTATTTCCCGTACATCCTGATGAACCCGCTGCTTCTTATCGCTGTCATTGCAGGCGGAGGAACAGGAATTTTTGTAGAGCAGATGTTAGGCGCAGGCCTTTCCTCAGCAGCTTCTCCGGGAAGCATAATTGCCATCCTTGGTATGACCCCAAGAGGCGGCTACCTTCCGGTTCTGGCCGGTGTGCTGGCAGCAGCCGTTGTTTCTTTCCTGATCAGCATGCCGATTTTAAAGTTTGCCGGTAAGGACGAGGATCTGGAAGCTTCTCAGAATAAGGTAAATGAGATGAAGAAAGCATCCAAGGGTATGAAAGAAGAGAGAAAAGAAGAGGATCCGGCCGCAAATAAGGCCTCCGAAACAAAAGCAGCTTCTGCAGCGGGAGCCGCGGCAGTCCGCAAAATTGTATTTGCCTGCGATGCCGGCATGGGTTCCAGCGCCATGGGTGCTACGGTGCTTAAGAAAAAGATGGCAGCAGCCGGCCTGACCGAAATCGAAGTAATGCATTCTCCGGTATCTTCCATTCCGGCAGATGCGCAGATTGTAGTAACACACAATGAGCTGGGCGAGCGTGCCGCCAGAAGCAATCCCAATGCCAGACTGGTTCTGATTACCAATTTCCTGGCCGCTCCGGAATATGACCAGCTGATTAACGATTTGCTCGGGAAATAAGGGCAGAGACCTTTAGAACCAGACATAACACCGGAAAAAAGAGGAAGGAACGAAAATAGCATGGAGTTTACACCGAGAGTGCAGCAGATCCTTCGGATTCTGCTGAAAGAAGATGGACCGGTCCCGGTAAAATATCTGGCAGACCAGATGGGTATCAGCCGGCGCACGGTTCAAAGAGAGCTGGAGCATGTTGGAAAGCCTCTCCAAAAATATGGTGTTGCCTTTTGTTCCAAGACAGGAACCGGTATATGGCTGGAAGGAACCAAAGAAGCGAAGGAAAAGCTTCAGGCAGAGCTGGGCGAAAGAAATGCGCTGGATTTTACGGATCGCACCGAACGGAGAAAACGCCTGATCCTTGAGATTCTGAAGGATAAGACACTGAAAAAGCTTTACTACTACAGCAGCCTGTTCGGAGTCAGTGAGGCCACCATCAGCGGTGATCTGGAGGCAGCAGAGGAATGGTTTAAACCCTTTCATTTAACAATTGTGAGGAAGCCGGGCTATGGAATCTCCATTGAGGGACGGGAAAACGACTTTCGTCTGGCGCTTCGGGCCTTTATTGCCGAAAACATTGATACACGGTTCATTCGGGAGATTTATGAAGAGAAAAATCAGGCCCTGCTTGAGCTGGTAGAAAATAAAAACGACAGGAATATTTATAAAATCCTGAATAATGATTTGCTGCACCGGGTCATTACCTGTATTCAAAAAGTACCTGACCGACGGATCTTAAACCTGACCGAGAACTCCTATGTGGGATTGGTGCTCCATGTAACGATTGCCGTAAACCGGATTCTGAAAAAGGAGATTCTGGAAGAAAATACAGCGCTTCTGGCCGGACTGTCAGAAGACCTGGACTTTCATCTGGCAGGAGAGATTGTCCGGGAGCTGGAACGGGAATTTTCCGTTGAAATCCCGGAAATCGAAAAAGCCTATATCTGCCTTCACATCAAAGGAGCCAAAGTTCAGCAGATTGAGTTGGATGATTCGTCGAAAGAACAGGTAAAACGCCAGAGAGAGCTCTGGAAGGTGGCAAGCGAGATGATAGACCGCTTCGACCCGGCCATAGCCTGGCAGCTAAAGCAGGATGAGGAATTTGTGATTGAAGGTCTGGTGGCCCATTTACAGCCCACTCTGGTACGTTTAGCGAACAACATGAAGATCGAAAATCCGCTGTTGGAGCAGATTAAGACAGATTATGCGGATATATTTGAACGCTGCCGGGAGGTAGCCAAGGTACTGGAGGAACGGTACGGCTATCCTGTTCCGGAGCCGGAAATCGGATATCTGGCAGTTCACTTCGGAGCCGCCATGGTCCGGCTGGAAAGCCGGAAGGAGATGAAGCGCAGAGTATATATTGGTGTGGTCTGTGCCAGCGGAATCGGAATTTCGCGTCTGATGTGTTCGCGCATTAAAAAGAGCTTCATGGACCGTATTGATTTGACTGCTTATGGAATTAATGACTTAAGCCCCTTTGTGATAGAGAAGAATGACTTCTTTGTATCCACGCTGCCGCTCCGGGAGAATGCAGATATCCTGTATGTAAGCCCTCTTCTGACGCAGGAAGAGATGGAACAGATAGCAGTGAAGGTGCGGATGTATGAGCGGATGCCGAAGGAAAAGGCGGATGACAATGGGTTTACGAGACAGCTGGAGGAAGTCAACTATATGGCTGCTCAGATTAAGTTTCTAATCAAACGTTTTCATCTGATGAAGGTGGACGTGGCCATTTCCTTTGAATCACTTTTAACACAAATCGGACAGGATCAAAGCCCGTATGCAGAGTGCCAGAGGATGACAGCAGAGTCCATACGCCGCAGAGAGAGTCTGGGGAGTCAGTTTTATCCGGAGATGGCCTTTGCCCTGCTTCATTCCAGGACAGCCGGCGTGACGCGGCCCAGCTTTACAGTGTGGGTCCCGCAGGATCGAAGCAGCTTTCAGTCACCGGACATGAAACAGATAAAAGCAGCGATTGTCATGCTGATGCCGGAGGACAGCCATACAGAGGAAAATGCCGGAATTCTGGGGTATTTAAGCCAGATGCTGATTGAGGATGAAACATTTTTAGACACCATTTTTACAAAAGAGGAAGAGGATATCCGGGAACTGGTATCACGCCACCTGAATAAATACTTCCGTTTATACCTTGATAAAATGTAAGAAAGAATATATTGATTTATAAAATGAGGAGGATAACAGAATGTTTGGATTTGGAAAGAAAAAAGCAGCAGAGACAAAGAAACCGGAGTTACTGGAAAAGAGAAACATCCGTTTAAACTGTAAGCCCATGGCAAAGGAAGAGGTCATCCGGGCCATTGGAAAGCTTCTGTGTGACAGCGGCTATGTAGATGAGAACTATATTGAGGGAATGTTAAAGAGAGAAATATCCTTCCCGACTAACATCGGAAATGGAATTGCCCTTCCCCACGGTGTGGAAGAGGTGAAAAAGGATATTAAGCATTCCGGTATTGCAGTGATGGTATTCCCGGAAGGAACCGACTGGGGAAGCGAGAAGGTAAAGCTGGTCATCGGTATTGCCGGTGTGGGGGAGGAACATTTAGAGATTCTTTCTACCATTGCTGAGAAAATGGCAACACCTGAGGCTGTAGAGGCCCTGATTCAGGGAACAGAAGATGAGATTTACAATACCTTCACAACCAAATAAAGGAAAATACGCTTAACGGATAAACAGAGAAAAAGTCAGAAACAATAGAATAAAAACGGAGGTAACTATCATGAAAACAAGAGCAGTCAGAATGTATGGATTAGATGATTTAAGATTAGAAGAGTTCGAGCTTCCCGAGATTAAGGATGACGAAATCTTAGTAAAGGTTATGAGCGACAGTATCTGCATGTCCACTTATAAGCTGGTAAAACAGGGAAAGAAGCATAAACGTGCGCCGCAGAATATGGATACGAACCCGATTATCGTAGGCCATGAGTTTGCCGGGGATATTGTAGAAGTAGGCAAGAAATGGCAGGATCAGTTTAAGCCGGGGCAGAAATTCTCTATCCAGCCGGCTATCAACTATCAGGGAAAATTAGACTCCCCGGGTTACTCCTATGAGTTCTGCGGCGGCGCCTGCACTTACTGCATCATTCCTCACGAGGTAATGGAGATGAACTGCCTTTTAAATTATGAGGGAGACAGCTATTTCCAGGCATCCTTAGGTGAGCCGATGAGCTGTATTATCGGCGGTTATCACGCAAACTATCACACCAACAAGCAGAATTACAATCATGCTATGGGAACTAAGACAGACGGAAACATCCTGATTATGGGAGGCTGCGGCCCGATGGGATTAGGCGCTGTAAGCTATGGCCTTCAGTTTGAGAACAGACCGAAACGCATTGTGGTAACAGATGTGAATGATGACCGCATCAAACGTGCGCAGGAAGTAATTTCCATAGAGCATGCAAAAGAGATGGGCGTAGAGCTTCATTATGTGAATACCGCCAACATGGAGGATCCGATTGCAGAGCTTATGGCAATTACCGAGGGCCATGGCTATGACGATGTATTCGTTTATGCTCCGATTCGCCAGGTGGCTGAGATGGGAGATAAGCTTCTGGCTTTTGACGGCTGCATGAATTTCTTTGCAGGCCCGACAGACAGCCAGTTTAAGGCTGAAGTCAACCTTTACAACTGCCACTACACCAGCACCCATATCATGGGAACTACAGGCGGAAATACCGATGACTTAATTGAGGCAAACGTCCTTTCAGCCAAAGGCGCCATTGAGCCGGCCGTTATGGTAACCCATGTAGGCGGAATCGACAGCATCGCAGAGGCAACCAAGAACCTTCCTTCCATTCCGGGCGGAAAGAAATTAACCTACACCCAGTTTGAAATGCCGTTAACCGCGATTGATGATTTCGGAAAACTCGGAGAAACCGATCCGCTGTTTAAAAAGCTGGATGAGTGCTGCAAGGCTCACAAGGGACTGTGGAATGCAGAGGCAGAGAAGATTTTGTTTGAGCATTTCGGAGTAAAATAAATATTTCATGACATAGGGCCGCCGGAGACGCTTTTTCTCCGGCGGCCCTGTATTTTTGTCTTCTGAGCCGATATTATTTTTCGGCGGCCTTTTTGGAAAATTCCATTGTAACCAGTTCTGAATAGGGCACCCGTGCCTTCAGCTCTCCGGCTTCCTCTAAGATATTCTGCAGCAGATCAAAACTGCTTTCTTCAAAAATCGTATCGTTTTTCCAGGTGTCCTGCTCCTTATAGCGCTCTACAATGGCAGCAATCACAGCCTCATCCGTCTCTTTAAACTGCGGCTTAATGGTTTTTGCAATTTCCTCCGAGGAGTGGCTGTTTACATACGCAAGGCCTTTCTGAATGGCATTGGTAAAGGACTGAATGATTTCAGGATGCTGCTCCATATAGCTTTTCTTCGCGGAATAAGCAGTATAGGGCACATAACCGGAATCGACTCCCAGAGAGGCTACGACTACGCCGTTTCCTTCTGTCTCAAGGCCGGTGGCAAAAGGCTCAAACTCTACTGTATAATCAGCATCGCTGCTGGTGAAGGCTGCGGCGGTGAGGCCGAAATCAATATTTTGATCAATAGTCAAATCCGTCTTCGGATCCAGGCCGTTTTTCTTTAAAATGTACTCGAAAATCATTTCGGGCATACCGCCGGCCCGGCCACCCAATACCTTTTTCCCTTTCAGGTCCTGCCATGAAAAGTTATCCTGCGCTTCCCTGCCCACCAGAAAATTTCCGGCCCGCTGGGTCAACTGGGCGAAGTTGACGGCAAAATCTTCAGAACCCTGCTGATACACATAGATGCTGGCCTCTGATCCCATAAAACCAATGTCTGCATCGCCGGAGATTAAGGCAGTCATGACCTTATCCGCGCCGGCTCCGTTGACCAGAGTCAGATCAATTCCCTCGTCCCTAAAATAGCCCAGCTCAATGGCTGCATACTGCGGCGCGTAAAAGATGGAGTGTGCCACCTCGTTCAATGTAACCGGAGTCAGTCCGTCAGAGCCGGCACTGCTCTGACAGCCGGAGAGTGCGGCAGCCGTTAAAGCGGCGGCCAAAAGAACAGAAATCCCTTTTTTCATAAAAGTCTCCCATAGTTTTTCGCTTATGTTTTATGATATCGGGAGGGAAAGAGGATGGTGTATGTCCGGGTGAGAAGAAGCGGGGAGAAGTTTCGATACTGCTCGCCAAAAAGTAGAGATTATGGTATAATATCGCCAGATATTATACCTGCGCATGCCGGTTTCTGCATCAGGCAGAAATCCGTGCGCTAAAATCCGTCGGAGACACCATGTCCGGAGGACATGGTATACTGTTATAATGAACGATATGTGGAAAACAGAGGAGAAATCATGGCAAATTACGAAATTATTGTTCTGGATCTGGACGGCACATTAACCAACCGGGATAAGGTCATTACTCCAAAGACAAAAGAAGCTCTGATGGAGCTGCAGAAAAGGGGAAAGAAGATTGTTCTTGCCTCCGGCCGCCCCACAGTAGGCGTGATGCCTCTGGCAAAAGAGCTGGAGCTTGATACCTACGGGAGCTATATTCTTTCCTTCAATGGAGGCATGATCACAGACTGTAAGACCGGAGAGGTGCTTTTTGACCGCCTGCTTCCTCTGGAAGCGAATGAAAAGATTATCGGACTGGCGGAAGAAGAGAGGGTTGGAATCCTGACCTATTCGGAAGACGGCAGGCTGCTTATTACCAACGAAAGCAGCAGTCCCTACGCAAAGCTGGAACAGCAGATCAACCACATGCAGATTCTTCAGGCAGATGACATGAAGGCGGCGATTCATTACCGGGTGCCCAAGTTCTTAATGATCGATGACGGCGACTATCTGGCCATGGTAGAACCGCGGGTAAAGGCAGCCTTGGGAAAAAATTTCAGCGTTTACCGTTCTGAGCCTTTCTTTCTGGAGATTCTTCCCAGCGGTATTGACAAGGCGCAGTCCTTGGAACGCCTGCTGGCCCGAATCGGCCTGACGAAAGAGCAGATGATAGCCTGCGGAGACGGCTATAATGATTTAACCATGATTAAATATGCCGGACTGGGCGTTGCCATGGAAAACGCAGTTCTTCCTGTGCGGAAGGCTGCTGATTACATTACTTATTCCAACAATGAGGATGGAGTAGCCCATGTGGTAGAAAAATTTATGTTGTAAATAATTGGGATAACCTATAGACTTTAAAACTTTAGTATGTTAAAATGTAATGAGTCGGCAATTTTCGTGAGATTATAATTTATGAAATGAAGAGGTGTTGATACATGAATAAAAAACTCAAGACAGAGGCAGTGGATCATCTATTTCAGGCGATTCTGACTTTAAAGAGTACGGAAGAATGCTACAGCTTTTTTGAGGATGTCTGTACTGTAAATGAGCTTTTATCCTTCTCCCAGCGTTATGAAGTGGCGAAGATGCTTCGGGAAAAGAAGACTTATTTAGAGATAGCGGAGAAGACAGGCGCGTCCACCGCAACCATCAGCCGTGTGAACCGTTCCTTAAATTACGGAAATGACGGCTATGATATGGTATTCAAGCGTATTGCGGAGGAAGAAAAGAGCGGGACGGAGGACGGACAGGCATAAAAGGCTTAAGAGGCGGTGCGTGAATGGTGCTGGAATGTTAAAAGAAGCAGTAAAAGAAATGTGAATGAAAAGAGCAGACACATGGATTATAACGCTGAAAGGTGGTGATCCATGTGTCCGGTAAAATACCGGGGACCAGATGGTCTCCGGATTTTGAGTTTATAGGGGATTTTTTTGTGTTAGCGGAATAAAGCAGAGCGGCAGCGGAAAAATTGGAATAAGAAAAACAGGAGAAAGATGAAAGGGAAACAGAAAAAAAGATAACACTAAAAACGAACCATAGAAAGAGGAGAAAAAAGATGAAGTGGATGACAGACAAACGGGGAGCTGCAAAGGATCTGCTGTATGATATTTTGGGATCACTTCTCCAAGCGCTTGGAGTCTGGTGCTTTGTGGAACCGTGTAAGATTGCGCCGGGCGGCGCATCGGGCATTGCTTTATTGGTTAATTTTATCACAGGACTTCCTGTGGGAACCCTGACCTTAATCATCAATGTACCGCTTTTATTGAGCGCCTACTTCCTGCTGGATCGGAAGATGGCCCTGAAGACCATACAGACCCTGATTATTATGACGCTTCTTTTAGACGTATGCGTGGCGCCGGTTGTTCCGCAGTATATCGGGGATCGCCTGATTTCTTCCGCCTTCGGCGGTATTTTAGTAGGCGCCGGGATGGCACTTATTTTTATGAGAGATTCCACCACGGGCGGAGGGGATATCCTGGCTAAGCTTCTGCAGAGGCGCTATCCCTATATGCATACAGGATATGCGATTATGATCATAGATATCGTCATTATTGCGTCTTCGATTCTGGTATTCCGCGATCTGGAGTCCGCTTTATATGGAATCATTTCCATGGTCTGCATGACCCAGACCATCGATGCGATCCTGTATGGTATGAATAAGGGAACCATGGTAACCATTCTTTCACCAAAAAATCCCGAGATATCTCGGGATATTCTGGAGGTATTAGACCGCGGCACCACCTTTTTCAGAACCATCGGAGGCTTCAGCGGCCAGGATTCCAAAACACTGATGTGTGTGGTCGATCGAAAGCAGTTCTATCTGGTAAAAGAAATCATAGATCGCCATGACCCCAGGGCCTTTGTAATCGTTTCTGAGACAAAGGAGGTATACGGCGAAGGTTTCTTAAATGATCCCAGAGACAATGGGAAATAAAGGGCAGGGAAGATAATGCCCATCCTGAGGACAGGCGCTTATTTTTTCTTTTTTATCGGTTTTTCCTGACGCAGCTGTTCAGCCAGAAGCTCAATCATCTGCTTTTTTAAATATACATCAAAAGCCAGCTCACAGATAAAGGAAAAAAGCTGCAGATATTCCCGATCCTCATAGTCGCCGTCCGTAAATGTCTGGGAGGCAGCCTGGAACTTTGCCATCACATCCTCCTTCAGACGTTTGCGCTGCTCCTTTTCCAGAGAAAAGATTTCATCATAAAGCTCGTCCAGCTCCGGCTTCGAGCCTTCCGCAAAATGCTGTTCGCTGATGGGAGAGAACAGCTGCTCAATATCATGAAAGGAAATGACATTTTTAAAATAGTAAATAAAAATCAGCATCAAAATGTGATTTTTAGAATACTTCTTCTTAACGGGCGGAGGAAAGAGGTGATTCTTGGCATAATTATTAATCATCGTTTTCGTCAGAATCTTATCTTCGCCCAGGCGTTTGGAAGCAGACAGATGGGCATCCATAAAGGTGGTCACCTGATCCATATACAGGTCAATGGCAGGGATATCGGAGGGATTAATCCGGGTCAGACTGTCCAGAAAATCCATCAGCTCCTGCAGGCGTTCTTCGTTTGTTTTCATAAAATTCACCTCAAGTCTTATTATATAGTATTGAAAACTAGATGGCAAGTGGGAAATTCATTACATTTCAACTGCATTTCACAGTCGGGCAGGAGGGAAACACAGCGGGAAATTCCCTTAATTCCCGTGACAGAAGAAAGAAAATAGATTATAATGTGCAGGAACCCTTTCTACACGGACAGGTTTCCGGGGCTCTTTCGGAGCAAAAAGCCCTGTAAGCAGAATTTACATAAAAAGGCGGTATCAGTATGAGCAAATACGACACTCTAAATCCCATGCAGCAGGAGGCTGTCTTTTATACCGAGGGCCCTCTTCTTGTTCTGGCCGGAGCCGGCTCAGGAAAAACCAGGGTTCTGACTCACAGGATTGCATATTTAATAGAAGAAAAAAAGGTAAATCCGTGGAATATCATGGCCATTACCTTTACCAATAAAGCTGCGGCCGAGATGCGGGAACGCGTGGACAAAATAGTAGGCTTTGGCTCAGAGAGCATCTGGGTCAGCACCTTCCATTCCTCCTGTGTCAGAATTCTGCGCCGTCATATCGAATATTTGGGCTACAGCACCAATTTTACGATTTACGACGGAGATGATCAGAAGACTTTGATGAAGCAGATCTTCAAAAAACTGGATATCGATACCAAGCAGTTTCGGGAACGGGCTGTACTCAGCCGGATTTCCTCGGCCAAAAATGAGATGATCACGCCGGAAGAATTCGAGCTGAATGCCGGCGGCGACTTCCGTGAGAAAAAGGTTGCCCAGATTTACAAGGAATATCAGAAGGAACTGAAGAAAAATAACGCACTGGATTTCGATGATCTGCTCTTAAAGACAGTGGAGCTGTTTCAGAATGTGCCGGAGGTTCTGGAGTATTACCGGGAAAAATTCCGTTATATTATGGTGGACGAGTACCAGGATACTAATATGGTGCAGTTTAAGCTGGTGGATCTGCTGGCTGCCGGATATCGGAACATCTGCGTGGTGGGCGATGATGATCAGTCCATCTATAAATTCCGCGGAGCCAATATCGAAAATATTTTAAGCTTCGAAAAAGCCTTCCCCGGGGCTAAAGTCATCAAGCTGGAGCAGAATTACCGTTCCACGCAGAATATTTTAAATGCTGCCAATGAGGTTATCCGAAATAACCGGGGCCGGAAGGACAAGACTCTGTGGACTGCCAACGAAGAGGGAGACAGATCCCGTTTCATGCAGTTTGATACAGCCTACGAGGAGGCGGATGCCATTGCCCGGGATATTTTAAAGACAAAGGGGGCAGGCGGCCTGCAGTTTTCCGATTTTGCCGTATTGTACCGGACCAATGCCCAGTCCCGCCTTCTGGAGGAAAAATTTATCCTGTACAGCATTCCGTACCGGCTGGTGGGCGGTGTAAATTTCTATCAGAGAAAGGAAATCAAAGATATTCTCTGCTATTTGAAGACCATTGCCAACGGGCGGGACGATCTGGCCGTACAGCGTATTATTAATGTCCCGAAGAGAGGAATCGGCGCTACGAGCATCGGAAAAGTAACCATTTTTGCTTCGGCCAACGGTATGAGCTTTTATGACGGCCTTCTTCGTGCCAAGGCTGTTCCTTCCATTGGAAAAGCGGGTGACAAGATTGGCGGCTTTACCGAGCTGATTGAAGATTTTAAATCCCGTCTTTCGGAGCTTTCCATCAAAGAGCTGATCGAAGAGATTCTGGAGAAAACCGGATATAAGAAAGATCTGGAGGCAGAGGGGGAGATTGAGGCTGAGACAAGACTTCAGAATATTGAGGAGTTAATCAATAAAGCAGTCAGCTACAGCAATCAGACAGAAGCCCCCACGCTGGACGGCTTCCTGGAGGAGGTTGCTCTGGTTGCCGAGGTGGACAACATGGATGAGTCGGAGAATCGGGTGATCCTGATGACGCTTCACAGCGCCAAGGGACTGGAATTCCCCTATGTCTATTTAAGCGGTATGGAGGACGGTCTCTTTCCGAGCAGTATGTCCATTATGTCTGACGATCGGGATGCAGTGGAGGAAGAGCGGAGACTTTGTTATGTGGGAATTACCAGAGCTCAGAAAAGGCTTACACTTACGGCGGCCAGACAGCGTATGACCAATGGAGAAACGCGGTTTTCCAAGGTCAGCCGCTTTGTGGAAGAGATTCCGGAGTGGCTGTTGGAAGAGGAAGAGCAGCCCTCCGTGTTCGGAAGAGCGAAAGGCCTGTCCTGGGGAGAGCGGGGAAACGGATCCGATTCCGGAAAAACGCAGGGCCTTGGAGAAAGCGGTTTTGGAAGCTTTAGTTTTGGAAATTCCGGCTTTGGAGCTTCCGGCTCCGGAAGCAGCTGGAGTCGGAAGCCGGGGGTGAGCACCGGCTGGGGCGGCAGGGAAGCATCAGGTACTTCCGGACTCAGCGCTTTTGGACAGCGTCCTAACGCTTATGCCTCCGCCTCCGCGCCTTCGGCGCCGTCTTTCGGCAGAACCTTCACAGTGCAGAAGGCAGACAAGCTGGCTTACTCTGAGGGGGACCGGGTACGTCACATGAAATTTGGCGAAGGGACAGTAAAGCAGATTGCAGACGGCGGCAAAGACTTTGAAGTAACCGTAGATTTCGATCGGGTCGGCATGAAAAAGATGTTTGCATCTTTTGCCAAATTAATAAAATTGTGAAGAAATTCGAATTTTCAGCGTTTTTTATTGAAAATAAGATAGTAAAAACGGGGCATTAATGATATAATATAATAGAAATAAATTTCGGTGCAGGATCACGGAAGAAAGGATGTGGAATCTATGAACAAATTTGACATGATGGGAAAAGATGCATTATTAAAAGTGGAAGAGATTATGAACGCAACCAAGTTAAATGAATTTTTACACAGAAAAGAAGAGGAAGAGAAGAAGAAAACCTGTGTACTCTGGATTCTTGCCATTATCGGCGTTGTAGCTGCTGTGGCAGCTATTGCTTACGGTGTTTACCGTTTCTTCACTCCGGATTATCTGGAAGATTTTGAGGATGACTTCGAAGATGATTTTGATGATGATTTCTTCGAGGATGAGGCAGAGGAAGAGAAAGAATAAAAAGTCGGGTTTTGGTACCGGTTTAAAAAAGATGTAAAGGAAAGAGGATATCCTGAGTGCAGAAGGAGGATGTCCTCTTTCTTTGTTTTCTTTGTTTCACAGCCGGTTAAACCCAGACGGATATAACGATTATCAAGAATAAAAATAGCTGTCAAATGGCATTTTCTGCCGCTTGATGATAAAATGAGGGAGGTGGTTATGACAAAGCAAAAATGTCGGGAGTATAACATACAAAGGGGAGAAAAAAATGCATTGTGATATTAATATCAAGCATCTGGAATACTTTATCAAAGTGGCCAAATTAGGCTCCATCAACAAAGCCGCTCAGGCACTCTTTATTTCACAGCCATATCTCGGGAAAATTATTCACGACCTGGAAGAAAACTTTGGCTCGCCTCTTTTAAATCGAAGCAATCAGGGGGTTACTCTGACTCCGGAGGGGGAAGAGTTTATGCGGCATGCAACTAATATCTTGAGAGAAATGCGCCACCTGCAGTCGCGCTCAGAGAAGAAAGAAGAGGATTTCGATCATCTCTCTGTATCCATGACCAAATTTTCTCATGTGATGGAGAGTTTTATTGATGTGGTGCTGCGGCATCAGGATCAGCCTTCCTTTACCCATCGTCTGTATGACGGAAACCCGGATGATGTGATAGAAGATGTCTTATCAGGGCGTGCCCAGGTGGGAATCTTTCATTTTGACAGCAAGCGCCGCAGGGAAATCGAAGAAAATCTGCTGTCCAAGGGATTGACCTATCGTTTCCTGGCTTATGTGGAGCCGCACATTGTCATTTCCAAAAATCATCCCCTCGTACTGGAAAAAAAGCCAATTAATCTGCATACTCTGTCGGACTATGGCTTTATCCGCTATCTGGGTCATTATGACGATCTGGTATATAGCCTTTTTGGCTCAGAATTAAGAAATAATGAAAATAACAGCTCCAAGGTTCTCTATGTATCAGCCCGCGCTACCCTCATGCGCCTGATTTCCGAGAGCGATTTTTACAGCATCGGCATCCATGATTTTGATAAACAGGATTCCGCCTATCAGGCCATCTCCATTCCGATTTCAGACTGTGATTTCATGTTTGAATTCGGTTATGTGATGATGGAGGGAGTTTCTGTCTCGGCCATTACCGACGAGTTTATCAGTGAAGTAAAAAAACGTCTGGATTGACATAAAAGCATGCTATAGCAGTTTGTTATGACACTTAAAGCAATTCAGAAATATGCAGAAAAATAATTCTGTGTTATGATACAGGCAGATAAAAAATAAAGCAAAGGGGGAGAAGATATGATACAGGAGATTCTTGTGCAGGCAGTGGAAGCGGGAAGACCGGAAATTGCATTGGGAGAAGTAGCATCCTATATTCCAGAGCTTGGCAAGGCGGACAAGAATCAGCTGGGTATCTGTGTTTACACAAATGACGGCGGCCGTTATTCGGTTGGAGATACGGGCGTGCGTTTCAGCATCCAGAGTATATCCAAAGTCATCAGCCTGGCGGCTGCACTGGAAATCTGCGGATTCAAAAAGGTATTTGAGCAGGTGGGAATGGAACCGTCCGGAGACGCATTTAACTCTCTGGTAAAGCTGGAAAGCTCCAATTCCTGTCCCTATAATCCCATGATTAACTCAGGCGCAATTGCTATCTGCAGCTACATTGAACCGAAAATTTCCTTTGAGGATATGATTGCTCTGGCCAGAAAATTGTGCATGGATGACGGGATTGTACTGGACGAGAAGGTATATCACTCAGAGATGTCCCACATTTCACGGAACCGTGCCATTGCCTACCTGCTGGAGAGCAAGGGCGTGATTACCAGCGATGTGGAAAAGGCGCTGGATTTCTACGTCAAAATGTGCTCTTTGAGCGTAACGGCCGAGAGTCTGGCGGGGCTGGGACTTTTGCTGGCAAACGGCGGTATCCAGCCGGAAACGGGAGAGCGCCTTCTGTCGGCTGCAGCAGTCAAGGTAGTAAAAACCATTATGCTGACCTGCGGGATGTATGACGGATCCGGTGAATTCGCTGTCCGGGTAGGCATTCCGTCCAAAAGCGGCGTCGGCGGCGGTATCCTTTCCGTAGTCGAGAAAAAGATGGGGATCGGAATCTTCGGACCTTCTCTTGACCGGAAAGGGAACAGCATTGCGGGGGAAAAGGTGCTTCAGTATGTTTCAGAACATCTTGGCCTTCACATGTTTCATGCATAAGGGATTTTGTAAAAGAACAGGCATGAAAAAGCATGTCGATGCATCTGCCGTAAAAAACATTACAGGAAAAATAAAAATACATTGGAGGAGGTTTTACGAACTATGTACGATTTGTATGGAAGGATAATCAGCTCACTGAGCAATTGTCTGTACGGCTATGTTTTAATTATTCTGCTTGTGGCAGCAGGAATCTTTTTCTCAGTAAAAACCAAATTTGTTCAATTCCGTTATCTGGCGGAATCCTTCCGGATTGTAATGGAACCCAGTGATGATGACAACTCGATTTCATCCTTTAAGGCTCTGATGGTTTCTACCGCATCCAGAGTCGGTACCGGAAATATCGCGGGAATTTCTTCCGCTATCTGTATCGGCGGTTTGGGTGCTGTGTTCTGGATGTGGGTAACAGCCCTCCTGGGAAGCGCCACTGCTTTTGTTGAGGGAACCTTATCCCAGATTTACAAGCAGAAAGGGGAAGACGGCAGCAGCTACGGCGGCCCTTCCTATTACATCGAAGCGGTTTTAAAGAAACGCTGGCTGGGTATGGTATTTGCCGTATTCTTAATTCTGACCTATATGGTCGGCTTCAATCTGGTGGCTTCCTTTAATATTGCAGACTCCTTTAAGGTTTACGGATTTTACAATCCGTCCGTAACCCCGTGGATTATCGGAATCGTCTTAGCAGCTGTATTCCTTCTGTGTATCAGCGGAGGCGGAAAGCAGATTGCCAATATCACCGGTGCGCTGGTTCCGTTCATGGGCGTATTATATATCGGCATGACCGTTGTGATTGTAGTGACTCATATTACCATGATTCCGTCCGTTATTGTGGGAATCGTAAAGAGTGCTTTTGACATGAAGGCCATTCTGGGAGGTTTTACCGGTTCTGTTATCATGCTGGGAATCAAGCGCGGCCTGTTCTCCAATGAGGCCGGTGTAGGTGCAGCTGCCTGTGCAGCCGGTTCAGCCGGTGTTTCCCATCCGGTAAAACAGGGTCTGGTTCAGGTTCTGTCCGTATTTATTGATACCATCGTAATCTGTACCGCAACAGCGCTTCTGCTTCTTTGCTCCGGCGTAGAGCCGACTGCGGAGATGGCCGGTATGGCGTATGTGCAGGCTGCCATGTCAAATACCATGGGAACCTTTGGTGTTATCTTCATCACCATTGCCCTGATTCTGTTTGCATTTACAACCCTGCTGGGCAACTATTTCTTCACAGAAACGGGTATGTCCTACCTGTTTGGAAAGACACCGTCCAAGGGCGTGCAGTATGCACAGCGTGCGGTTGCAACCTTAGTTGTATGCATCGGCGCAACCATGGAGCTGGGAATCGTATGGGATACGGCAGACGTTTTGATGGGACTGATGGCTCTGATCAACGTTCCGGTAATCTTCCTGCTTAGAAAGCCGGTTATGCAGTGTCTGGATCATTATATCAAACAGAAAAAAGAGGGCAAGAAGCCTGTATTTAAGGCATCTGATATTGACTTAAAGGAAAAGACGGATTTCTGGAACTAAAGCCGGAAATCGGATTTTCGGAGCCTGGGTTCTGAAAAATCTGAAACAATAAAATTGTGGTTAAAATAAATCCTGCCTGTCTCCGGAGCCTGGGAGCGAGATTCTCCCATAGCTCAGAGACAGGCAGGATTTATTTTGGCATCAGCTGCGTCTAAGCCCAGCCAGCTCCGACAGCTGTTCCAGCACACCGTTTCCGCCGTTTAAGGTAATATTTCCCACCTTATCGCAGATTCGCTCCAGATACTCCATCTCTTTCAGCTTCAAAAGCGTCTGGTTCTCCTCCATCAGCCGCGCTGTATTTAAAAGGCTCCGGGTAGAAGCAACCTCCTCACGCCGCATGATTACATTGGCCTGGGCTTTCTTCTCCGCTATCAGAACCGTATTCATAATATCCCGGATTTCTCCCGGCAGAATGATATCCTTGATGCCGGCGCTTATAATCTCGGAGCAGTAGTCCTTCTCGCGCTCCTTCATCTGGGCACAGATGGCATACCCGATTTCCTCCTTCTGTGCCAAAAGCTCATCTAAGCGGAAGCGGCCCACATACTCCCGGATTGTGAGCTGTGCCAGGGTGTAGAGCTGAGCTGTGGCATTTTCAATGGTGGAAATCAGCCGCTCCGGATCTGTAAAACGATAGCGGCATACCACATTCAGCCGGATGCTTACCTTATCGGCTGTCAGAATTTCCTGACCGGAAATCTCCAGCTGCTGCGCCTTCATATTGAAGATACGGCAGGTTACCTCTTTTCCGTAATTCCAGAAGTAATAGGAACCCTGGGTCAGCCTTTTTTCAAACCGGTTGTCAAAATAAAGGAGTCCGATCTCACCGTCTTTAATCACAATTTTTTTATAATATTTTATCGGCATCAGATCCAGATAGATTCTCGGGAGAGAATCTTCCATATACGGTACCGTGATATCGATCAGCCGGATTTCTGTCTTCTCATATACATTCCAGTACAGAGCCTGGTTTCCGGTAAGAACCTCTTTAAAGGCCCCGTTTACAAACCGAATGGCAAGGCAGGTATCCGGAATATCGGTTTTGATGACCCGCTCTGCAAAGTCCTCATTTGCCATCAGAACCTCCACCGGAATCCCGCAGGTATCTACAGCACCCAGCATGGACACAACCTTTACTTCCCATCCGAGAATCGGCAGATAGTGATGGGTTCCGGCTGTCAAAATGCCGGAGAACACACCGTTTTTCAGCAGATATCCGCATTGCTGCTGTTTAATTATATATTTCATGACACGAAACCTCCTGTCTGTATAGTCAGAGAAAGAAGTCTGCCCCTGTTCCGCCAAAAGACAGGCGGACTGTTCCTTAAGGCTGCTGTTCCGGGCAGGCGGAAAGAGAGGACACCGTGCAGCCTTCGTCCCGAGCGGGATAGCTGTACCGGTTTGTCCGCTGTTTTGGCCCCGCGGTCCGGCAGTCCGGTATCCGGAACGGTACAGGCCGCTTCCGGCTGTCCGGCTTTTGGAACCGGAGTTCCGCAAGACGGACGGGAACAGGAACAGATTCTTTCTGTTAAGAGTTGGTTGGATTTCATCTCCCATAGATGCTCCAAATAGAGAATGATTGCTATACCCACTTAGCTACATGAGTCAGGCATGGGAGGATTCGAACCTCCGACACATCATTGTCTGCATACGATTCGGCATACCATTCCGGCATATGCCGGCGGCACCGCCGGGGCCCCTGTCGTACGAGGGAAGCCCCAGGCCCGGGAACCTGTATGCTATTTATATAAAAATTTTATATAAATCAAAGTTTGGGGAAAAGAGGCATTACCCCTTTACCACACCGGCTGTTTTCAGCCTTTTCACCGGAATGACCAGATCGCTTTGGTTTTTCATCACCTGGTCAATATCCTTATAGGCAAAGCGGCTTTCCTCCGCCACATCGGCTTTATTTTTCTTTCCCAGAATGACTCCCTGTTTATTCAGATCTACCATGACCTCTTCACAGGAAAAGGCATTCATGGCCCCTTTTCGGGAGTAGAGGCGTCCGGCTCCGTGGGAGGAGGAACAGAAGCTCTCCGGACATCCCTTTCCCATTACAACATAGCTGTAGGAACCCATAGCCCCCGGAATGACCGCCAGTTCTCCTTCCCGGGCCCGTACAGCCCCTTTTCTGTGAACCCAGACATTTTCGCCGTAATGATTCTCCAGCGCTGCATAATTATGGTGGCAGTTAATATCGCGGGAAAAGGTGAGGGGAAGATCCGTATACTTTCCAATCCATTTTTCCAGGACAGCCTTTACGGCAAGCATCATCTTCTCCCGGTTCTCTCTGGCGAAATCCATGGAAAGCTGCATCCAGTGGAGATACTGCTGTCCCTCCTTTGTATCAAGAGGAAGAAAGGCGAGACGGTATTCATCGGGTACCTGGCTGTACCAGCGGGTATTTAAGCTCCGCGCCTTCTGGTGAAAATAATCGCAGACGGATTTTCCGAAATGGCGGCTTCCGGAGTGAATCATCATGGCCAGAAATCCATCTTCATCCTCCTGAAGCTCAATAAAATGATTTCCCCCTCCCAGCGTTCCGATCTGGAAATACCCGGCCTCCAGCTGCCCTAAAAGCTCGCCGTCTTCCTCGTAAAGATCGAATTCCTCCATGGCCCGGTCCAGTGTATAACAGGGCATGACCGTTTTATGATGAGCAAAGCCCACCGGAATATTGCGCATGATATCGCCTATCATGGCCTGAAGGAGCGTTCCGTTTCCGGTCTGAATCTCCCGAAGAAGGGATACCGGAATATTCGTTTCCGTATAAGCCATTCCGCAGCCGATATCCACGCCTACCGCATTGGGGATAATCACATTTTTTGCTGCAATTACGCCTCCGATTGGCATACCCTTTCCGGCGTGTGTATCCGGCATGAGACAAACCCATTTATGTAAAAAGGGAAGCTTTGATAGGTGGTATGCCTGTTCTTTGCAGCTGTCTTCCAGCTGCGTCCAATCCTCAAGCCATACTCTTACGGGAACCTTCATTTCTTCTTTTTCATAATGTACAAACATACCATTCACATCCTTTCCGTTTATTATCGGTATTCTCTGTTTGTCATGGCCTTATCATACAGGAAATAGGAGGAGAGATCATTTAAAAAAAGTTGCGAACTTTCCCGCAGCTTGACATTCCGGCGGTGAGCCGTTAGACTGAAAATTAAGAGGGTGAATATCCGGATGATGCATGGATAGATGAAAAAAATCCGGTAAAATGTGAGGTGGCCGGCATGGCAGAATTTAAAGAATTGATAAAAAATTTCGATCGAATCCGGGATTATATGCGCCAGTTCTATGTCTATGGCTTTAAGGTAAGAGGGGACTATGACAAAAAAAGCGCCAGAACCTATGACAATGAGCGGCGGCGCATTGAAAGCTGGCTGTCTGCCTATACAAAATCAACGTATACCGTGAAAGGAAAGACCGTTTATATCAGTGTGGACAGCAAGACGATTCCTGAAAATCCGCTGTATGCTGCCTGGAAGGCCAAAAGCTTTACGGATAATGATATTATGCTCCACTTTTTTATTCCGGATCAGCTGATGGATGTCCGGGAAGGCCTGACAGCCGGGGAATTGGGCGATCGGATGGCGGCTCAGTACGGAGCCCTGTTTGACAGTCAGACTGTGCGTCTGAAACTGAAAGAATATGAAACGCTGGGAATCTTAAAGGCAAAAAAGGATGGGAAAGCAGTACGCTACCGGATGGAGGCAGCGCCGAATGGACAGGCTGCGGACGCAGCAGGAGCAGCAGAATTCCCGTCACTTTTGGAAGCTGTGAAATTTTATCAGGGTGCGGCGCCTTTTGGGGTGATTGGAAGCACTCTGCTGGATCGGGAAGAGATGCAAAACGACTGTTTCCAGTTTAAGCATCATTTTATTGTCCATACATTGGAGGACGGTGTCCTTTTAGACATTCTATCTGCCATGAAAGAAGGGCGGGCTATTGCATTTTTAAATAAGAGTACGCGCAGCGGCCTGGAAAACCGGCTGGAGGGAATTCCTCTGAAAATTTTCGTTAGCACCCGCACGGGAAGAAGATATGTATGCTGCTATCTGGAGGGAAGAAACCGTTTTGTAAATTACCGTCTGGACTGTATTGCCGAGGTCACGGCCGGAGCAGTCTGTCAGTCCTATGCCCGGAAAAAGGAGCTGTTGGAGCGCAACCTGGATCGGTGCTGGGGCGTCTCCTTCGGCGGAAGAAGCCGGCTGGAAGAGATCTGCATCAAGTTTTACATAGATGAGGAAAAGGAACCTTATATTTTAGAACGTCTCTATCGGGAAGGCCACGGCGGGGAAATTTTAAAGGTGAGGGCTCATGAATACCTTTATACCGGCGCCTTTTTCGATACGAACGAGATGCTTTCCTGGGTGAAAACCTTTACCGGACGTGTAATGGATATCCAGGGCAGCAGCGGTCCGGCCATCGCCAAGATAACAGATGACTGGGAAAAGATGTATCAGATGTACTGCGGAGGAGAAAATGGAACTGTTTGAAAAAGTATATGGCTGCTATTACCGGGCCGTAAAACGGATTTTAGAAGAAGCTTCTGAGAAAACGCTTACTGCCAGGCAGATGGAGGAGATGATCCGGGAAAACGGTTTTCAGGAAAGCGCTTTGACGATTATTCCCAAGCTGATAAGCGGCGAATGGGCCCTGGGCAGCCTGGATGCGAAGGGCAGCTTTCATTCCGCCGTTTCCCATATTCCGCGCCTTCCGCTGACTCATCTTCAGAAAAGCTGGCTGAAGGCTCTTTTATCGGATCCCCGAATTGCCCTTTTTTTGGAGGAAGCAGAGCAGGCGCATCTGGAGGAAGAACTGGCGGGAGTGGAACCTCTTTTTTCGCAGGAGGATTTTTACTATTTTGACCGATATCGGGACGGAGATGACTATGCTTCCTCTCAGTATCGGGAAAATTTCAGGACTGTTCTGAAAGCTGTCCGCGAAAAAAAGCCCCTGTTTGCGGCATACACGGGGAAAAAACGGGCGGGGATAGAAGCATCAGAGGCAGATATAAAAGTGTACGAAGTTTTTCCTTATCAGCTTCAGTATTCCTCCAAGGACGATAAATTCCGTCTCTGCTGCCTGCAGTTCTCCCATGGTTCCTTCTGCCAGGAGACAATACTGAATCTGGGCAGAATCCGGGCATGCCACCTTTCCAAACGGGAGCAGACTCCGGATCCGGCGCCCTTTCGTTTCAAAAACAGCCAAAGATGCGGGGAACCGGTGGTCATTTCCATCAGCGGAGAGAGGAATTCCTTAGAGCGCTGTATGCTGCATTTTGCCAATTATGAAAAACAGACAGAGTACGATGAAAAAACGGGAGAGTACCGCTGCTCTATTTATTATGACAAGGCCGATGAAACGGAGCTTTTGATAGAGCTTCTGTCCTTTGGCCCTGTGATACAGATTTTAGGTCCGGAACCGTTTCTTGCGCAGGTAAGAGCGCGGGTGAGACGGCAGCATGAGCTGTTTTAGCCACTTAATGCTTTTCAAGCAGGCATATTTCATGTATACTATAGCATGTTTGAGGTCCGGCTTCGGTCCGGCCGTAAAAGAGAGGTATCTTTTCCTGGGGATTTCCCGGAAAAAGAGAGGATAGAAGGAGATTAATCCATGAAAAAAGGAGAAATTTACGAGGGAGTCGTAGAGAAAATCGAATTCCCCAATAAAGGAATTGTGACCATAGAGGGAGAGCGGGCGGTAATTAAAAATACCATCCCGGGCCAGAAAATTCGTTTTCTTCTAAATAAAAAGCGAAAAGGGAAAAGCGAAGGCCGACTGCTGGAGGTCCTGGAAGCATCATCGTTAGAGACATCCGGGACTGCCTGCCCTCATTTTGGTATATGCGGCGGCTGTGTCTACCAAAGCCTGCCCTATGAAGAGCAGCTTCGCATTAAGGAAAATCAGGTAAAAGAACTTCTGCTCCCGGTTTGCCCGGAGCTTCCCTTTGAGGGAATCAAGCCAAGCCCTGTTGAGCAGGAATACCGAAACAAAATGGAATTTTCCTTTGGCGATGAGATAAAGGATGGCCCCCTGGCCCTGGGAATGCACCGCCGCGGAAGCTTTTATGACATCGTGACAACCGGAGAATGCCGGATTGTACATCCGGACTTCCGGAAGATTCTTGTGGCTACGAAAAACTATTTTGAGGAAAGAAACATTCCTTTCTATAAGAAACTGCAGCATACCGGATATCTGCGTCATCTTCTGGTCCGCCGGGCAGTAAAAACGGAAGAAATACTGGTGGATTTGATTACCACTACCCAGGTGCATATCTTTCCGGAAAACGCTGCTTTTGAATCCGAATTTACCCCGGCATTTGAAACGGCATTTAAAACGGTGGAGACAGACCTTTTAAAAGGATGGCTGGATACACTCCGCGCCCTTCCCTTAGAAGGAAATCTGGCCGGTGTGCTTCATACGAAAAATGATACCCTGGCCGACGCGGTCAAGGATGAGGGAACAGAGATTCTTTATGGACACGATTATTTCTATGAAGAACTCCTGGGGCTTAAATTCCGCATTTCCCCCTTCTCCTTTTTCCAGACCAACTCTCTGGGAGCCGAGGTGCTTTATGAGAAAACAAGGGAGTATGTGGGAGAAACGAGAGGAAAAGTAGTATTTGACCTTTACAGCGGAACCGGCACCATTGCCCAGATTCTGGCCCCGGTGGCGGAAAAGGTAGTGGGAGTCGAGATTGTGGAGGAAGCCGTGGAAGCGGCCCGGGAAAATGCAAAGCTCAATGGCCTGGAAAACTGTGAATTCATTGCAGGGGATGTTTTAAAGGTGGTAGACAGCCTGAAAGACAAGCCGGACCTTATCATTCTGGACCCGCCCAGGGACGGGATTCATCCAAAGGCGATTGAGAAGATCATTCACTTTGGCGTGAACAGAATGGTCTATGTATCCTGCAAGCCCACCAGCCTGGCCAGAGATCTGGTGATTCTCCAGGAGCGAGGGTATCGGGTGGAGAAGGTGTGCTGCGTGGATATGTTTCCTTCTACAGGGAACATAGAAACTGTGTGCCTCTTGAACCGCATAAAATAAGGCACTGTACCGATTGCGGAACAGCGCCTCAAATGTGAATCAGCCCCTCTTAATAACATTTTGAACAGGGCGTATATCCTTTGTTTTCCGCTTCAGAACGTGACACAGAATGTGCTTTGTCCGGATTCATTCTTCCGCAGTCAGGGATCTTATGATATTTCTCTCCGGTTGCCGGAAGCCATACTTGAGCGGTAATATCCGGAAGTGCAGCAGTGGAACCAGTTTCTGATGGGATAGCTTCTGACGTATTGACGGCAGGAGCTGCAGGAATCGGTGCCGGATTCAGAATTTGTGTCTGGACTACCCCATTCAAAATCCAGGCCCCGTTTGCATCAACTACATTTCCGTCCGGCGCAGAGGTATTCATAAGACAGTAACCATTTGCATCGAAATAATAGTTTTCTGCAATATTATCTGCGTTTCCGTCGATCCACTGCCAGGTATTTGCAGAATAAGTACCATCGTCATTCAGATATCTATATCCTGTAGAATCTTGCTGCCAGGTACCTGCAAAAGCAGAGAAGCTGATGGCCATTGTTAAGATAGTTGCTGAGAAAAATAATGCTTTCTTTTTCATAGAATGCTCCTAATTTCAATTTGTTGATTTACTGAGTATTTTGATATTTTTAATATAGTGCAGTAACGGCATAATAAAATACTTTCAGTATTTTGTCAATGCATTTGCCGCATAAATTTCCTATGAACGTCCATACTATTCCCGAGGTGATAAGGTGGACAAGGACAAACAGGAAAAACTGACCCAAAAGAAAAGCGAAGAGCAATTCAACAGCATAACTCAAAAAGTAAAGCCGGAGAATCAGAACCAGAATCACAATGTCCGTTCTGAGGCGATAGAACCAAAAATCAGACAAGTTTAAGCATCCTTCGGGGTGCTTTTTCTCTTATGAAAAATAATATATATACTCAACCTCCGATTGGCTGTATAGAAATCGCTGACAAATTCTCTGAAAATATAAAAAACATGGGCATTTCCTTCAGGAATATCCAATGTTTTATGAAATTAATTATGTTTGGAAAAAATTTCCTGTACCGGTTTACAGCCTCTTTTTTTTTCAGTATAATAAATCCAAATATGCCGAAGGCACCCATACCGCAAGATAAGAGAGAAAGAAAATAAGGAAAGGAACCATAGGCATGAGGACAAATCCATTTTCGAGAGACATTGAGGGGATTGCATTATTTGAACAGAAGATATATAACAAGGAGGTTATTACAGAAGTTCAGCCTGTTTACAGTAGAAAAAGCGAGCGGACAGCTGAAGAAAACTGCTGGACCAGCCCAAAATCAGGTATGACGGTCTGAGATTGAGACCGCTGATGAAAAATGTAAATAGACAAACGATAAAAGCGAGGGACTGAGGGTGACAAGAGAAGAAAAAAACTGCGAACTGCTTTTTGAATACCTGAAAAGTATTCTATATGATTCAGACACAAAACCATTTGATTTAGAACAGCTGGATAAACCTTATCAGCGCCTGGGAGCAGGACTTCAGCTTCTGGAAAAGGCAGTAAAGGAGATGCTGCTTTATTCAGCAGAACTTTCAAAGGGTAATCTTACGGGAAGCGATCCATCTCAGGATAATTTTCTGTGCGTGAATCTGAAATATTTAAATGCCAACCTGAATCAACTGACCTGGCAGGCCAAACAGGTTGCATCAGGTGACTATTCCCAAAATATCTCCTACCCAGGAGAATTTTCAGATTCTTTTAATGCCATGACCAGACAGCTCAAAGAAAGGGAGCAGCTTTTAAAAGAGGAAACGAATAAGGTTGAAAAACGGGCAGAAGTCATTGAAAGCTACAATGAACTGCTGATGGAGCTTACGCGTAAACGCAATGAGCGGATTCTGGTAGTGGATGCGGAAAACAGAAGCATTGTATATTGCAATAAGCAAAAAAGTGAGAAACAGGGCGAATCAGCCTGTTGTGATCATCAGCTGTCCTTCCGCGGGAAAATCCTGAATTGGAAGGAAGGCGATCCCCCGAAATGGGAATCAGATGACGAGGCAGGCAGAAATTACCAGATTAGCAGCTTCCCTGTTGTTTGGAGAGGAAGAAATTCCTATGCGCATATCATAGTGGATATTACCAAACAAAAGCAGAGAACGAATAAGCTGACCATGAAGGCTTACCGTGATCCGGGAACCGGAATCAGCAACCGGCTCTATTTTGAGGAACGTATGGAACGTCTGTTAGAAGAAGAGGAGGAGGCCGTTTTCTGTTATCTGGATCTGGATGATTTAAAAGCGGTAAATGACCACTTTGGGCATTTGGAGGGGGATAGATATATCAAAACCTTCGTTTCCGTGATCCAGAAAAAGTTCCGAAGCGGTGATGAATTCGCCCGAATCGGCGGAGATGAATTTGCCTTGATCCTTTACAAATGCAGCCGGGAGCTGGCCTTAAGGAAACTGGAAGAGGCTCTTTTGGAATTTAAAGCGGGAAACTCCAAAAGATATCAGACTGGCTTCAGCTACGGAGTTGTCGAGATCAATGGGGATAAGAAAAAAAGATCTCTGGAAGAGATTATCCGTCTTGCAGATGAAGAAATGTATATCTGCAAGCGGAAAAACAAAGAAAGTCTGCGGACGAAAGATTCCCGGATATAGAAATTCAGCTTAAGCTCAGTATAGGTTTCCATATCATAAATAAGATTTGAATAAATGGGGGAGCTCCAAACCATAATTGAAATATCTCATTTTAAGAACGGTTTAGGATCTCCTCCATTTTTTCGATTTCTTTCACCTGAGTCTGAATAATAGATTCAGCCAGATCGGATATCGCTTCCTCTTCTGTACAATCAAGGATTGCCCGGGCCATATCTACCGCCATCTGATGATGCATTATCATACCCTGTGCAAAGGCCTGATCCAAATCCTCCGGGTCGGAAACCTGATGACTCATATGGCTGTGATCCGACATCATGGAAGCATAGGCGTCAAGGTAAGCCTGTTCTGCTTCTTCATCTGTCTCCCCGGAGGTCTCAATTTCCTGGATTAAGCGATTCATTTCTTCAATTTCTTCGCTCTGGGTCTTTATAATATCCTGAGCCATTTGTTTTAATTCCGGCTCGGCTCCATTATATTTCAGATATGCCTGCGCCATCTCAATGGCGGAATTGTGGTGCGGAATCATTCCTCTTAAAAAATCTGCAGAAGCATTTCCAGACGGTTCGACCGCCATTTGCTCCATCATTTCAGACATTAGCGTATCCTGATCCGATAGGTACTGTGAGAGTCCATTAGTATCGATCGGAGCAGAATCCGGCCCCGGAACAGAGTTCAAAGAATTATTATCCAAAGATTCAATATCTGAACTGCCATCCCGGACATTGCCGTCGGAAGATTCAGACAAAGAATATTCCAAATGAGGGAGCGATGTCCCGTTAGAAATATTATTGCTGCTGCATCCGGCTGAAAACAAAAGCAGCAAACCGATGCATACATAGATAAAATGTAATCTGCTGTGATAATTCAAATGATTCATGATACCAATCCTTTCATAACAAATAATAATAGAATCGCAGGGCCGCAGGTCTCTGCAGCTGTTATCAGGCATTTAGCTGATAAAGCAATCTGACAGACAGATCCCTTCTTCGGAACCTTTACTGAATTTGTATCATACAGTGCTTCTAGTATCAGCATAAATAAGTAATTTTATGCAAATGCCGTCGATCCTTTCCGGGAAGATCCTGACATGAGTAAAAACAAAGAAAAAAATCCGAAAAAAAAGTAAAAAAAGTGGTTGACATTTTTTACACGGTTTGATATTATAATACTCGCCTTGAAACACAGGACTTCAAATCGACAGCAAAACAGAAAAATGTTTGCAAAAAGATTTGAAAAAA
>Ga0129308_1000332_pt1 | contig 77175 bp, 89 predicted proteins | sample L827metagenome_FD_94440 | JGI IMG/M metagenome (GOLD analysis project Ga0129308, IMG submission 94440) | Ring-tailed lemur group fecal microbial communities from Wisconsin, USA - L827 metagenome | ecosystem: Host-associated > Mammals > Digestive system > Large intestine > Fecal | place: USA...
GATCAGGTGTCAATGGATAAGACATATTGCCACAAATCATGGCACCTACTTTTAAGTTCTCATCAATTTCATGCGCCACAATTGTTGCTTTCGCAGCTGCAACAAGTTGATTGTGAATATAAACCAAATTTCTTTGCGCAATCTCTTTTGGTGTATCTTCACGTGGCATAATGATATTGATTTCATTAAATGTCATCCATTTATTGACTAAGTCTTTATATTCTGTAAAACAAACTCGCGCAAATTCGACAAATTCATCAATCATAGCACGATTTGTCCAACCACCATGTTGTTCATTTAATGAAACAGGTTCATCATATTTATATAAAGTAATCACAGGGTCTATACCATATTTACGACATTCTTGAAATACATTTCTATAAAATTCAACACCTTCTTGGTTGATTCCACCCTGAATTCCATATGGATAAATTCTTGCCCAAGAAATAGACGTATTGAATGTGGTATATCCCATTTCAGCCATTAATGCGATATCTTCTTGATAATGATGATAAAAGTCAGCAGCCACATGATTAGTATAATGTAAATCATCAAACAATTGATATTTTGCACCTGCTGGTAACACACCAACAGGTTCCCATGGCTGATGAGCTCTTTGCCCATTTTTATCTAAATACCAAATATGCCTTAATCCTTGTGTTGATCCTGCGGTACAATAATCAACTGCTACAGGTGATTTTCCGCCTTCATTCCAACCACCTTCAATTTGGGCAGCACTAATCGAACCACCCCATAAAAAATTCTTTGGAAAACTCATGACTTTACTCCTCCTTCTAAATCTTCACCATTTGATTCAATCACTTTCTGATACCAATAAAATGAATCTTTCTTATATCTCTTAAAAGTTCCCTTTCCTTGATCATCAACATCTACATATATAAATCCATAACGTTTAGAAACCTGTCCTGTACTTGCTGCACATAAATCAATACAACTCCACATCGTATATCCTAGTAAATCAACACCTTCTTCAACAGCTTCTTTCATCTTTTTGATATGAGCTTTCATATATTCAATATGATAAGGATCATGTATTGTATTATCTTCTTCTAAAGCATCATAAGCTCCTAATCCATTTTCTACAATCAGCAAGGGCATTTGATAACGATCATAAATCATATGTAATGTATACTTTAATCCTTCGGGATCAATTTGCCATCCCCAATCACTAGCATGCAAATATGGATTCTTAACACCTGTCGTTAAATTGCCTGCTGTCATTTCCTGATTTTCATGTGTCGTTATGCAATTTGTAAAATAGTAAGAATACGCAAAATAATCTGCTTTACCAGCTAATAAATCTTTCTTATCTTCTTCACTGATATTCATCACAACACCATTTTCATCCCATATTCTTTGAGAATATGATGGATAATATCCTCTTGCCTGAGTATCAGAAGTATACCAAAAATCATATTGCATGCTCTTTTGAGTTGCAATAACATCACGAGGATCACTTGTTAATGGGTAATTAAAAATACCAGCATTCATACTTCCAACCAAATAGCTTTCATCAATTTCATGAGCTAATTGTACAGCTCTTGCTGATGCAATCAATTGATTATGCAATTCATTAAATAATTGTTGTTTAGGATAGTCTTTTAAAACATTTCCCATCATTAATAACACATTAATTTCATTAAATGTAATCCAGTATTTGACAAGACCTTTATATTCATTAAAACAAACTCTCGCAAATTCTACATATTCATCAATGAGTTTACGATTTTCCCATCCACCCATTTCTTCAATATAATAAACTGGCATATCATATTTATATAACGTCACAATAGGCTCAATTCCGTATCTTTGACAAGCTTCTAATTCTCTTCTGTAAAAATCTACACCGGCTTGATTGACACCATTTTGATATCCTTTTGGATAAATTCTCGCCCAAGAAATTGTCAAATTTAATGCCTTGAATCCCATTTCTCCAAACAAAGCAATATCTTCCTCCATATGATGATAATGATCAATAGCTTGGTGATTAGGATAAAATTCTCCATCAACAACAGCATATTTTGCACCTTTAGGAATTCTTCCAGTCACTAAAACAGGTGCTTTCCCATATGAACCATCCTGATTTTGATAAGTTATATATCTTAATTTGTCTCTTGTTCCACCTAACATAAAGTCTGTTTCTGTTGGTCCTCTGCCATCTTCATTCCAGGCCCCTTCACATTGGGCAGCGCTAATATCGCCACCCCATAAAAAATTCTTTGGAAAACTCATATTTTCTTCCTCCTTTAATGATTATTTTATGTTTTTCTACTATATAGAAAAGCTATTTTTCACTCTTTGTTATTCAGTTTCAAAAATTTTCAAAGTTTGTGAAATTCAATTTCATTATCAAGACTTTTTTGATAAAATAAAGATGGTGATACATATGATTAAAGAATTATTACAGACAACTGGACTCACTCCTCAAGAACAAGCTATTGCACGTTATATTCAAGAACATCCAGGTTGTATTTTAAACCTGAACGCTAAAGAATTGGCCCAAAAATCCTATGTCAGTTCTCCAACGGTCATTCGATTTGTCAAAAAATTAGGTTTTAAAGGCTATTTGGATTTTCAGCTTTCTTATACGAAAGAGTATACAATGCATGAAAATCACAAAGTTGCTCAAATCACTCAAGAAAGTTCCATTGATGATGTCATTCAAATTCTTCCAGAAATTTATAAGAAAGTTTTATTAGAAACACAACATTTAGTACGTAAAGAATCATTCGTGAGAACAATCAACTATATGTTGCAAGCTAAACAAATCGACTTTTATGCGAATGACAATAACTTTTCACAAGTCCAATCAGCTTGCTTAAAATTAAATTCTTTAGGTATTAGAGCTCAGGCTTTTAACACCATTAATCAAAGTTACGTAGAGACTTTTCAGCCACGAGATGTTTTATCATTTGTGGTGAGTCATTCTGGTAAAAATCAAACGATGGTTGATGCAGCATACTCTTTAAGAAAGAAACGCTCACGTGTCATTGCGATTACAGGTAAACTTGATCCTACATTAGAACTGATTTGTAATGAAAGTTTATATATTGATGCTTCTTTACATCATGCACCTGGAAACATCATGTTATATGGCTTATCTATTTATTATATCATTGATATTTTAGTCACATCTTTATGTATTAAGAAAGGAAAACTGATCTATAAATAAGTTTATTGATAGAAAGATTTTCTTATTCTTTCGGTTGCTTCAATAATATCTAATGAATCTTGAAAACTCATTCTTGAACTTTCTATTTGTTGATGTTGTAAACATTGATGAACTTCATCAATTTCGGTATAAAAATCATCATAAATATAAGGCTTATGAATTGTATATTCTTGACCATTTTGTAACGAAATGCGAGCTGAGGTTGGTCGATAAAATGGATTGGCTGTCATCTTTCCATGTGTCCCAATGATTGTCATCAGCTTTTCTTTGTTTTCATTACAAGCAATATCAATCAATGCCGTTTGACCACTTTCAAAAATCAATTCTATTTGATCATGAACATCCACCTCGTTTTCAAAAACAACTTGAGAAGTGATCTTTTTGATAGGTGAATGAATATAATCCAAGATTGAAGCCAAATTATAACTTCCAACATCATTTAAAATGCCACCTTGATCTTTATCATGCAAATAATGTCCTTCTCGATAGTCCACAGCATAGGCAAAACATGTTTCCACTCTTAAAATGTCACCAATTTCCCCTTGTTCTAATAATTCCTTGATATCTGCAATCAAAGGAATAAATCTTGTTTTCATGGCTTCCATGAAAAAGGTTTGATTGGCTTTTGCGAGATCACATAATTCCTTGGTTTGCTGATAAGATAATGTAGCTGGTTTTTCACAAAGAACAGCCTTTTTTCTCTTTAATGCTTCTTTTGCCCATTGATAATGATCTTTATGACGCATGGCGATATAAACAGCATCAACATTGGGATCCTCTAACAATTGTATATAGCTTTCATAAACACAAATATCAGGGAAATTTGTATGGAATTCCCTTCTTTTGCTGGCAGTCAAAGAAGCCACTGCATAAAGTTGACCATCAGAATGATTGGCTAAACTTTTCATAAATCGTCCTGCAATCTTACCAACACCTAAAATACCCCATTGTATCATTTTTCATCCATCCTTTCTTTGATAAAGTTTTGATACCAATAGAATGAATCCTTTGGTATTCTTCTCATTGTTCCTGTACCGTCATCCTGTCTATCTACATAAATAAAACCATAACGCTTAGACATCATTCCTTCACTTGTTGAAACAACATCCATTGCTGACCATGTTAAATAACCAATGACACGAACACCATCTTGAATTGCCAAATCCATTTGTTCAATATGCTTTTGAAGATAATCAATACGATAATCATCATGAATTTCATCATTTTCTATCTGATCATAAGTTCCTAAACCATTTTCAACGACCATGATTGGCTTTTCATATCTTTCATACATTTTGTTTAACATGATACGAAAACCAAGAGGGTCTATGCTCCAGCCAAAGGCAGTTTTCTCTAAACATGGATTGTCCTGAACACCATGGCAAGAAGCTAAGGAACTCTTATAATAAGAAACAGCTATAAAATCTAAAGTATAGTGTTTCATGATTTCCATATCCTTTTCATTCATTTCAATATGATGTGCTTGAAGTGCTTTTAAAAAATAATAAGGAAAATGCCCTTTCACCATCACATCAGTATAACGATTATCCAAGCGTTCTGTCTCAAGCATTTTTTGATAATCCTGTGGTGATGAAGTCAATGGATAACAAGGTGTCCCTGCGACCTCACAACCAACATGCAATGTAGAATCTATGTCATGACAAACTTTGACTAACAATGCATTGGCTAATAATAAATGATATGCACATTGAAGACGTGTTTTCTCACGTTCTTCTTCATTTTTGACAAGCGCTCCACCTACCATATATAAAGCATGATTCATGACATTGATTTCACAAAATGATATCCAATATTTGACACGATCATGATATCTTTGAACAATTGTTTTGACATAATGCTCATATAATTCAACAGCTTTTCGGTGAGAAAAACCATTGTATTTTTCGACAAGCCATAATGGCATATCAAAATGTATGGTTGTAATAATAGGTTCTATCTGATATTTGCAAAGTTCATTAATCACATCATCATAAAATTGTAATCCTGCTTCATGAGGTTCAAGTGAATCCGTTAAGAAAATACGAGACCACAAAATAGAAAATCTTAATGCTTTTAATCCCATTTTGGCAAACAAAGCAATATCTTCTTTATAATGTTCATAAAATTCAACACCATCTTGTGATGGATAAAAACCAGCTGGTCTTTGCATATATAATCCCGGCTGATCTAAATAAGCAAAACGTGTCTCTTTCCCTTGAGGAATAATATCAACAACTGTTTCACTACGTGAAGAAAATCCTCCTTCACATTGTCCACCACTGATTGAACTGCCCCATAAAAATGACTTATTCATCTTCTTCACCTAAAATTTGAGCCGTTGAACCACAACCAACACCAGCCCTATCAATACCTAATTCTATCAGCTCTTTTAATCTTTCCTGAGAACGTACACATCCTGACCCCTTCACTTTTATCTTTCCTTGAGCTTCTTTAACAATCAATGCAATGACCTCTGGAGAAGCACCGACTTGTTGACCTTTAAAATAACCTGTCGATGTTTTGATAAAATCTGCATGACCAGCAATACAACAGCGTACGGCTTCGCAAATTTCTTTTTTTGTCAAAGCATCCGTCTCAACAATGACTTTTAAACCAGCATGATATTGATGACACAAATCACTCATTTGTTGAATTTCATCAATCACCTTTTCATATTCACCACTCTTTAGCAATCCATAATTCATGACCATGTCAATTTCAAAAATATCACCTTGTTGTAGAATGGAATCACATTGAGCAAGTTTAGATTGGGTATGACTTGAACCAAAAGGGAAATCACAAACAACACACAATTTGGTATCAGAATGAGCAAGACATTCTTTTGCGAGAGCAATGGCGTCTGGATTCACACAGACACTCTTGCAGCCATAATGAACACCAACCATGATATTCTTTTTGAGTTGTTCTAAGGTCATACTAGGATCTAAAACTGCATGATCAATATAACTGGCTAAAACATCACGAGAATATGTTTTCATACTTTCCTCCATTTCCGTCCGCCTTCGTCGGTCGGACACAAACATGTGATTAAACATAAATTTACTATTATTCTAAATTAATTTAGACTATTACTATACGATTTGTTTTTATCATAAGTTATATCCTTAATATCTTTATTTTCTTCGATTAATAATAAATTTTATTTTCACACTTTTTCTCCTTCTCGATAACGATTTAAAAATTCAATAACAATCTTGATTGTGTTTGGACACCAAAAAACATTTCCACCATGATCACCATTTTTAACCTGATAAAAATCTACATTATGAATAGACAACTCCTTTAATCTTTGAAACAACAAAACACTTTGATCAAAAGGAACTGTACGATCCTTTGAACCATGAAGAATCAATAAAGGAGCAATCTTTTGATTCTCATAAAAATAAGCAATCGGTGAACACATATATGCTTTTTCAACATACTCCACAACATCATATCCACCAATAATCATACCCTCGGGACTATCAGGGGCCCGATGTTCAACATTACTAGGCTGTTCACACATTTTAGCCAGATGTGTTGGTCCATAAAAATCTATACAGCCTCTTATTTGCGGTAATTCCTCCTGACTTTCATCTAAACGATGATCATTCCATGTTGCTAAACAAGAAAGAACGGTATGTCCACCCGATGAATCACCAGCTAAATAAAGATGATTGATATCAATCGGATATTCATCTTGATGCGCGATTATATAGCGAACAGCATCTTTGGTATCGATGACTTGAGCTGGAAAACTTGCTACTGAACTCGGACGATATTCAACAATTGCGATAACATATCCTTCTTGAATTACTGGATAGAAATCTAAAACGTGATTCAATAAATTTTGTTGACGCCATGCTGACCCTTGTACAAAAACAATGAGAGGATATTTTTTTGAAGTCTCTAATTCCATTGGATATAAAAAACATAGATGTAATGGAAGCCCATTTTTGACTGCATATACTGGTTGATTTTCACCAATTCTAGGTTCAATATGATTGAGTTCTCCTGCAACGACTTTCATACCATCACATGTTGAATTTGATTCAGGAAATTCTTGATATGTATATTCCATAGACACACTCCTTTCAAAAAATAAAATCCAATCCTTTCCACTAATGGAAGAATGGATTGGATCATTCATCATATTTTAATTTTATCATTGGGCCTATCAATCCTGGATAATCACCAGCTTCTACCTTTTCTGTGTTATCAGGATGTGCTATAAACCACTTATTTTTCTTCTTTAAAATACCTTCTCTTTCACAAGCATCTCCTGTCCCTCTTAACAATAAACAAATTGTCTGAAATTTCTCTTCTACTCTCATTGGAGTATAATGCAATGTTGTACTATATATTTCAACAACTGTCCCTTGAGGAACATAGAAACACTCACATAATGAGGAATTATAAATCTTTCCTTGCATATCCCATACATGACCAACAACTAAAACATAATCACTGACGGCAATGATTGTTTCACTGCATTGATGATATTCTATTCCATTCAAAACATCATTATCTCCTGAAACTGTTCCTGCCATTACATCTAAATAACCATAAATCTTTTGTGAGAGTCTTTGTATCTCAGGAAGCTTCTCTAATTCTTCATCGCTTGCTATGTAACAGTTTCCATTTTGGGGAGGTTGGACGTTTGCTGTAACATATTGTATAGCTTCCTCTACTTTCTCATCTCTCACTTTTCCGTAGGTTTGAAATGCTGGATCATAAATTGATTTTATAACATATTGTGGATTATGCTTTTGTAATTTTTGAAGATTCATCCTATTTCTGTCTTTCTTCAATGGCTTTTAACATATCAATACGTGCTTGATGTCTACCACCTTCATATTCACCTGTAAGCCATGCATCAACAATCATTTTAGCCAATTCAAGACCAACAACTCTGGCCCCAAAAGCTAACATGTTTGTATTGTTATGTTCTCTTGATAATCTTGCCGAATAAGGTTCACTGCAAGTGACGCAACGTATACCATTGACTTTGTTGGCAGCTAATGAAATTCCTACACCAGTCCCACAAATGACAATTCCTTTGTCTACTTCACCACTCATAACAGCATTAGCAACAGCCTCACCTGCGATAGGATAATCAAATCTTTCAGTACTATCAGTTCCAAAATTAATAACTTCATAGCCATATTTTTCTTGAATATACTTTGTTATTTCTTCTTTGTATGCTACTGCAACATGATCATTTCCAATTCCTACTTTCATCGTAATTCACCTCTCTACATTAAATTTCCAACAATCTGAAATGACTTTTCTGTATACTGCATAATTTCAAATTTATTTCCATCAGGATCATGAACCCACATTTGATATGTTTCAGATGGACCTTTTGAGATTGGTGTATCCATTTCAACACCTCTAGCAATTAAGTCTTCTCGCGTTTGTTCAATATCATCAACCAATAAAGCAAAATGAGAATAACCTAATCTTTGATTCCATTCATCATGTTCTTCTTGTCCATCATTTTTTGGAAAAAGTTCAATAAACTGTCCAGGTGCAATTTCAATATAAACGATAATGACTTTTTCTGGATCAGTTTCAGCAAGTTCACTATAATGACCTCTATTAAGCCCTTTATAAAGTTTTGCCTTAGTCACAATTTTTGCTTTTAAACCTAATTTATTTTCATAAAAATCTCTCATTTCATCCATATGCTCTGTATAAAATGAAACATGCATAATACTTTTAAATTCCATATAAACCTCCTATCTATTCACACTTGCCATTCTAAAATAAGTATAATGTTTTCCTTTTAATGACACTGATAATTGATGAATATTTTCAGGTGGTGTACATCCGCTAAAACCACCATCACCAATCGCATGAATATCGGCTCCTGTTTCTTTCATCTTTAAAGCTATTAAACGAATTGTATCTGTATCTGCACATTCAACTGAACTATTCAAAAAGGTCATTGTCAATGTTCCTGGTTTATAACAATGTACAAATTCCACTAATTCTCTAATCATTTCTACAGTGATACCATGTCTTGATCCCGGAGCTGGTAAATCAATACAATCTGCGCCTGCATCAATCAATTCTTTAATCACTTCTTTTGCATCATATTGAGCAAGTGGATCACCTAAAACCTTTTCATTGATTCCATCTTCCCATTTTCCTGCAAAAACAAAAACTTGATCACCAAATTTAGACTTAATACGTTTTGTTGCAGCAACAACATCTCGAATTGAAGTCCCACTTCCTGGATTACCACCTAAGACAATGAAATCAGCACCTAGTTCAATACATTTTTGAACATGCTCATCACTAGCAAGCATTCCTTCTCTACGATAAAGCGCTTTCTTGCCACCATCTTCACTGCCTGCTTTTGGGCATCCTAAATAAATGCCAATAGGTCGACGACACTTTTGTTTAAGTTCCTGAAAAGACAAACCACATAATCCAGGATTATTACTCAAATCATCTAAATCAAAAGTATTCAACATGACCATATCTGCACCAAAAGCAAACATTAATTCCGAATTTGTCACACCTCTGACAAGTCCATTTCCAGCAAACAACAAATGTTGTCCCATCACAACACGACCTTCTGATTTAAAAATTGATTCCTTTAATTCCATAGGTGACATTTTTTCAATTTCATTGCCTGTTGCACTAATTAATCTTGTTATCATCTTTGTCCTACTTTCCTAATAATTTTAAAGCATGATCTAACACTTTTGTTCCATTCATCATACCATAATCTTGCATTTGAATAACTTCAACAGGTTTGTTTGGAAATAATGCAGTCACATTTTTAAGTTGAAAACGAACTTGAGGTCCAAGTAAAATCACATCTGCATTTTCACCATACGTTTTCACATCACTTACAGGATGAGCCTCAATATGCACATCAATTCCTTTTGCTTTAGCAGCATCATTCATCCTATTCACTAATAAACTTGTTGACATTCCCGCAGCACACACTAACAAAATATTCATATCATAATACCTCCTATAATTCTCTTAATTCCTTGATAATCTCTTGATAACTTTTTTCCTTTCCAAACAAGGCACTGGTTCCCAAAATAAAACCACTGACTCCAATACGTGATAACATTTGAATTTTTTCAGGTGAACAAGCTCCATCAATCATGACTTTATAGCCACCATAATTTTGAGCCTCGTCAACAAATTTCTGAAATTTAGGAGTAACAAAATCCAAATACTTTTGACCTGCAAAACCTGGATTCACACTCATAATCATCACATAATCACATAAATGTAGCGCTTCCTTCACTGTCTCAAATGATGTTCCTGGATTAATGGCTATACCTGGATGAGCTCCGGCATCTTTAATCATTTGTAATGTTCTTGTAATATGTGTATCAGTTTCTGGATGGACATAAATAATGCGTGCTCCAATTTTCGCAAATTTTTCAATATAAGCACTTGGATTTGTCACCATCAAATGAACATCACAAGGTTTTGTAGCCATTTTGCATATATACTCTATATCCTGTAATCCCATTCCAAAATTAGGAACAAAGTTTCCATCCATGACATCAAGATGGAAAATATCAATACCCCCTTCTTCCAAATCTTTCACTTCTTTTTCTAAATTTCCAAAATTTGCACACATCATTGATGGGCATAATAACTTTTCCATATATTCCTCCTTGGTAAACGTTTACTCTTTGCCTATTGAATAAAGGTATTTCTACCTTTATTCATGAATATTCAATATATCTTGCAAGACCATTGATGTAATTTCTATTTTCATCAATCTTCTCAATAACACTCCCATCCCTTTTTAACTCAGGATTGAGGTTGTATGATTCTGAATCAATGCTTCTAAAGCTCGTTTTAAAACAAGAACTTTTTAAAACTCCTTTACTCTCATCAGACTAGCAGTTATTGAATAACAAGTTATCGAAATAAGCTGGGGCTTCACAGATGCTCTTCATTTTACCTGATATCATCGCTAACGTCTCAATTTTTCACACCATTCATTTTCCATAACATATTTTTTCAAAATAAAGTTATTTTTGTTTATAGAGATAATCATATTTCATTCTTACTGGAAAGTATGACAATATCATCATGGTACACTTGATATATAAATGAGTGAGCGAATTCATTTCAAATGATTTTGTTGTAGCATTGCTCCTTTTTTTCTTATTCTACTGTCATTGTAAATCTATTGAGTAAACGTTTCCACACATAGTCATGGCACAGCTTGTGCCATAAATTATTCATTTATTTTATGAATGCTGTGAACTGCTTGAAAAATAAAGAATAAAACCTATGAGATATGAGTAATCGTTTTCATTAAAATATTTGAAAATTCTATAAAAATTTTATATAATAGAATTGGGAGGGGTTTCAATGGATAAAAAGAAAAGTATCTCTATCAAGGAAATTGCCAAACTTTCCCATGTTTCTGTAGCAACAGTTTCTCGAGTCATTAATAATAATGGGCGATTTTCCGAAGAGACAAGACAAAGAGTACAACAAATTATTGATGAATATGGCTATACTGCCAATATGGCAGCAAAAAGTTTACGAATGTCTAAATCAAAAACTATAGGACTCATTGTTCCAAGTATTGATAATGAATGGTTTTCACATTTAGTATTAGAAATCGAAAAATATTTTTTTGATAAAAACTATTCTGTTTTTATATGTAATACATCTCAAGATGAAAAAAAAGAGATTGCATATTTTAAGTCTTTAGATTCAAAAATGGTTGATGGTATTATTTGTATTTCAGGAATTGAAGAAATCCCAACAGACACAATTACACGGGATATTCCTATTGTTTGTATTGACAGGAAACCTAAAGATCATGCGAATGCATATTATGTAGAATCTAATCACTATAGTGGTGGTTATCTTGCGACTGAAGAACTTATAAAAAAAGGCTGTCAAAGAATCGCTATTGTCTCAAGAAATAAAACACTATCTGTCAACAAACAACGCATGGAAGGCTATCGTCAAGCTTTAAAGGACTACGGTTTAGAAGAATACAAAGAATTACAACTTCTTTTAGATCCTTCAGAAGCTAATTATGAGGGAGCCCGGGTAGCAATTAATAAGTTAATTAAATCTGGAATTTCTTTTGATGGTGTCTTTGCGACTAATGACTGGCGTGCCTATGGTGTTATGGTTGGTTTAGCTGAAAATCATATTCATGTTCCAGAAGATGTCAAAGTCATAGGATTTGATGATATTTCTATTTCTTATTCTTCGCATCCATCTATGTCAACAATTCGTCAAGATATATTAGGTCTTGCAAGACAGGCATCAAGCTTACTGCTTGATTTAATGGACAACAAAAAAATACAAGTCGATCAAAGACGTTATATTTTACCAGTTGAAGTCATACGACGTGATTCAACCAAATAAAAAAAAACTGTTTTAAAATGAATCCTGTTATTGGAACAATAATAGAGGTTCATTTTTATTTTAGCAAGACTTACGAAAGAACAAAAAAATTTACAGCAATGACAATGCTTTCTCTTCTTGTGAAGATTTGTTATTTTTCTTGTAGTGAAAAAAATGCCTAAACTGGTGAAATTTTTAAGCTATTTAAGCCAGTATACATATTCAACTTATGTCATTCCTAAACTTTGCAATGTGGCTCATACAAAACTTTTTTGTATTTTTAAAAATATCTTTTTTATCACATTCTCACAAAACCAATATTTCAATAAAAAAAGGCTTAACACTCAAAGATATCATCTTGAGATGTCATAGCCTTTTCTTTAATAATCAATATTGTTTTCTAAATCTTCACCATTTGTTTGAATGACCTTTTGATACCAATAGAATGATTTTTTAGGATATCTTTTTAGATCTAACAGATCATCAAAATCTCTATTTACATAAACAAAACCATATCTTTTTCTAATTTCTTTATGACTACTTAAAAAATCAATTGGACTCCAAGCTAAGTATCCCATCAAATGAACACCATCATGTTCAACTGCTGCTTTCAAACTTGTGATATGTTGCTGATAATAGCTAATTCTTTCATCATCATAAATTTTACCATCAACCATTTTTTCATCAATACCAATTCCATTTTCAACAATAAATAACGGCTTTTGATATCGATGATAAAAATCAATCAAAGAATATCTTAAACCTTCACTATCAATTTGCCAACCCCATTCATTAGCCTTATAATTTGGATTCTTAAGACCTCTTTGATCAAAAAGAATCGCATCTTCTAACGCAATTGGATCTTTAATATCATCAAAAGAACTTTGCACATGACTACGGTAATATGAGAAAGCCAGATAATCTAATTTTCTTGATGATTCTAAAATCACTTGTTTTTCTGTATCACTCAAATCAATATGAATGTTACGTTTCTGCATAAAATTGATAAAATAAGGAGGTAGTGTTCCAGAAGTCATGATATCGTATGGTAAATAATTGTGCATTTTATTCTTAAAGTCGGCTGCCAGAATATCCTCACTTTTACATGTGAGTGGATAAAAAGGAGCATGCCCAATCATTCCTCCTACCTTTGCTTGTGGATCAACTCTTTTAATCACTTCAACTGCTCGAGCATGAGCAATTTCTGTATTAATTGTTAATTGTGCAAACATTTCATTTTGACTCATATTTTCAGGACGATAAGCTCCAGCAACTAAATCTGATTGATATGGCGCAAGATTGATTTCATTGTAAGTAATCCAATATTTTACTTTCCCCTTTAATCTTTCCACAACACTTTCCACATGCTGAGCATAAAAATCAATCACCTTTTTATTTAAGAAACCATTATACTCTCTTAAAAGATGATCAGGCATATCAAAATGCACTAAAGAAACAACAGGTTCAATACCTTTTTCAAGCAAATAATCAACCATATCTTCATAATAAGCCAAACCTTTTTCATTTGGTTTTTCATCATCACCCATTGGATGAATTCTTGACCAAACAACTGAAAAACGATAAGCTTTAAATCCCATTTCTGCCATCAAATCAATATCTTCTTTATAATGATGATAATGATCAGTTGCTACTGCAGTATCACAAAACATTGGAGCAATTCCTTTTTCTGGTGTGACAACCAATGTATCATAAACATTTAAACCTTTTCCATCTTCTAAATAACCACCTTCAGCTTGAACATTACTTAAAGCAGCACCCCATAAAAAATCTTTTTCCATATTTTTCCCTCACTTTGTTGTCATCATAATTGTCATTTGTCCATCGAAATGAACTTTTGTTTTCATTGGAATTAAAAAGTTATCCCCTACTTTGATATCATTATTATCTACTTTTCCCGCTCCTTTGACAAGAGTTGCAAGTTGATAATTTTCACACTCATAATCAAATTTCCCTGTTATTTTTAATTTTGTAACAGTAAAAGAATCATTAGAAATATAGACAGTTTGTTGGCAATTGTTTAAATCAGTGACTATTGGATGAATATCATTTTTCATATCTTGAGGATTATATGACAAACAATCAATCGCCTGTTCTAAATGCAATTCTCTTTCATGGCCTTGTTCATCTTTTCTATGATAATCATAGAAGCGATACGTGATATCTGTTGATTGCTGAATTTCATAAACTATACTTCCTTTTCTTAAGGCATGCAATAAACCTGCTGGCAAATAGACAAAATCACCTGAATGAACATCTAAATGTCTAATCAAATCATCCCATTTGTCTTCTTTAATATAACGACGTAAATCGGCTTCATCTTTAGCATGATGCCCATAAACAATATTTGCTCCTTCTTGAGCTTCAATAAAGTACCATGCTTCATTTTTGCCACATGGATATCCCACTTTTTGAGCATGTTGATCATCAGGATGGACCTGTATACTCAAATCATCTTCAGGTCCTACAAGTGAAATAATGACAGGAAAGATTTCACCTGGATGTCCAAATAATTCCTGATGATTCTTCCATAAATCTAATAATGTTTGACCCTTATATGGCTCACTTAGACATATTGTCGATGCCCCTTCTTGAGCACTAAAAGACCATGATTGACCAATTCCCAATGGAAAGTCATCATATCCAAAATAATCCTTAACTAATGAATGACCCCAAATTGCTGGACGTGCAATAGGTTTGAAAAATAATACACTCATAAAATACCTCCCATTTCTGTTTTTATTTTAAAGTTATCACTATGAAACCTCCATAGAGCAATTTGTCATAAGATAAGACAAATCACCTCATTAAAAAAAGGTTTATGCTCCATACATAAATAAAGCAAATAAACCTATAATTGTTACAAATACAGCAAATACATTAACAACCTTAATTGTATTCTCTTGAATTCTAAAACCATAACGACTATAAATCAAATTATTTGTCTGCTTTGCTTTTGTACAGTGGTAATCAGCCAACAAAGCAAAGACAACAACAGCAATTCTCATACCTAAACTTGTTCCTAAGTTTTCATCAATATAACTCCATGGGAAAACAGCTAATACAAAAGCCACAATTGTTGCAAATAATGCTGCTCCAACATAAGGATTTCTTTCATTCTTATGTTTTTCCATTCTTTCTTGTTCTTTTTTTGAACGAGTCTGAACTTTCATTTTTTTCTTATTATCATCGTACTTTTCTTGATAGCTTCTTTGCTTCACTTTAATAACCTCAGCACCACAACTATCACAGAATTTTGCAGAATCTTTTAACTCAGCACCACATTTTCTACAATAAATCATAAAAATCTCCTCTCTCTACTTTAAAACAACCTGAGACAAATTAACCAAGATAATTAAAACACTTGAAAAAATAGAAACATAGGCATAGTTCTTATTTCCATTAGGCTCATATCCCTTTTTCAAATCTTGCTTATCAATATGCAAAGAAAGGATTCCACAAACAATGGCTCCAATATATATAAACGTGCTTATGATGTAAGGAATCTTCACATTCCCACCAAGCGTATTGACAATTGTTCCAATGATAAAATCAAAAGCAAGTAATCCAATAAAAAATAACATTAATCCCAATTTAGACCAACTATTTGATCGAGGATTCTTCTTCAACTTTTTAACTTTCTTTTCTTCATTATGCTCAGGTATTTCATCAACAGCCTTACCACAATGATAACAAAATACTGAATCATCAGATATGTCTTTATGACAATGTGGACATTCTTTCATCATTATTCCTCCTTTGAGTGAAAGAAGGCTTTTTCAAGCCTTCTTAAATTTTATATCAAATTAAGCTTCAGCAGCTTCTTCTTCCATTCTCTTAATTTCAGATTTTTCATAAGCTTTCCAGAATGGATAGAAGATAACCATACCAATTGCAAAGTTAATAAAGACAACAACTGCTCCACCAACAGATCCTCCAGCTGCAAGATATCCTAAAATTGGAGATGGTGTAGCCCATGGTAAGTTCAAATACATCTTACCAACAAATCCAATTGATGTTAACCAATATGTTAATGCACCCGTTAAACAGTGAGTTAAAACAAATGGAATCAATAAGAAACCGTTCATAACAACTGGTAAACCAAACATAATTGGTTCAATAATACAGAAGACTGCAGATGGTAATGCAACGATAGCTAATGGTTTTAAATGAGGTAATTTCTTGCTTGACATAAACATATAAACTAAGAGTGGCCAACAAGATGATACCCATTGTGATAATCTACATAAGTTAGGTGTCCATACATATGGTAAATCTTTAACAGCTGTACCAGCCATAAATGCAGCATTATTTTCATTGATCCAAGTTGGTAAGAATGTATTAATAACTGCACCAGTAATATTATCACCATGTAAACCGCACATCCATAAAATAGCACTGAAGAATTGTTGTAATGTGTAAACAAAAACATTATCGGCTTTTCCTAATACTGGTAATAAGATTTGTCCAACCAATTCAGGAATATTGATGTTTGCGATTGTTCTAATTCCCCAACAAACAAGTGTAATAATGAAATAAGGAATAATTGCAGAGAAACTGCTAGCAATTGCAGGTGGTACTGTATCTGGTAACTTAATAACGATATTTTTCTTATAACAAATATCGATAATATTGATTGCAATAGCTCCAGCGATCATAGCTGTGATAAGCCCTGCTCCACCCCAATAAGTAGATTCAAAAGCAGATGCTCCAGCACTTAATGTACCGTCAGCTGCAGTAACAACCAAATTTCCTACAGAATTGTAATTCAACAACATAAATGCAAACATTGCACCAACAGCACCTGTTGTTTTATTAAATCCTTTCAATTCGGCATATTCAGCACCCATCGCAATAATAATGTAAATTGCCATGATGTTCATAGATAAGCTGTTAACTAATGCCAAGTCACCAGCCCATGGTTTCATGAATGGTAATAACGCAGTTTGAGTAATTCCACCATCAGAGCAGAACAAATAGATAACTAAGAAAATTGAACCTACCATTGTTACTGGCAATGCAGAAATCATACCATTTGTAATTGCTCTAACAAATGGAATTTGACCAAATCTTGTCATTGGCCCAGCAATAATGTCAACTTTCTCCATCACGACATCCATGAAAGATTTCTTTTCGTTAGACATAAAATTTTCTCCCTTCGTATAATTTAGGAAACGTTATGTAAACGTTTTCCCTTTACACTTCTTATTTTAACACTTATCTTCTTTTTTTCGACATAATCTATCGGCATAACAAATGCCATAATCTTCAATTTTTTCACAAAAGCCTTGGTATGTCTTGATTTTAACAAAAATTAGAAATGAAAAAATGATGAGAAAACGTTTACACATTTTCTCTTTTTTGATATAATTTTACTTATTAAAGGAGGCAGAATTTGTGAACTTTAAGAAAAATGAAATAGAAATTATTAAACTATTAATATCTTCATCACAATACCTTTCATCATATGATATTGCGACAGCAACAGGTATCAATCGTCGTTTAGTAAGAGATGAAATGGTTAATGTCAAAGCTATTTTAAAATCTTTAGGTTATGAACTTATTTCCAAGACATCTAAAGGTTACATCATTAAAGGAAAGTCATCGCATTCCTTACATGCTTTGGAAAAAATTATGGAGGATGCTGAACGTCAACGTGAATCTCTCTTTCCAACAATGCCTAATGAAAGACAGAATTACATTTTAAAACGTTTAATTGATCAAAATGATTACATAAAAATAGATGATTTAGCTGATGAATTATTAATAAGTCGTTCAACTATATCAAGTGACCTCAAAAAAGCAAGACAAAGTATAAAAAAATACAATCTTTCTTTTCAACAAAAACCAAACTATGGAATTTGCATTATAGGTGATGAAGTTAACAAAAGAAAACCATTATGTGATTACCTTTTTACCAATTTAGGTGAATCAGAAATGTACTATGACTATCTCCATTCCTATATCACGCAAGAAAACTCTTTAGAATATGGCATTATTGAAATTATCAAACAAAACAAAATAGAAATGTCAGATATTGCTTTATGTGATTTCCTATTATGTTTATCAATTAGTGTTTCTAGGATTATGGTCAATCAAACACTTTCTCAATCACCAGATTTATCTTTAATTGAAGATCGCCATGAATTTCATGCAGCTCAAAAAATTGCTACATTTATTGAAAAAAAAGTCAATTGTTGTTTTAATGAACATGAAGTGAATCAAATTGCTATCCAATTGATATGTAAAAGATCCTCTCGTGGTCTGACACCCCACGATGACCATCAATTACTTCTTCTTGTTGATGAAATTCTATCAGAAATTGAAAGACAAACACTTATTGTTTTCCACGATTCTCAATTTTTACGTACTTTTTCACTTTATGTAGAAACAGCTATTCTTTGTATCGTTTATCATGAAAAAATTCGTAATCCACTCTATAACGAACTGAAGACAACATATCCTCTCGCCTATGAATTGGCCGAAATTACATCTTCTGTCATTGAAAAACATTATCATGAAACTCTTTCTATGAGTTCATTGGCTTTTTTTGCAACCATTTTTAATACTGCCATCAATAATCAAGAAGCCGAAAAAAAGAAAACATTGCTTTTATGTGGTTTAGGAGGTGGAGCTGCAGCTTTCAATTCTCAAATTATTTTAGAAAGATTTGAAAATCAAATTGATATTATAAAGACAAGCCAATACTATAAATTACCTGAAGAAAATTTAAATCATTATGACTTTATTATTTCAACTGTCCCTATTCATAATGAACTGGCTATTCCTCATATTAATGTTTCACAAATGATTACACAAGATGATTTAGATAAAATAGAAAATTACTTATCTTATGATTTCCATAAAAGTCGCTATGAAATTCTGTTTCATCCAAAACTCTATAAAAGTCATGTCAAGGTCAAAACATATAAAAGTATCATGAATGAATTTTATAAAATTCTTAAAACACAATATCCAACGATTAAAGAATCTTTTAAAAACAATCTTGCTGTTCATGAACAATCTCCATTGTCTTATGCCTCAGAAAGAATTGGTATTGTGAAATTACAAAAGCCACTTAACAGCAATCAAATTTTGTCTGTATTAGTTTTAGAAGAACCTCTTGTTTATCACAGACATATCATCCAGTTGATTATTTTATTTTCATGTACTGATACCAATCATTATTTGATGAATACACTTACGAACACAATGAATAATATCGTTAATGATGAGCATAGTATGAACAAGTTTTTGGAATGTCCAACTTATTCTCACTTCTTAAAAATGATGATCGAACACCAATAAGAGGAGCAAAACATTGCTCCTCTTTAAAATTAACCACTCTTTATGACAAGATTTATACTACAAGAAAAGACATACATTACAGTATATCTTTGACTTGTTGATGAAATTCCTCTAACCATTCAGATTCATAATCTTCAATCTTTCCCATATCGCAAAGCTTTGTCAATGTACTATCTAAAGGAAGTTGTCCCATTATTTTTAAATGATATTTGGAAGCAACATCATGCAAATGACTCTTTCCAAAAACAAAAATCTTTTTATCACAATCTGGACATTTCACATAACTCATATTTTCCACGATGCCAAGAATTGGAATATCCATTTTTCTAGCCATATTCACTGCTTTTTCTACGATCATTCTCACTAACTCTTGAGGACTTGTAACAATGACAATTCCATCCAATGGTAAAGATTGAAAAACAGTTAATGGAACATCACCTGTACCTGGTGGCATATCCACAAACATATAATCTACATCACCCCATAAAACATCACTCCAAAACTGCTTAATCATACCTGCTAAAACAGGGCCACGCCAAACCACAGGATCTTCTGGATGATCTAATAATAAATTTGTGGAAATAATTTTTGTTCCTGTTGATGTTTGAACTGGAATAATTTCTTGTCCGTTAGAATAAATTTGTGTTCCCTCAACACCAAATGTTCTTCCAATTGAAGGTCCTGTAATATCACCATCTAATACAGCAACTTTATATCCTTCTCTTTGTTGTAAAACAGCTAATAAAGATGTGATTGAAGATTTTCCAACACCACCCTTACCACTTACCACACCAATCACTTTTTTGATATTTGAGTGTATATTCATTGGTGCTAAAAAACTTCTTTCAGCGCAATCTTCTTGACATGATTCACACTCATGACTACATTCATTACTCATATTCATTCCTCCATTTTATACACATCTCATTATACCATATTTTATGACTTTATATATTCTTTTTTAAACGTAAAGCTTCTTCCTCGTACTTCATTCACCTTACTGACAATCATAAATGATGATCATCAATTCTTAGAACAAGTTCATTTAATCTGGGTATTTCACGATTTGAAACAACTGTCATAACGACAGGATATTCATTTTTCATATATCCCGAGAAAGATTTTAACATGGTAGAGCATCTATCTAATTCATAAATGATAACCTCATTCATTCTTTCATATTCTTTAGAAACAATCATCACTTCTATTTGGCCGTTCCAATGACCGAAACCTTATCTAAAACGAATGTGTACATACCTAAAACAATTCCAATTGCACTTCCAATCATGACACCACCTAGTAAAGCCACTAATAGTGAAGCGCTTGTCATGTGAGTATATTCTATGTTTTTTCAAAAGCACCTAAGATAAATGGATAATACTAATAAGAGTTGTTCATGCATATATTTTTCCTAAAACAAAATGTCCTAAAATAAACATGAAAATATTAAAAACGGATACGAATAATGTCATAGGTATCCCAAAAACATGAAAAGTAGCAATAGCTAAACCAGTTGATTCACCAGTGATTAATCCTTTAGGAATAACAAACAAAATAACAGCTAAAGCATAAAGTGCATTCCCAACCAAAATACCTACGATATTCTTTAACTTCTTGCAATCCATAACTAGCCTCCTTTAAAAACTGAAAAATATTATATCATTTTTAAGATGAATGAAACTTATGAAAAATTCATCGTAACAAAGCAAAGATTTCTACATGAAAATAAGAAGTGTTGAATAATTTCAATACTTCTTAAATTTCTTGTTTTAAGATTGTTTCATTAACTTATGAATGTTTCTTTCTTTTCATTGTCACATATGCACCTGCCGCACATACTGCTAGAATAACATATGGGACAATCATTATTGAATCATAAGTATTGACTTTGTTGGTATCTTTATCTATTGTTTCTTGAGTACTTGGTGTAGATTGATGATGCTCATCTATACTAATAGATGGGTTCTTATCTCCATCAGTGTTTGGTTTATCACCTGAATTTGGCTGATCTCCTGTGTCTGTATTGTTATCTCCAACACCTGGTTTATCAACAGCATCTTTAATTTCCAACTTATTAATAGCATCTTCAATAGCCTTTGCCATAGCATCTACTTCTGATTGTTTTGTAATATCCAGTTCTCTTTCTACTGCTTCTATTGCTTTTTCTACAGCACTCAAATCTTTGTAAAGATCTTTATTTAAGGCATTCGCTTTTTCAATGGCTTTATCTACTGCACTATAATCAGCATCTTTCAATACGAGTTTATCCATGACATCTAAAATATCTTTCGTTGCTTGGTCTATAGATTCCTGACTTTCTCTTAAATCTAAAATATCTTGACCATTTTGAATAACTTTGGATAATGTTTGATAACTTTCTTCTGTATAATTTTTTTCTTCAAGCTGCAATGCTTGATTTAATGCTTCTTCTAGTTTTTCAGTATTAAGAGAAGATTTTTGAACTAATTGTTGTTGTGATTCTAACAACTGATTATATACATCATCATATTCTGTCTTTGTACTTTCTTGTTGAAGATATATATCCTTAGCTTGATTTAATACTTTGATCATGGCATCATATGATGAAGATGTATATAATTGATCATCAAGATTTTCTAATTCATTGATCAATTTCTCTAATCTATCCAGTGAATATGTTTTTGTGAGTTGTGGAAATGCATAACTCATTGCATAATGTTGCCATGATGCATGTTCTTGATTTCCAATATCTGAGAAATGTCCATTTGGTTGATAAGTTTCTGGATAAACCCCTCCAACAGTTGAATGATCCAGAATAAAATGAACAAGATAATCTAATTTTTCATCATCACCTTTTAATCTATTATACATGATTTCCCAGGCAAGACCTTTTCCAATAACATGATTACTCCCTTTTTGTGTATTAAAATCATAACAAACATCTAAAACAAGATATCCATCATAATCTTGACTATCGTACTTTGCATAAATATCATAAGTATTTTGCATAATCGATTGATCCATACCATACCATTCAGCGGCCATTGGTGCCCAATTAACCCAAGACATTCCTTCTACTAAATTCATATTATGTTCAATGTCATATAATTCTGCATAAATTTTTACACCATCGATTTCAGTAACTAGATTTTCATGAATACCTTTTGTTAAGGTTTTTGATGTTTCTAACCACTTTACCGATGCCTCATTATCATTTAATTCTTCAGCAATTGAACTTAATTCATATAGAGCTTGTGAAGCAAAAACATTTGTAATCAAATCGTAAGACTGCCAATACCTTCCTTCACGTGAATGTTCAAAACTATCATTTTTTATAAGATTAATATTTTTATTGATATAACCATTATCAATATAATAATTAGCAAATTGTTTAATAATTGGATATGTTTCAACAATAAATTGTTGATTGTCTTCATTATCTTGACATCCATTCACAAATTGAGCCCAAGCATGAATAAGCATATAATTACCATCAATTTGAACATGCTCTGATAAAGATCGTATATTTGATTTATAAGCTATAAATCCTGCTTCTCCTTCAACAATTTCACCATCACTTAGCGTTTCAAATTGATCTAATGATTGACTACCATACCATGTTAATGCATTCTCATCACATTCCGGTGCTTTAATTTCTAAGTAATATGAATGATCTAAATTTATCTTCTCTAAAGATAATCCAAATTGTAGATGAACAATTTCACCATGAGAAGATAACTGTGATATATCAAATTTCGTTTGATCTACAATAACTGCATCATTACCATTACCACTATATAAAGTTGCTATAGCATAACCATCTTTATCATTATTCTTTCCTAAAATAACATCTACCGCTGTTATATATTCATCATAAGATGGTATTTCTTGTACTGCTTTATGCTCTCCACCAATGGATACAATTGGCACACGATACTGTCCAGAATAAATTGGGAAAATTGAAATTCCAAAATCATAATTAACTTCTCTCCACTGATTATCTTTATATTGATATGACTCTGAACTTAAAGATGGATTATATATCCACTGAACTGAATCATTTTCTTTAGTTTTTAATACGAAATAAATATCTTCTCCTGTATCTATTTTTATTTCACGTCCAAAGTCAATTGTATAATTTTGTATTCCTGTTTTTTCAATATTTACTTGACCTGTTGCTAGTGATTCTCCTGTCAGACGATGTCTCAATTCACCAACTAATATACCATTAGCTACAGAAGTATTTGCTTTAAATGTTACAGATTGAATAACATCACCATTGATTTCTAATTTTTGAGCATATTCATTTTTTCCTACATTGATATTTGAAAAAACTTCTGCTGCAATTGCATATCCTGTTGTTGTCCAGACGTTATTTTCCCAATTCACAGAAGCAACTCCACCGTCAGGAACAACACTACCATGAGCAATTATCTCACCACTTGTTGTAGCAATATGAATATAGTATTTCTGTCCAGGAGTAACAGCGATGTCTTTACCAAAATCAATGTTTTGCCATCCATTAGATGAAATTGTTTTAGAAATAGTCTCAATCGTCTGATTTTCATCACCAGGTTGAGTTGTTAATTTAAAAACTGCTTCTCCACTACCTGTCAAATAAACTCTGAATGAGCATATATTATCTAATCGAGGAACAAATGCAAATGCTGAATTATGTGTTGTTGTATTGATTTTGAATAAAGGCGTCCCATAATTTGTCTGAGACATGAATGAACGATCTGTCTTTATTTCAGAATCTTGAGCATTGAGTTTAAATGCTGGATATGCACTTTTTGCAAATCCTCCTAATGCCACAGTATCGTAATTGTATCCTTCAATAGCAATTTCTGATGGACGACCATCTGCTTTTCCAAACATTGCAATGCCATTATTAGATTGTACAAAGAAATAATATGTTTTCCCGATAGTCACATTAATAGGTTGATCAAATGTGAATTTTTGCCATCCAGCAGAAGTTATTGTTATTTCTTTTATGGCTATTTCTGTTGTTTCATCATCAACTATTGTCCTTAAACTTCCCTTAAGTACATCATTTCCTGTAGAGTTTGTATAAATGGAAATAGATTCTAATTGATTTGTACTTGGCTGAAATGCAACTACACCTCCATTATTTGGACTTTTCATACCAAATAATGCATGATCTGTAAATACTTGTGAATCATATTCATCTAATACTGGTCCCTTTTGTGAGTAAACTGAAAAATATGTATTTCCATAATCCACATCATCTAAATCAGGTATAATATGTTTTGCGTATTCTGCTCCTAATGCTTGGTGATAGCTTAAAAGATATCTTAAAACTTCCCTTGATGTTTGATAGTCTCCATAAGCATTTTGAGCCATAATCTGGATAGAACTATCACGTATAAACATTCCTTGATATGCTCCAGTTAATGATGTTGGTGCATATCCACGCGAAGTAATTCTATTCGTCAAGCTTTCATATGTATTTTTATACATTGCTTGCGCCTGATCACTTACTCCAGCTTCACCACTAGCATTTGATGAAAAAATAGAGTATGGAATCATCAAACACAAAACAAATAAAATAATTAATACTTTCTTCATCATTATATCTATTTATCTTTATAAATAGACTATCCTCCCTTCGTTTATTATTGAACTGTACTATTACAATCTTCTCTTATCATTCCCTCCTTTACAAACAAAAAAAGCAAGCCTCAAAAGTCTATAAATAACTTTTGAGAACTTGCCTAATTGAATAGTAACAATTCTTACTTATATGATATCGCTTTCAAATAGAAAAGCAACAATTTTTTTCAATATATGAAAAATTCATTCAATATTCTTTTTATATGAATACACAAATAAGTTTGTTCGTCTGGAGATAATTCATAATTATAACGTTTTTTTATCAATTTCACGATTCTATTTATACATAGAGATAAACGGGAATCTGTTTTTAACATTTCTCTAATATCATATGTTGTATCTTCTAAAAGAACTTTCTCATTTCTGAATATACGTTCTCCTAAATATTTTAAATGTATGGATATGCGCGCATAAGCAAGTGTATCTTCTTCTAACTTCATTTTCATTGTTTTTTGAATGACATCTATGATCTCTTTAGTAAATGTGACAATTTTGATAACATTATTATCTTTATTCGATAGTGCAAAATTAGCCAAATGTAAAGCGATGTACCCAGCCTCATCTTCATCCAAACTTATACCCGTTCTCCTTTTGATATAAGACAATGCCCATAGTCCAATCTGATATTCTTCTTTATAAAGTGTTTTGATTTCATTCAAAAAAATATTAGGTAAATAGACGCCATCCTTTTTGCGTTTCATAGTAAAAGAAATATGATCACTGATAGCCATAAAAATTTCACTACTAAAATCTTTTTTTAAAACTTTGATAGCTTTTTTAACAATCTTCTCAGTAATTTCAAAATAAATAACTGGAATATTATTTAAAGATTGCTCAAATCTTTTTTTATGCTCATCTTGAAAAACATACATTTTTTCAATTTTACTCTCATCCACAATATCTCCAGCTTTTTTACAAAATCCTACTCCAGCACCTGTCACAATAATATCTTGCTTATCATCTGATAATGCAGCAATACTATTATTGTTAAATACTTTTAGAACAATCATACGCTTCTCCTTAATTTAAAATATCATTGATTGAATCAACAATAAAATCAACTTGTGGACCAATAATAATTTGTAGTCCAGATTTTCCCATTTTCACTATGCCTCCAACACCAGTAGAAATAATTGTCTTTTCATCCAAAAGACTCATATCTTTTACCTGAACTCTTAAACGCGTTATACAACTTTCTATCGAAATAATGTTTGTTTTACCTCCCAAAGCTTCGACATAAATAATTGCCAATTCATCATAATCATCACTATCGATAGTCATCACCTGTTGTTCGGGAACTTCAATCATAACATCATCAATTTCTCTCCCTGGTGTCATAAGATGATAATGTATAATCATAAATTTAAATAAAAAATAATAAATAAAACCACAAACCATTCCTAAAGGAATCAGCATAAAAATATGATGGGAAAATGGGGCTTTAATACTTAACAAATAATCAAACAATCCAGCTGAAAATCCAAATCCAGCAATCCATTCCATTGAAGCAGCGATAAAGACAAAAACACCTGTTAATATTGCATGGATAAAATATAATGATGGTGCTACAAACATAAACAAAAATTCTATTGGCTCAGTAACGCCCGTTAAAAAAGAAGCAAAAGCAGCAGATAATAAAATAGCCCCAACTTTTTTTCTTTTTTCTGGACGCGCACATTGAATCATAGCCAATGCTGCTGCAGGTAATCCAAACATCATAATAGGGAAGAATCCTGCCTGATACATACCTGTTTCACCTAAAACGCCACCTTCAATTGTTCCCCAAAACTTACCAATATCATTTATGCCAGCCATATCAAACCAAAACACAGAATTTAATGCATGATGTAATCCTGTAGGAATTAATAAGCGATTAAAAAAACCATAAATTCCTGCACCTAATGGTCCTAAGCGAGAAATAAACTCTCCAAAATCAATAAATACATTGAAAAGATTTGGCCAAATAATCATGAAAGTCAAAGCCACTATCAATGTCATAAAGGTACAAATTAATGGAACAAATCGTTTCCCACTAAAAAAAGAAAAGGCCTTTGGTAATTGAATATGTGAGTATCTATTATATAAGTTTGCACTCATAAAACCCACAAGAATTCCCGTAAAAGCATTAGAAGAATTTTGAAAGGCAAGAGGAACTTGTTCAATTGGTATATGCATAATGAGTGATACAGAACTAGGTAATAGTAAATGTTCAAGCAAGATATAAGAAACAACTGTACTCATTAAAACCATAGAATCTTTATTTTTGTCATTCCGATAGCGATACCAATTGCAAATAAAAGAGGAAGATGATCAATAATAGCTCCCCCTGATTCAATCAAGAACGCAGCGATCCTACTATTTGCTCCCCATCCAATAGGATCAATCCAATAACCAATTCCTTTTAAAATAGCTGCAATTGGCATAATTGATACAGGTAACATGAGAGATTTTCCTAATCGTTGCATATATTCCAACACATCATATTCCTCCCATCTTAGAACCAACTATTCGTATTAAAAGATCATCAATATAATCAATTCACATACTTTAAAACATATTTTATAATATTAACATTTAAAAAGCAAGTGTAATTAATAATGTAAAAATATGTGTATTTTATACTTCATTTTAAGTGTATATTATATTTCCAAAATTTACTAATATAAAAGTTAAAGAGAGGTGAATAACAATGGTTTTTAAGGTAGAACGTGAAGAATACGTTAATAAAACATTTAGAATAGAGAAAAGACTCATCAATCGATTAGAGAAAATATGTGATGATAAAAATATTTCGTTAAACAAGCTTGTTATTAAATGTATTATTTATGCATTAGATAATCTTGAAGAGGATGAGTAATGACACTATAAACTTGACATAAAATCTATTTCACTATAAAATTATTAATGTGACTATTCAATTAGGCATAAGTTATCAAACAACTTATGCCTTTATTTTTTAAGGAGAATATCTATGAGTATCTTAAGCCAACTATTAAAAAGAAAATCACGTGCCATTGTTTCTATTGCTGATGGAAAAATTATGCATTTAGAAAATATTCCTGATTATGCCTTTTCCCATTGTCTTATTGGAGATGGTCTTGCTGTTGAAATAAACTCAAATCAAATTTATGCACCCTGTCACGGTATCGTTCATATGATTGCATCAACAAAACATGCTTTTATAATCACTTTAGATAATGATACACAAGTTCTTATTCACATTGGACTTGATCAAAAGAAAAATAATTTTGAAAATTTTCATTATCATATTCAAGTTGGTGATTATGTAACACCTGAAACACTTATTCTCACATTAAGTGAAGAGTTTCTTAAAAAACATCACTATCAAGTTATTATTCCTATCATTATTTTAAATTATCAGGAACACTCTATTCAAACAATGACAACTTCTTCTTATGTAAAAAGAGGAGAAAAAATATTGACTTGTAAATAATGCCTAGATTGCAAGCATAAACTGGAAATAAGATAAAAAGTTCTAATTTTTATAGAAAATCGTATTTTCAGTTTCACCAATTTTTGATAATTCTTCTGAAATAGCTGTTTAGCAGAAAGATATCCAAGTATCTTCCTTTTCTTTTGATTGATTTTATTATTTATATCTATTGCTTTTGTTATTATCTTTTTTATAAACAGTAAACATTAAGCTATTAAGCACTATTGAAAAAATTGAACAACCTAAAACGAAGAAAATCCTTCTGTGCAAAATAATCTTCCTTATAAAAGACCTACAGATATCATTCAACTGACAATACTCATTCACATCATTTTCGTGATGAATTTACATAAAGAAAAATAGCAGTAACAACTCATTGCTGGACTTTAGCCACTATTCTCCCTCCATTTTTATCATGAAGCCAATTTTGGTAATTCTCATTTTTAGTAGTTATTTCTATATTTCTTGATTATATATTTAATGTTTATTGTATTTGCTTCTTATTTTCCTTTTAGTTCTGTTTTATCATTAAATATATCTGTGATTTGAGAGTTAGAATCTCATTTCTCTTTTTCTGTATTTTTTGAGAAGCAGTACATTCTATCAATCAGATAATGGCTCATAACAGCAATATTATTTTTTCATAGTTGTATCATCTCCTTAATCTATTATTAGCACATATATTTATGAAAGTTCATATTTATAATCAGAATATTTTTCTGATAGATTACTTTAATAAAAAAAGCATGATATGTTGATACATCATGCTATAAAAAGACAATATAATATTTTTAAAATTGTATATATTAGAATTTATCAGCTTGCTAAAACTCGGGAAATTGCATAAGCATACTATTTCCCCCCTACAAATTATTATCAGTAAAGAGCACGAATTACCTGGTCACCATCCTGATATGAATATTGTTCACTGATATCATCACTGGTAAAAACCTTGTACATTTCCATAAATGAAACTGCCAGCTGATATTCTGAAAGCTTTTCGGGACTAATCCAAAACACTTCTCCTTCATCGGAGGATACAATTTCTCCACTGAATTGATTAGTCTTAAAGAGTAAAACAATATATCGTTCTTCATTATCAGTATAAAACTGTTTTATGCCACAAAGTTGGGGCTTCAATATGTTCAAACCAGTTTCTTCTTTTATTTCACGAATAGCAGATTGCACAAACGACTCTTCTTTTTCCACATGTCCACCGGGAAAACAGAGACCCGTCCAATCGTCGTCTACTTTCTGCTGTACCAGTATTTCACCATGTTCATTGTATACCATAACCATATTTGTCAGAATAACGCTCTCAGCACGCGACATTTTTCCACCTCCACAAACACCGATTTATTGTTTTAAATTTCTTTTTCATTTTCAATTATTAATAATACTGCAAATATTATAGTCACAATGAATGATACAAGAGATAATATCATTTGTTCAAAATTAAAGAAAATAGCACTTATTATTAAAAATAATGCAAATAAAACAAATAAAATTTTGCCTTTTAAACTTCATTTATTCATTAACTCGTTCCTCCTACAAATTCTCATTTATCTTTATATAGTATATCACTAAGTAAATCGCCAAAATAAAAAGATTTGGAAAATTGAAATTACATTCTTCAATAACATCCAAATCATGTATTAAACTTGGTGCGGGTGACATACCTACAGACGAACCAAATATTTATAAAATAAAGACAAATCTGCGCAAGACGAAATGTCATAAACATTTTATTTTCACTTTTTCTAAATTCATAATAGCATATTTTTTTTAAATTTACAAATAATTTATGTTTTTACTTTTTTAAAAAAATTATAAGTTATAAACGAAAAGAAGCTGATGTAATAATTTTCAACGAAATTATTACATTACAGCTTCACATTCCGTCTTGCATATATATAATATAACATTTCGAAATAATTTACTAGGTACAAATTTTCTATTTTTTAATTTAGATATATTATTTCTATGCTATCTTTTTCAAAACTTATATTAATCCTTTCAATATTCGATAAGACAATTGCTCTTTGTTTTGTGTATGGTAATGATAAAAAATCTTCGGATGTTTCTTCTAAACTTTTAATTTTCTTCTTTGTTTCCAAAATACTAATATTTAATTCTCTTATCATATTTTGAAAATCTTCTTCATCTAAAAAACCATTATCAAATTCATCGTTTAATATATTTCTTCTTTTAAATAAATTATTAAGCTTATTGTTGAGATTTATATATATTTTTTGGTTAACTTTTGTAAGTGATTTGCTTTTATATTCATTTGCAAACTTTTCTAAAATTCTATTTTCATTTATTCTTTTTTTTAATTGACTAGATGCATAATATTTATATAATACTCTTTCGCCATTTTTCTTCGTTTTCCATGCTGGCTCATTAACAAGATACATTTCATTATCAGTACAGTACACCAACCGTGAAAAAATATAATCATGCTTATATTTGTATTTTTTATTATGTACTATCTTTTGAACTTTTTCCCATAACTCTTTTGAAATTAATGGCTCTGTGTGATGATCAATATCATACCAAAAAGTTTTTTTATAATATTCATCAATATTGGAATCTTCACTATCAAACCAATTTGTAACCAATCTTCCATAATAAATTGGATTATCTATAATATCATATAATGTGTCCCGATACCACTTAATTCCAAATACTTTTTCCTTTTTTAATAAGCTTATCAATGAAACAGCAGTTATCCGATTTGTCGCTAACATTTCAAATATTTTTATTATCCACTCTGCTTCTTCATTGTGTACTAATTTTTTCCCTTTACCTGCTTTTGTATTTTCCACTCTTTTATATCCTCTTGGTGCTCTTTTACCCCCATATGGGTAATTGCCTAAAAGAGCACTGCCTTGTAAACCCTTAACAGTTCTTGGAGATATCCTTTTGATTTCAGATTCGTCTATTAATGCTACAAAATCAGCCTGCAATTCTCCTTCAGGTGTTGTATCATCAATATTATAACTTGTATATAATATTTTAATATCATACTTATTAAATACCTTTTTAATTGAACGCTTTAAAGTTAAATTACGTATAATTCTTGATGAATCTCTAACCACTATAATTTTAGCATTGTTCCCTTTTTTAGAAATGCAAGATAAAAGTTCTTGAAAAGCTGGTCTTTTAACATTTGAAGCTGAATATCCATCATCAACGAATATTTTAACTATCTTTATATTTTGCTTATTCGCCTCCCTATTAATTTCATCAATTTGTTTTTCAATCGAGAATCCTTCTCTTCCCTGTTCATCTGTAGATACACGTGCATAACCATATGCTAAAGTTTCTTTCATTTTTTTCGCCTCCGATATATCTTTAGTACGAAAAAAATGAAGAAATAACAATATGGAGACTTGTACTATTTTGTTATTTCTGAATTTTTTTGGTAAAACAAACTTTCATAATAATACTTTTTATAAATAATTATCATTAATACATTTACACAAAAAATGCAAAAAGAATACAGTTATATATCTCATAATTTTTCTTTCTGTTTAATAATTTTTTTAGATAAATCATTTCTATTATGAAGTTTCAAAATTTTTTCTGCATGCCTTTTTTGTTCAGCTATGTTTTGTTTACTGCTTATTATTGCTTTTCGATCGTCGTCCCAATCCTTTAATTTACTCTTATGCCTTTTTATTTTAATATCATGCCCGCATTGTTCATATAAATCTTTTGCAATTAATTTTGCATATAAATCTCCTGATTTATCATTGTCAAATGCTATAATAACTTTCTGATAATAATTTGATTTTGCGGTTGCAATAACTGATCTATATTTTGATGTTGATCCACATACCAGATATGAATATTGTCTATAATCAATATTCATATCCTTTAAAGTTGATATATAGGCTAACATATCAATATAACCCTCAAAGCATACAAGAGACTTACGACTATCATAAAACTCTGTTCTATATAATTGGGAATAATCATTTATATCTGGATCATATCTCCATCCGAAAGCGTAATTACATCTGCTTGCATCTCCTTTGTAGGTTCCCTTTGATGAACAACTTTTTTTATTAACTGCGCAGATAAAACCTACATCATTATATCCAATAAATACTACATTTTTTGATCCATCAGGTGCTATAGCCTGTTTTATCAGACCTTTTTTTATAAATTCATCAACAACATCTGGTCTAATGGCTCTTGTTTGTATAAGATATGCTTTTACATGCCTAATGTCTTTATCAAAATTTACCTGAGAAAGTAATATTCTTTCTCTTTCTTCACACTGTTTTAATGATTCATTTAGATCAAAATTTTTGGTTTTTCTTTCAGTGATTGTTTTTGAAACTTGTACTTTTTCTTTTGGTTGAGGTTCTAAACTCCTATCAATTTTTTTCATATACTTAAAATACACATCTTTAAAAGACATATTGAAATATTCATGAAATTCCTCAATGAATTTAAAAACATCTCCTCCATGATGATTCGAATGTCTAAAAAAGCTATTCGTTTCAGGATAAATGACAACACTATCTGCTTCTTTAAGTGAATAATAATCGCCTTTTTCTACAAGTGTTAATCCATACTGCTCTGCAATATCAATAATACTTATTTGAGCATTAATTTGTGCTATTATTTTTTCATCGAAAAATTTTTTTCTGGCCATAATATTTCCTAATCAAAATAGCATCCTTTTGAAGATGCTATTGTTTCCATTTCTTTTCTGTTTATATTTTTACTAAGTAGGAACAAATCATTTTTTAAAATACTTTCTATTGTGTGTGATATTTTTACATTTCTAATCTTATTCATCAATATTTCTGGTGAACTTGTCTTTGATTCTATAATTAAGTTTCTTTTTTCATCACTAATCATTTTTAATCATCCTCCCTTCAAGTAATCATAGGCTTCATCTTCATTAGACTTAAATTGTTCATTTAACCTGATCTGTGCATGTTTTATTCTTTGATTTATATTCATGTTAATATACTTTTGTGCATTTTCAATTGCTTTGATTTCTTTTTCTCTACTCATTTTTTCTTCAAAATAGGCAGTTATATAATCTGGCAAGAAATTGATTATCATTTTTAATGAACTGTATAAATAAATATAGGTTTCTTCTTTCCATTGTACACTACTTAATTTTAAATCTATGAAATTTATGTTTACAGGCAAATAATTACTTAACACATAACAAATACATTTTTTAATATATTCTTGTATTGCTGATTTTTTCAGCCTTTTATCTATATGGTTTTCATATTTCGATTTTATGTATAAAAGAAGCTCTTCTAAATTGATATTTTCATATAATTCATAATCAAACAATTGCTCTATACATTGTCTCATTTTGGACTCAATTCCAATATTAATTTTATTTTGTGATTGATTTATATCCCACACTATCCTTTTGGTCCATTTAAAAGAATCCTCATAAACTGCTGGAACAATTATTTTTATACCTTTTTCACCCTTTTTTATAAAAAAAGGATTATTTAGTAACTTTTCCCAGCTTGTTTTACTCCTTATAAGACTTGCTTCAAAATTTTGATAAAGAATAAGTGCAACATTAAACCATTCAATTTCATTCCACATAACAAAAGAATCTATATGTCTTTTTATTGTCACATCATCCTGAAAAAAAGAAGGAATTTGCTGACATATTTCATCCATCCATAATCTTATCTGATCGTCTTTATTCATACTTACCTGCCTTCTAGTACAAACGCTTGCATCCTACCAAGTTTTTTTGCCAGTAATAAGATGTAATATTGACTATTTTAACTTTCTCTCCTGGCTGGGGAGCATGGATCATTTGATTATTTCCTATATATATTCCTACATGTGTAGCCCTTCCTTCATTTTCACAATCAAAAAGTAATATATCACCTGGCTGTAACTGTGACTGCTCTATAGATTTTCCCTTATTAATAAGAGTTTTAGTTGTCTGATCTCCTATATTAATCCCAGATTGATAGAAACTCCAGTTAACAAGACCTGAACAATCAAATTCTTTTAAATTCTCATTTTTGTATTGAGTTCCATGTCCAGCACCCCACACATAATCACACCCTAATTTTCCAAGTGCTTTTTTGGCTATAGCGACTCCTTTTTCATTATCTTCCGTTATTTCAAATTCCACATCTCTTAAATGGTACTCAAATAGATAATCTTCATATCTTTGCTCATTTATTTTAATTTTATTTTTTGCTGTTTTTATCAGTTCATTTTGATAATCTTCTGTTTTAAGTTTTTTCTTCAATTCGGATCCAGCCCTTTTATACAACGGATACAGTTCAATATGCATTTGATATGTCATATTCCTTTTTACCGAATTATTAATAATAAAATTAATATCAAATCCTTCTAAACTCCAATAATATATATGAGTGTTCATATTATCAGCATAAATTGAGCTATCTTCATAGATATTGCTAGGATTATATTTAATAAAAACATTTGTTGCCATTGCATCAAAATCTAAATCATTTCCCTTTGTTTGATCAAGCATTAAAGAATATAACTGTTCAAATTGTTCTTCAGTTGGTGTAGTCCACTCTAATACATCAGTTATTGCTAATACTTCACTAGCTGGAATATTGACCTCATATATACTATTTAGTTCATCGATTTTACCATATAATGTTCCTATCCTACCTGTAAAAGAGAGTGAAATAACAGGAGATAGGATAGAAATGATTACCACAAAAACAAGTATAAAAGGCAAAAAACTTATTATTGCTGTTATTATGGCAGGCACTGATGTTATTGTAGTAACTATACCACTTATAAGAGAAGTAACTAAGGAAACTGCATTTTTAACAGTAGATGTTACTTTTCTTCTATATCTTATACCTATTCGCATCCCCTTTATAGATAAACCGACCATCTTTGTGCCAGTATCTTCATGATGACTAATCATTGCTGAAGCTCTTCTTGATTGATTACTAACTGTTGCTTTTAGACTTTTTAATGGTTTAAATTCTTTAGCTTTGAGTTTGCCTGTTTTTCTTATCAAATAGTTTTGTTTTGCTGTCAATTGATTTGTCTTTCTCTGAAGATCTACTATTTTATTGTTTGTCTTCCTAGACTGCTCATTTAAGTACGTTTTTGTTATGATAGAATTCTTTTTGCTAATTTCTGTTTGATATTTCTTATACTCGAGGAGTTTTTTCCGATTGTAGGCAATCTCTCTCTTTTTTTTGATAATCTTTCTTTTGTTCCAATTTGTTTTACCTTTTAATACTGAAGCATGCAGACTTCTCTCAGCACGAAAAACATTTCTTCCAATCATCACACTATTTCCAACAGCAAACATTGTTGTTCCTTTACCAAAGTCTTCATGTTTATCATAAATATCCGGTGTAAAATTCACTGTTATATTTAATCCTTTTTGTGCTGTACTTCTAACTAACGTGGACGAACTTTTTGCTAATCCTTTAGTTGTTTTTACAGTTGTTCTTACTGTTTTGTCAATCAAATTCATTTTTTCTTTCCTTCTCTACTCAACTTGAGAATGAACCTCTTCAAATTTCGTAGTAGCCATCTTATAGAATTCAGTATTTTTATCTGTCTCATCTTCAAATGTAATAATATCACGTGACACAGAAACAATTCCCTTTCCCGGAACAGCTTTTTGGAGGTGCTCAATTTGAGCATCTGATATATTTAGTAATTCTGCAAGCTCCTCTGCATCTGACTGTGCCTGATTAAACATCATAATAAATTCACTGTTCGATAGCATACTTCTTGCCTTTGTACTCTCTAAAATTTCTTCTACATTTTGTGTAATTCCTGTAACAATACCTCCATATTTTCTTATACGCTTATATAATTCATAGAAAAAATTTGCAGAGTAGTCATATTTAAACAGAAGATAGATTTCATCAACCCAAATCCATGTTCTTTTTCCATTTTTAAAATTATTTACAATTCTATTCCAAAGCGATTCAAGTATAACTGTCATTCCAAGTGGACGTAATACTTCATCCAAATCACGAATTGAATAACACATCATTCTGTTGGATGTGTTAATATTAGATTCTCCTGCAAAGAGTGAATAACTTCCTATAGAATACAGTTCATGTGCCACTGCCATATTTTTTGCCTCTTCTTCCTGCTGTAATTTTAATATTTTATAATATTCCAAACCTGTTGGAGGTTTTGCTTTATCTCCTTCCTTGATCCTTCTATCTGCATAATTTTCATATAAACGTCTTGATACTCTATCAACAACTGATTTTTCATTTGCTGTTAAACCTGTTATTCCACCCATAATCGTTGCAGAATATGACTGTGCAAATTGCATTTTTGATGTTAAAAAGTCTGAAGTGTTTATATCTCCTTCCCAAGGATTTATTTTATCTGTTGAATTTATACTTATTTCAGCAACTTCACCTCCAAGACGACGTATAAATCTTGAATATTCATTTTCAGGATCAATAACAATAATATCATCGTCTGTTTTAAGTGCGACTAACCATATTTCTTTTTTTGCAGCATATGATTTACCGCTTCCCGGTTTACCGAATATCCATCCATTTGCAACTGACAATTTAGTTCTATCTATAATTAAAAGATTTCCAGTTGTAGAATTAACACCATAATAAAGACCATTATTGTCAAAAATTTCTTTTGAAATAAAAGGAATAAAAATAGAACACGCCGCTGTAGTCAGCAGGCGTGTTTTTCCACTATACATGTTGCCAATTGGAAGACAGGCATTCATGCCTTCTTCCTGCTCAAAGTTAAGGGTTCCTAATTCACATCCTAATTCCTTAAAAATGGCTTGAATATCTGCTTCTTGAGAATTAAGTTCTTCCTGTGATGAAGCATTCAACATAATTAAAAACTGAGTATCAAATAAACGTTGATTTCTTTGTTGAACATCTTCTAATAAAGCTTTAGCCTCATCATATGAATATTGAAATTCTAATGGTAACATCTCTGGATCATAATCATTGTTTATTGCTTTTTTCTGAAAAGCAATTTTTTCCAGTTCCATTTGAGCAATTTGTGTCTTTATAAGTGAGATATCTTCTCCACGTGAAATTGATTTCATATGAAACGAAATTACCTGATTAAATTCTAATTTTGACAATCTATAAATCAGTTCATCATGTACTTCAGTTGACCATTTTTTTAAATATAAAACTTTACAGTATCTTTCATTTGTTTTAAAAAAATCAAATTGTCTAAAGTCAAATGAATCTGGTGCAATAGCATCCTTGGTTGTCATTGATTCATCAATATTTTCATATGAAAATATGAAATCTTTATATGGATGCAAAATATTATAAATTGTCTGCAATCTTTCAGCTCCTGTACAAACATGTGATTTCGCATGTATATCCCTTTCAAGTTTATTTCTGATTTCTCTTGTAAGTACATCAAGTGATTTTCTCGCTCTTTCCAGATTGTCTTCCTTAACTGTATACGTTAAATATCTTTTTGTTTCTATTCTGCTTGTATCACTTTTTAATTTTTGATTAATAATATCATTCCATTCATCTCTTAGGCTATTAAGATCATCATCCTTTTTTTCAAGATATATTTTTTTCTTGTATTCTTCTTCATCAATTGGCTTATTGATTATAGTCATCTGCAAATCAAGATTATTTGCGGATGAATTTAAAAGTCCCATAAAATTATTAAATATTTTTTGTCTTTGCTCATCATTTTCAGTTATATAATTAATATCATCAAATTCTATAGTTTGGCTAAATAATCCATCACCATAAATACAGACTCCGTCACGCATCATCATGTCATATTTTATAGCATTTTGAGCATTCCTTTTTAATTTTCGTTTGATTTTGATTTGCTGTCTGTCATTTCTATTACTCTTCTTTTTTTTCAATAATCAACACTCCTCTCAAAATAAAAAATTGTATTTTAAAAACTATTTTCACGCATTTTTTTCATCTTTTTTCTAAATTTTTTCTTTTCCTTTGAGTCCTTTTCTTTTCTTTTATTAACTAATTCATTCTGATAGGTCAAATATTGTCTAACTTTGTAAAATTTTAAAACCTTTTTTAAAAATTCTAAAGTAGGCATATCCTGAATAGTAACAAATCCACATAGAAAGACAGGAATTGAAATCAACATGGTAACATAGCTCCCAATTTGTGTACCAACAGTCAAATAGCATAAAACATAAGTACTGCACCCCAAAACAAGAGCAAGTACTATCCAAAATAATTCTTGAGAGGTTCGACCCATAAAAACTTTTTGTTTGTAGTCTCTTAAATCTTTCGGTATTTTAACATATAGCATTATTTTTGTATTTCTCCTTTATTAAGCTTATTTTTATTAAGCTTGTCTTTACTCTTTTTTTCTTTGTCTTCAATCTCCTTTTTCTTCTTAATTTCCTTATTCTTCTTTTTTGATATTTCTTTAGCATCATGAAATATTTGAATTATTTCTTTCCCTGTTAATTTTGCAGATTCAGGTTTATCAAAAATATTCCTGCTATTTTCATCTTTACCTAAAATATGTCCTTTAAACTGTACATTAAAAGTACGGTTTAATTCCAAATAGCTATAATACAATTCAGAATTTACTTCATTTTGATGTACATAGGGCGCCCCAATTGAAATCGTTGCGGTCCTTAAATCTCTATCAATTCCTTGACTATCTTTTCCAAATCTAAAATGTCTATAATTTATTGAAGGCAGCTTGATTGTGTACATATTCATTGTTTGATTAGTACGGTGATCTATCACACTAGAATTTCTATGCGGTATGATAGATACGATCTGTTTTTTTGTAAAAGTAATATAACCATTTGTCTTTTCTTCACTCATAAAAAACCTCCTAATTTGCCTGAGTTAAAGATTTAGCCCAAGAACCTGTTTGAAATAATGCAATAACCATTAAAATAGAATAACCAAAAGCCTCAAATAATGCTCCTGTAGGATTGTCAACAACACCAACAAATGTTACTGTAGACAATATAGAAACATAGCAATACAAAACAGCACAAATAAGAACAACATGTAATGCTGAGGCTGTCATTCTTTTAATATAATTTTTCCCTATTTGACTATATTCTTCACTTGGAAGAGTTGAAAATGCCAATGAAGATACAGAGGTAAATACATAAATTTCTACAAATCTGAGCTGAATGATAACTTTTCCTATAATAGTCGTAATCTTCTGAGCTAGACTTAATAACAAGCCTTCAATGAAATAACCCAAAAGTGACAAAACTGATGAATCTTCAAATGCATCTGCAAAAGCACTTGTATCTGTTCCTATTTGAGCATCAGTTACAGGGAGCAAATCTTTTCCATTCGCAATAATAAAAGATGATAGTTCAAAAATTGATGCAATAATCAAATCAACATTTTCCATAACAGCTTTTGCAATTAATATCTTTAATAGTGCCTGACAAATTAATAATAACTGCTCCTGTCCTTTAGCCTGACTCCTTTCTATAATATGAACAAATTCAAACAAAAGAAATAAAGATAGCAGTGTCCATGCTACGGGCATAACTGCTATCTCATTAAATTTTGTAACTGCATTCCACAGCTTTCCATCCATCCATGCTTGAGGTGTTGTTAAAGCAAGTTTATACAATTCATTGACTCCAGAAAAGAAACTACTATATACAGAAACTAGAAAATCTACTATTCCATTGTATAAAAAATCCATTCTAAATTAATCTCCTTTTTCATTACTGAAAAATAACCGTTACGTTTAAAACATTCCCGGAATTTTTCCTGCAAGAACTGCTCCAGATATAATAACTGCTCCTCCAATAATTTTTCCTCCTCCTTCCTTCATCTCAGTTGATTGATGATTAGAAAAACCACTTCCGAATGTAACTAGCCCAGTAATTAACATCCATAGTCCATATGCACTAATACCACCCTGAATCAAAAGAATAACAGAATTAAAAGCTTCCATAAATTCACCTCCTTTCAAAATAAAAAAGTGGATTATTATTCCACTTATTCTAAGCTTAAGACACATTAATCATTTCAATTTCTTTACTTAACAAATCTGTATTTCCTATTTGTTGAATGGCTTTTTCATCAAAATATTTTGTCACCTCCGAACGCTTTAAAACATCTGATATATCAAAATAGTTTGCCTCATTATAATCTGCTGTCAACTTATAATTTGGATGATCCTGTAAATTATATTTTTTATCTCTAAAGATATGTTCACCTCTAATATGAACGAGACATTCATCACGCTTTAATCTTGCTATTTCATCAGGAGCAAGTAATAATCTTTGGATCAGTTGATTATTTCTTGACCATCCTCCATTCATTCCACGGTTTTCCGTAATGCTCAAATAATCAATTGTGGCATTCCCTATCCATTTTGATAATTGCTCTAATGTCGTATATTCTTTACCGCCCAAGAAAAGCGTGACATCACAATTTCCGACAATTGTTTCCCATGAATCTTTATAAAGATTTTTCAATTGGGCTAAATTTTGTAAAATAATATCTACACTTATTTCCCTAGAGCGCATTGTTGCAACTTTGATTTCAAAATCTTGTTGTTTACCTGTATTAGCAAATTCGTCAAGAATAAATCTCGTGTGAATTGGAAGTCGTCCTTTTGGATTTGAATCCGCTATTCTATATAAAATTTCATATAACTGCTGATATATAATAGAAGCCATAAATGAATATGTACTATCATAGTCAGATATAGAAACAAATAAAACTGTTTTAATCATCTTACCATTTATATCTAATTTAGGTTTTCCGATTGTTTCAAGATCAAGCTCATCATCACTTAAGAGATTAGCCAATTCAGGAATATTAAAGACTTGTAATCTTACTCCAAGCGAAATGAGAATACTCTTTGCTGTTTTTCCTGATGCTTTTTTGTAAAGGTGATATTGCCTAATCGCTAAATATGTATAGCTACTTTTATCTTCAAATCCAAAATCTCTTATCTTATTATAACTCTTCTCTAGTTCATCCATCATGATATCAAGAATAGATTTTGCATTTTCGTCTTCCTCACTTGCATCCGCAAGATCCAATAACTCCATTAATGTATTTAGATTTCTTTCTTTAGGATCAGGTGAAGACAAAATAAAAAAGATGGCAAATGTCATCCATGCTATTTCTGCTTTTAAGAAAAAATCATCTCCGCCATTGTTGGAATTTTCCTTTGTCGTATTTGTTATGAAATTATTAACAAATTTAATAACATCAGAAGGTTTTTCAATGTATTTAAGAGGATTATATTTCATTGATTTTGACATATCAACAAGATTGAGATATTTAATATCATAACCATTTTTCTTGAATGCATATCCTAAATCTTTTATAAGTGTATTTTTCGGATCAGTAATAATATAATTACAGTTAAACTGCAATGCAGATGGTTTAACATGAAACATGGTTTTTCCAGAACCAGAACCACCTATCGTCAATGTATTATTATTTAGAAAAGTCTTTCTGGTATTCATCGAAACACTTATGTTTTTAGAATAAGGAATATTATTTTCATACTTTTCATCTTTAAGCAGAGTTGCTTCATTTTCAATGTTTCCATATCTTGCAGTTCCATGTTCTTCTCCTGACATATAGTTTTTTTTATTAAGTGATCTATAAGCAATTACAACTAAAATTCCAGTACCACTTAAAGCTCCTATTATTAAGGCATTTATATTAAAAGATATTTGATATCCCAAATAATTACTGCCAAAACTTGGAAGAAAATCATAAAATACCGATAAGAAAGCTTCTGTATAATTTTTTAACTTAATATTAAATTCAAATATTTGATAGCATCTGTTACCAAGCAGAAAAAATAAAATAAACAGAAGTATGTATTTCTTATTAATGTTTTTTATACTCATCATTCTAGTGAATTCATAAACTGTTCAAGTTCATTAAAATCGTTTTTCCTCTTTTTGGAATACAATATTTCATTATTAAATTTTATTTTCTCTGTATTGAGCTGGTTTATTTCCTTGTCATATAAAGAATAGAGTTCAGCCAGCTTTAATTTTGGTATTTCATGCAGCACTGTTCTTTTATACTGATCAACTGTCATATTCATTCTATTTGCTTCATCTTCAATTGAAAAATTATTTTTTTTTAATATTTTTTTCAAATAACTAAAGATTTTCATTAAATAATCACCTTTTAATTTATGGATTGAATCAATTCAGTAGTCTCAGGATGATTTTTCATATTAAGCTTTACATATTCTTCAAAAATTATTCTTTTCATTTTATATGACATTATAAGAGGATTTAGAGAGTATTCAATTTGCATTCCATCCCAATTTTTGTTTAAGAAATTATCCGAATTAATTAATTGAATTGATATGCCTCCCTGATCTCTCCAAGAAACCAAACTAGGCGCATAGTCATCTAATAAAACACAATTATTTTTAAAATCGGAAATGTAATCTGTTTTATTCACACCATACTTGATAAATATTCTGTGTTCATCATCTATAAAAGGCAGATATTTATTTATCCACTTATTTTTTTCATCAAAAGCGTATTTGCTATTTTCCAAAACAGACGAAAGAATATAAACATTAAAGTTAGTTTTGTCTTTAGCTAATAAACTAATGCAGTCAACCACATTTTCAGAAGCTTTTAAATTAAGAAAGTATCCCTGTTCGTAAATCCTTTCCAATGTTTCAATTCTTTGATCCAAAGTTGCTAAAACACCATCCATATTTACATATAACTTTATTCTCATTTTACCTTTTCCTTCTTTCTTATATCCTTTTCTTTTTGATGAGGATTTTTTTGAATTTTATCCATAATTTTTTTAGCTTGCAACTTTCTCTTTTGAATTGTAAGGGTTTTATATTCTAGTCTATCTAGCACCCTTTCCATCACATCTATATCCAAAGAATTAAAAACAATCAATGAAGCATCCTGTTTTAAATGTAAATTTCCATTTTTGTCTTTAATAACAAAAGCCTTTACAATATTTTCTTGATTTTGTGATATTTCAATTCCCTGATTGTATTTAGAAAAAAGTTCTTCTAAATTTTCAGGACGTTTTAAATATAAAATATCAACACCATATTCCTTACATAATTTCTCAAATTCTTTTATTTCTTTATTGCCTACTGATACATTAATTAAATCTCTACTGCTTTTCGATTTATTATAAAGGACAAAGTTTGCTTCATTTCTAAAAAATTTTCCTTCAAACTGTTTATAATAATGAAAAAGCTTATCTCCATTATCTAAATCATAATGCTTAACTGTTTCATAAAACTCTCTTAATGACTCACATATTGTACTTCCTAAAGAAATCCCTATTATACACATTAAATCCAATTTTTCCTTTGAACTTTGTATTTCCACTTTCTCACCTCTTTTACTTAATCAAGACTTACTATTAAGGTTACGTTTTATTATAGAAATTTCTATAACGTTTATTACAATAAGCAATACAGATATTATTATAATATTTAACATATTGTTCAATATGAGATTGACAAATATCTGAAAATGATAATTTCTCATTAAAATAGTTCTTTGAAAAATACAACTTAATAATAGAATAAATAACAGTAATATTCCCATTAACATTTTACTTTTTGAAAACTTGACTTGTTCATTTTCTTGATCCATTCCCTTACCTCTCTTTCTTATAAGTCATTTATAACTTTGATGGACACTATTTTTGAAAAACTGCTCTATAACCATAATTTAGACCATCTTTTTGATAAGGTACCGCACTTGCTTCTCCAACATATCCTTTTGAATAACATTCTCTTATATATGTCATACAGGCATTATAACACTCATCAAAACTAGAATATGTATCTATATTAAATTCCTTTGTCACCGGATCATAAATCTGTTTATCTTGTTGTTCCGTTGTAACAACAGTAGATGTTTTTTTATCAGTACTTGTTTCATTATCTGTTTTGTTTTCATTTTTTGTTTTGTTTTCATTTTTTGTTTTGTTTTCATTTTTTGTTTGACTTTCTTCAGTTTCCTTTTTAAGGATAACTACGAATTCTTCACTCGATATATTTTCATATTTATCTGAAGCAATGACATAGACAATATATTCATTTTCCTGAGCTGTATTTTGGATGTTGATTTCCACTTTAGGATCAGTATCATAATTATCTTTAACTGTAATAATTTTTTCAAAATTATAATTATTGAATTCATTTTCACTTATTTCTAATATATTATTTTCATCTAAACCTTCCAATATTATACTTGGAGCTGTTTTATCTCTTATTTTTACTGTTTTTGTTATTGTTCGAGCATCAGAATCATTTGTACGATATATAACTTTATAATCTTTTATTTGTAAAGTATCAACTATTTCACATTCAATAACTAAATTTTTATATGTTAATATATTGTCCTTTTTCATGTCTTCAGTGACTTCTACATTGCCAATTTTTGTAATAAGATCAATGGTATTTTTTTCACTGCCATATTCCAAAATCATAGAATCATCAAATTGAACAGTATAGTCTGTATTATGACAGCCAATCAAGAAAAAACATATTAAAGGAAAAAATAAGACATTTCTAAATTTCATTTCTATCCCTTCCATTCATATAAAGCTAAAATCTCATATGAAAAGATGGCAGTTTGCCATCTTTATTCATTTTTTGTTCAAAAAACAGACTAAAAAGAATTGTTAATATAATCGTTATCTGAAAAATACTCACTTTGTATATTTTCATATACAAAAGTTGACTTGGCATTAACATTGTTACACATATCAAATTCAACTGTCTTTCCTTTTACAGTGCCACCTACCGTATTTTCGATATTCGAGATGACATATCTCATAGTAGATATATCACTGACGTTATAGTAGCCTGATGGGATATTTTCAAAAAGGCACTGAACTATCACATATCCTTCAGCATCCGCTTCCATATCTTCTCTTATACTGCATATTTGATAATAGCAATGAAAATTATTTGACAGGTCATATCCTTCACATTTAACTATAAAGCAGGGATCTCCGTTTGAAAAATTAATATCGCTTTTCTTTATTTTCATGTTTATTTCAATATTTCTATCATTTGCGAGCTCCCATTGTGCATATAATGTCACTGAAGACTTAAGACTATATACTGATGATGGATTATAGTCTGTTCCCGTGCCGTCAGCTTTTGTATTCCATCCATTAAATGTATATCCTGTCCTAGTCGGTTTTGATGAACTGAGAACTGTATTAGTGCAGTTATAGTTCATCTGTGCTTCAGGTGCATCACTTCCTCCGTTGGCATCGTATGAAACTGTATATGTCTCTTCCTTGTCATAATTAAGCGTAAGACTCTGATTTGTATACCTGTACTTTCTTGTGTAAGCCGATGAATCTCTCCATGCCGCCATTCCTGTTGTTTGTAGATTGAGTGTTATGCTCATTGTCACATATCTGTCAGAGGATGAATGTGTTCCAGTTGAAGTAAAGGTATTTGATTTTTCGGCACCAGTTGTTTCATCAAAACTGCATGGATCATTCCAAACGTTGTATGCATTATCCTGTACAATATCTGCAGCAGTATAATGAGCAGGCAGTTTAAATCTCACCTGAAACTCTATAACATCCTGTGCTCCCTCTTTCGATTTGCTTCCAGCATTATACTGTGTTTTTACTGTTGGAGTCAGTAAAGTTAAATCATGGTTATTCGTTCCAGAAACTATAGAAATATAAATATTCCTTGGTGTGCCACCGCCATAACCACATCCTTCCTGAATCAATGAAGTATATGTATTATAGGCAGAATCACACTTGAATCTAAATCTTATACTTGATTTCAGGTCGCCGGTATTGATATTCAGAATCCAATAGTTGTCGTCATTTGTTCCGTAAACTGATTTTTCTGCTACAGTTGTTTTAGTCAGTGCATAAACATCTGTTAACAGTGAAAATGACAATATCATGATTGAACAAATCAGTAAAGTCTTTATTATTCTTTTCATCATCTCATCCTCCAGTCTCCATCAAAGAAGCAAAAGCCTCTCTATAATCAGCATATCCATATGACTGCACAGATTCGCTGTAAACAATAATATCAAAGTCTTTCATTTTGCTGATATCTGCCTCTGATGAAACATATACTGTATCAAATAGAGGAACAGTTGTTTCTCCAGCAGAAAGAATATACTTATAATAGTAATATCCATCTTCCTGTTTGTACGTCCAGTATTCAGTATTGAATGTAATGTTTAAATACTTTTTTACTTCGCTGTCAGAGACCTCTGAAAATACTCTTACGTAACAAGGTATACTTCCAGTATTTTTAACTGTAACTTCCTTTTTAAAGCTTGTTCCAGGTGTTATCTCTTTAGGCTTTTCAAAATTTTCAACAATACTGATCTCATTGTATCCAACTGTCATGAAGTTGTTTATCTGTTTTATATCAATTTGGTAAGCATACATATAGTTTCCAGTTGAAAGTAATCCAATCAGCAATATGAATGCTATATATATCTTCATATTTCTGGATAATTTCTTCATCTTGACCTCACCTTTCTATATAACATACAATATCCGCCTGTTAAAATGATCATAAACATCCATACCTCTGCATGATTCGTATCTCCTGTGTCTGCTACATCAGTTTCATATTCAGCATATAATACCCAGTTCAAACATGTGTGAGACATATTATAGAAATTATCAAGTTCTTCAGGAATGTGGATTTCCCATTGAAGCAGTCCATTTTCCTTCTTTTTTAATATGTCCAGCCTGATTGCTTTTTGTATATCCTGTAATGATCCTTCATACACTTTCGCATTATTATACGTCACAGTTATCTGCATCATATCAGATAAGTCTTTCTGCTCTTTTTCTGCTTTCAGATAAAGAGCAACTGTTTTATCAGTTGCATTTTCAATAGTTACTGATTCCTGCAAATTGTCGCCTGGAAGACAGTTAAATTCACTGATAATGTTATGTTCGCCTGCTGAATCCGTGATCTGAATAACTTCGCTTTCTGCATATACAAATGTTGTACATACAAGTGTTAATATAAATATAAGAAACGCACTTATTATTTTTTTCATTCAGCATCACCATCCATTCTAGAAATAATGCATTTTTGAACGGCTACCCCTTGCCATGGATCATTACTATTTAGATCCTGATCAAAATTTCTTTTCTGAATTGCTTCAAGTTTTGTTTCAAACACAATGCTTTCAATATCATCTTCAAGATATTCATGCAGCTCTTTTTCAGGCATGAGCACTCCCTCAATAAAAACAATACTTTCATTTTCCTTTAATGAATGCTCAAGATAATAATAACCGTCATCATGAAGAATAAACTGATCATTAAGATTAATCATTTCTTCAGACGTTAGCTCTCTGACTTCTTGCTTATCCTGTACAATTGCCATTTTGACTCTTATATAACATTCAGCACCTTTATTCTCTACCAGTGTCATTTTCTCAATCTTCTGTAAAGGAACAACTGTTCCATCATATTTGAATGGAACAGTATTTCCTTTTTCATCATGCATATATTCATTCAGCTGCACATCCACAGTATCCATATATACATTTTGAGAAAATGTATATTGTTTTATCACACGTGCCGATGTATAGGAGATGGTAGAAATTAAGGGCAGCATCAATAGAAATGGCAATATTTTCTTCATTTTCATGAAAGGATCCTCCTTTCATTTATTTATTTTGGTTTAAAAATTTCTGATATGCTTCAGCTTGTGTACCAACATTTAATGACTGAATTGAGTAAGCTTCGATTGGCATTTCCAGTTTTGAATTGTCAATTTGACCTTCAATTGCATTGACAAGTGTCACAGTATCAAACAGTGTATTCGTCTGTTCCTGTGGTGCAATTTCCTTATTATAATAATAAACATAATCAACTGCTGTTGCTTTCTCTGTTCTTTCTAAAAGGACCCATCCAGCATTAACATTATAGCTATATAACTCAGTTTCAGCTTTTGCATTTCTTGAACCGTCATCGTTTACTGTAATGATGTTTTTCATCGGCACAGTAACTTTCAAATAAACATAGCAATTGTCCTTTCCAGTATTTTTAACAGACGGATCTTTTGTAACTGTCTGTGTAGGTACCATGTTTTCGCAGATATCAGGTATATCATTGTTATTGACATCTGCAAGTTTATCCCATTCATCTTCATGCAGCTCAATCTTCACCTCTCCAACGCTGAACTTATTTGTTGTCACTTCCTGATCTGTAAAAAATGCCATTGTTCCGCCCAATGTCACTAGACTAGCTATTGCTGTCGCTGATATTAATACTTTCTTTAATTTCATCTTTGTTTCCTGTTTCATCATTTTCTTTCTCCTCAATTTTCAAATTTTTTTCTAAGTACTGTACAGTTAGGACCAAAATAAAAACAGAACATAGAACTATAGCTATATTCTGTACAATCAGTTGCTGTACTAATCCCAATCCTGGAATTACAAAAATAACTTTACCAACTACATCTTCCTTAGATACTGCAGAAATATCCATAGATTCATTGGCATCTCCTTTGGTCTGAAAAGAATCGGCTTTTATATTAACGATTCTATGTGTTACGATCATATCATCACCTTTTTTAAAAGAAATGACATCACCTTTTTGCAGTTCATCAACATCAGCTCTATGATCAACATAAACAATTGAATTCTGATCAAAATATGGCTTCATTGAATTACTTAAAACCCTATATGATTCAATCCCAATTAAACTAGGAGCTTTTATTAACAAAGCAAAAACAAAAAGCATGCCAATGATAAGATACTCCAAATATCTCATAACATTTAATAAAATACATAAATATCTTTTTTTCATTTTCCACCCCCTTTCATCTTCTGCCATCGTTTTAAAATGACTTGGCAAAATTGCCAAGTCATTATTTATCTTCTTTCTTCTTTTTTAACGGCATAAAAGCTGATACAAGATCATTCATTCTAATATCTATAACATCACTTTTTTATAACGACATTGTTATTCATCGTATAAATATAATTTATAAATTTATATATCAAAAGATGCTGTTTAGAAAGAGTCATATGTCAATATTACCACTATATAAAATAAGATTAAGAATTTAATATTAATTTTATATTTCCTTCATTTTTATTTTCAGAGAAATTCACTTCAAAACCATGTTTTTTATAAAAATATTCTAATTTATCAAAATGCTCTCTATCCACGGGTGAAAGCCATCCAATAATTGAATAATATCCTAAGCTCTTTGCACAACAGATTAAAGCATTTAAAAGAATTGAACCATTTCCTATATTTTCTTCAACTGCAAGAAAATCATCAATATACAGATATGTATATATTGGAATATCACCGTCATACTTAATTTTCTTTTCCGTAAATACACGTGGAATATTCCTCCTATAATTTAAACTATATAAATAAAAATTCAAATCTTTTTTACTCTCATCTTTAACAACAAAAATAGTAGAATCATTTCTGACTTTTTTATCATATATACTATATGTAGAAAAACTTAAAATATAGGCTACAAGTTTTGAATATTCTTCATTGTAACATTTTAGATTTTGAATTTGATTCTTCATATTGTAATTAGAGCGTTCTAGTTTAAAAATCCTATTATTTATATCTTGAAGTTGTTTTTTAAACAATATTCTAAAAATTATGTTCATTATATCACCAGAGATGATTCTAGCATAAAAAACATTTATTTAAAATAGCTGGCTCTTAACAAGATACATCTTCTGCCATCGTTTTTTAATATATAAAGGCGGGTCAAGAATACTGCATATTTTATCAAAATCAGTCTGTGATAAATATGTTTCATTTTTTCCGCTTATAAAATTTTTTATCATTTGAAAAGATAAATCATTATCAAATGCAAAGACTTTAATTGCTTGGTCATCTGTATATAGATAGTTTGATTTTATATATAAATAGATTGAAAACCTCATATTCGCAGTAAATTCAACTTTCACAACTTTAGCCATCCTTTTAAAATGACTTGGCAATTTTGCCAAGTCATTATTTATCTTCTTTCTTCTTTTTTAACAGCATAAAAGCTGATACAAGACTTAATCCGGCTAAAGAAGTTAGACTAAAGATATCATTTGCATCACCTGTATAAACTACAGTTGTTGGAAGCAATGTATTTTCATATGCAAATGAATATACATGACCGACACCTTCTAAGTCATCATCAATGACAACTTTTTTCACTTCATCTGAAAGCTTATATCCTTTTGGAGTTTCGATTTCCTTTATATAATATGTTCCATATCTTAGCTGATGGAATGTTGCTGTTCCATCTTCAACATTTCCATATACCTTTAAAATGAGTTCTGTACATGATTCATCAGCATATAATCCAAAGACAAAATCTTTGCTCTTGATTGCTTCTTTAGTATGACTGTCTATCTTATTAACCTGAATATCAGTTAAAATAGGAGCGTCTTTCATTTCAACTTTTTGCTCTTCCTTGTCTTGAGTGACCACAAATTTAACTGATTCAGCAGTATAATATCCATTTGGAGTCATTGTTTCTGTTAAAATATATGTTCTTCCTTCTTCCAATCCACTTGCATAATGTGGCTCGTCTGAAGTGATCCATTGATCTATAATTTTTCCTGTTTCTTTATCAGTGATTGTTAATTCAGCACCAGTGACAGGCTGTCCATCCACGAAATCTGTCTTAGAGATAATGACCTGTTTTTCAATCATTTCAAACTTTTGAACATCACCTGTATCCTTGACTTCAAACTGAACCGGCAATGCTTTTACATATCCTTCAGGAGCTGATAATTCAACAAGAAGATACTGACCAACTGGAATATATTCAATTTCATGAACTTCTGAATCTGTTATCCATGTATCAAATGATGAACCATACATTGCTTCTCCGTTTTCATCAATAGGCACAACTGTCATAACTGCTCCTTCAACTGCATGTCCTTCTGTATCTGTCTTAGAAATCTGAACTTTTGTGTAGTCATCCTGCATTTCTACTTTTTGAATCGCACCAGTATCTTCTACTTCAAAAATAACATCCTCTGCTGTGACATAACCTAATTCTGATGCCTGAGCCAAAGTTTCTCTTAAAACGTATTTTCCAACAGGAATTCTTTCAATGTAATGAGGTTCTTCTCCAGTTATCCATGTCTCGAAAACTGCACCTTCGTCTAAAGTGCCATCTTCAAGTACAGGGATAATTTTTAATTCAGCCCCAGCAACTGGCTCTCCTGTTGTGATGTCTGTTTTAGAAATCTGAACTTTTGTATAGTCATCTTTCATTTCAACATATTGAGTTTCTAATGTATCTTCAACTGTAAAAATAACATCTTTTGCTGTTACATATCCATCATCAAATGGAGCCACTAATTCTCGCAGCATATATTTTTGATGAACTGTTAAGCCTCTGACAGTATGATTTGTACCGTCAGTTACCCATGTTTCAAAACATTCCCCCAAAAGTGGCTGATCATTGTCATCCAAAGGATAAACTGCTAACGTAGAACCTTCTACATTTTCTCCTGCTTCGCCTATTTTGGCAACTTCCACTTCTGAAAGCTTATTGGCCATTGCAACTTTTTGCACTTCAGCTGTGTCTTCAACTGTAAAGTAAACAGTTTCAGCAGTTGTATATCCGTCTGCCGGATTCTTTTCAACCAAAGCATATTCTTTATTGATTTCTAATCCTTGAATCATATGAGGTTCAGTACCTGAATACCATGTATCAAAAGCTTCACCATACTGAATTTCTCCATTCACAACCGGATAAACTGCCAATAGACATCCTTCAACTGCATGTCCTTCTGTATCTGTTTTAGATACTTCAACAGTAATTTGCTTATTTTCAAAAGTTTTTTCAACTTTCACAGTGGCAGTATTCTGTCCCATATATGACGTTGTCAATTCATGTACTGTATCTGTTGAAGCATAGCCAACTGGTGCCTTTGTTTCTCTGATATAAAAACTGTTATCAAGTGGCAGATCAATATCAAATTCTGCAGTTCCATTTGCATCTGAAACTGCTTTAGCAATCACTTCATCTTTTTGAACAATGACCTGACCATCAGTATTCTTAATATCTGCTTTTGCATATAAAGTGAATTCTGCTCCTGATAAAACTTTATCCTCATTGGCATCCTTTTTAAGAACATTTAACTCTACTTTTTGTCTGTCATTTTCAATCTTGACATTTTCTAAAACAACAGCTGTCGTCTGATCTTTGTATTTTAGTTCAGCTGTCTGCTTTTCTGTATTCAGCACAAAGCCATTTGGTGCCTCAACTTCTACAATTTCATAAGTTCCCAATGGAAGCTCTTTTGAAATGGCCTTTCCATTTGAATCCGTTGTCAAAGTTTCAACAACACTTCCTGCCTTATATAAAACACTTCCATCATTCGATGGATCCATGATGTTCTCTTTCGCAAGAATCTGAACTTTCATTCCAGCGAGTGACCTTGTCTCATAAATAAACTGTCCATTTTCATAGCCAGTTAAAACTTCACCTATCTTTTCTACAGTGATCTGTCCTTTAACTGAAACATCTTCATATTCAACTGTAATCACTGGTGTCTTTTTATCAGATAGTGTTTCATACGCGACATTTGATGAAACTGTAAATTCTACTGGTGCTTCATTTAACAAATATCCATCTGGTGCTTTGATTTCTTCCAGCTGATAATGTCCCGGCTTTAGAACTTCTGCTGTCTGAATATATCCCTGATCATTGGTTGTCCATGTATCTGTATAGAATCCATCCAAAATATTCCAGTTCCAGTATCCAAAGTATTCATTTGTGTCCAGATTTTTGATCTTAAACTTTGCGCCTGCAACCTGAACAGTTTTTCCTGTTTCAGCATCTTTTTTGACAATCTTTAGGACACTCATGAATGTTGTGTCATTGAAAACTCTATAAGCCTGTGGCTCTGCAGAATCTTCGCTAACTGTAACCGTAAAATCGGCAACACTGTATTTGTCATCAGGTGTCTTTGTTTCTCTGACAACATAAGTTCCTATTGAAAGTCTATCTGAAACTGCATATCCTTTTTCGTCTGTTACCATAACAGATGCTGTTTCACCCTGTGCATTTTTCGCAACAGGAGCTTCTTCCCAAGAACCGTATTTGTCGATATCTGCCTGTGACTTGATCGTAAATTCTGCACCTTTTAATAAATCGGCTTCTCCGGCTTCATCACTTGAAATCTTAATAATTGAGAATGCCTGTGAAATGACTCTTTCCTTGACAGTCTGATTATGTACAATCACACCTGTATTCTGATTCGCATACGTTAAAGAAAAATCATATTCTGTTTCATCCAGATTATAGCCATAGGAAGGGCTTATTTCTTTTAGATAATAGTCTCCCAAATATAATCCAGTTTGTGAAGCATTTCCTTCACTGTTTGTTGTCATGGTTGAAACAAGAACGTCCCTATTAAATAAAACGGAATCATCTGCGGGATCCAAAATAGGATTGCGTGCATAAATGCCATAAACAGCACCTTCTAAAGTCCCATTATCTCCCTGTGGTATTTTTCCGGTATAGCTGTCTTCTTTAGATAAATTCACAGTTCCTTTCACTGATGTATTGGAAACAGCAATCTGATAAGTCTTGCCGTTTTCTACAACACCAACATTTTCAGACACTTCAACTGTCACTGTATACTTGTCAGGAGCAGTTTTTTCTCTGACATAGTATGTTCCGTAGTCTAAAAGCCCACTTTTAGCAATACCCTTAGAATTTGTTGTAATGGATGCAACTTTCACATCATCTGAATTATAGATATCAAAAACAGTTCCAGCCTTCTGCACGACTTTTCCTGTTTCAGCATCCTTCTTTGTAACCTGAATATAGCCCTGTTTCCAGCTGTTTGTTGCAGTATAGCTCGCTGTTTCTCCAGAAATCAAATCAATGGAATGTACTGTAGAATCCAGTACCAAATGTGATGGTACAGAAATTTCCTGAATGTAGATAGTTTGTGGCATTAGCTGAGAAACAGTGACCGTGCCATCATTTCCAGTTGTATAGGTTCCAATCGGATTAGACATATCAGAACTATAGCTTATCTTAAACTGTGCCCCAGCAATAGAGTTTCCTTTACTGTCCTTTTTAGCAATCTTTAAATTAGCCTTTAAAGTATTTGTAGCAGTATAAACTGCTGTCTGTCCAGCCGTAACAGATACCGATCTAATCGTACTGTCTAGAATCAAACTGTCAGGAATAGAAACTTCCTGAATATAGACAGTTCCCACTTTTAATCCTTCTACAGCAACTTTACCATCTGAACCCGTTGTATAGGTACCAATAGGACTGCTCATATCAGCATTATAACTAATTTTAAACTGTGCCCCAGCGACAGTATTTCCATAGTTATCTTCTTTTGTAATTTCTACATTACCAACACCAATCTTTAAAGAAAGATAGGAACGTTGTATTGGATCTTCTACCTCTCCAACCGTACACATTCTCTGTATTCCATCTCCTACTGACCAGAACACTGGTGCACATGTATGAAATACATCTTGATTCCAAATAATATTTCCTTTTGTAGTTGAAGTACTTCCAATTGCTGTACTAATTGTCAACTGCTTGCCACTTTTGCTGAAAGAATAACCACTGACACTAAAATCATAATAGTCTAACACATTATTTTTATCAGTTACTGTTGTAGACCATTTTCCATTATTATAAGTATCAAGTGTGATTGTAGTATCATGAAATGATGGTAAAAGATAATATGTTTGTATTTTTGTTACAAAATCATTGTAGTATTGTTCATATAGTGCCTGACTACTTGCATTCTTAAACTGAAATATATCTCCAAAAGAAGTCCATCTACCTTTAGGATCAACCTTTTCAAAATTACCATAACGTTCTCCAGAAACAATCTCCCAAACAAGAGCCTGAGCAGCCAAAGATTTGATATTTTCGTTATAGTTAGATGCAGAAGCACCAGTACTAGGTGCCAATCCCAATAACACAGAAAGAAATCGTAATTTTTCATTTTTTGTCGATGTATGTCCATCTCTGTTTGTATTTCTCAAAACTTCATAAGTATCTGTATCTTCATATATTAATGGGCTTCCACTCATATTAATATGAGGTTCGATACAGTACGAATAAGAATCTCCAAGAACCCAGATATTTTTATTTACATAGCCAGATGAAGCAGCTACCTGACGTCCGTCTCGTCCTTCATCATCTTCCCATTCTCCATAATAAGTCATGATATCATCAGCAGAAATCCACATAACATCACCACTTAGCCATGCATTTTTACTAAGAGTTTGTGTTAAAGCAAATGCATTTGAAATGGCTGATGACATACAACTGAAAATCATTACCATACACATGGTAACCTTTGTTATGATACTCATTTTTTTCTTTGCTTTGTTTTTCAGTTTAATCATATTTCCTCTCCTTTCAATTGATTTAACTGATTAAAAAACATACTTTACTTTTTTTCATCACTTCCTTTACTATAAGATAAATCTATATCAACCCGCCTCCCACCACTGAAAACAAAAAAAGGAAACCTTATTAGATTTCCTTAAAAAAAGCAGAAGCTGAGTGTCGGCTTCTGCTATATCAATACGAGAACCAATCTGTTAATCTGGTGCTGCATTATAAAAATAATAAACTTTCAAACGTGTATCACTGACATGTTCCACCTTAACATAGAAGTAGAACTGATAATTTGGATCATCACTATTAGCGTTGGCATTAATAACCGCATCCATGATGTCTTCTTCCGCAGCTCTTAGCTCTTCTTTCAATGTTGCTTCATCTTTCATTGTATTTTTTGTATATCTATATGCAATATATCCCGAATTATTTACATTTAGCGAAGTAGACCAAGTCGCATGATTCCTTGCATCGACCACTGATTTACAGTAAGATAAAATCTCTGCATCTGTCATAGGAATCTTCCATTCAGTTGTACTTTCTGAATTTGAACTACTGCTTGATGAGCTGGAACTTGCAGAGCCTGTTGATGTATTTGAACCAGATGTGCTTGTACTTGGTTTCGTTGTACTGCTTGAACTATTACTTGATCCACTTGTTGTGTTAGCTGTGTTTGATGATGTGCTTGAACTTGGTTTAGTTGTACTGCTTGAACTATTACTTGATCCACTTGTTGTGTTAGCTGTGTTTGATGATGTGCTTGAACTTGGTTTAGTTGTACTGCTGGAAGTCGTCTTATTTGAACTTGAACTGTTATTTGCTGAGTTAGAACTTGATCCACTTGTTGTGTTAGATGATGTACTTGAACTTGGCTTAGTCGTACTGCTGTTGGAAGTCGTTTTATTTGAACCTGATGTTGCAGTTTTCACAGAAGTATTTTCAGAAGCAGAAACTTCATGATTTGCAGCTCCGTTTTCAACAACTCTGATTTTGATATCAAGTGTTGTAGCATTTCCAGAACTGTCGGTTGCTGTAACAGTCGCATTATATTCTCCAACCTTATCAAAATCAACCTGACTATCATCGATCGTCAATACGACGCTTGAAAGATCATCTACTGAAAACAATGTGATATAATCATCAGCTGATGGTTTTTGACCTTTATTGAACTCCAGCGTTTCACTGAAATCTTTAAATACTGGAGCAGTTGTATCTTTGACTTTAACATTTACTTTTTCTGTCTGATCTTCATATGTAAGATTCACTTCGTATTCTCCGATAGCCGGATAGTTCTTTTCTTCTTCATTTTCAGCATTTATTTCCACTTGAACTCCTTTAAGGAAATCTTCATCTTCATTTGTCAGATAGTTTGCTGGGTCATCAGAAATATTTTCTCCATATTCTATATCTAAGCTTTCGGCTTTCAGTTCCAATTTATCTTTATTGCTACAGCCAGTTAAAAAAGAAGCCATAAGTCCCACAGCTAAAATAATTTGTAATTTCTTTTTCATAATCTCTTTCCTCCTCGTCTTTTACTTGGCAAAATTGCCAACTCATTTTATTTGAGTTTGTTATCTTTATACATTTTAAGATATCTGTCAAAATTTTCAGCAATTTTAACAAATACACTTCGATCCAAGTCACTTTCATCACAGTCTTCAATTGCAAATGACCTTTTATTTTTAGTTGCTTTGATATATTTTTCAAAGTCATTTTTGCTTATCACACTCATCACTCCCGAATAATTATATTTTACAACAGACCTTGGATAAATACCATACATAAATACCATACTTTACTTGATTTTCTCAATAGGGGTTACATCGTCCAGTTTAAATACTGCCACTTTTTTCCCACGATACTTATCTCTATGCTTTTCTAATCCCTCTTTTGTCTTATACAATTGAAAATCTCTATTCTTTGTCCAATAAATAGTCTCATTCTCATTTAACACAACATATATTTTATCACTTGATAACATTATTTTTCACCTTTCTTTTTTTCTTTATGGTAGTAATTGTACATGGCTTCTCGATATTCCTCTTCTCTGCTAAATGGAGCATTTGCAATGACTAATAAATATGTTGTAATAGTCAATATCAATACAAATATAACAATCACTATAACAATCACTTTCATTTTTTTATTTCTCCTTTACTTGACAAAATTAAAGGTAAACTTATTTCATATACACCAGTTTTATCTAAAATATAATAAAAGACGAACTGTATTACCTAGTTCGTCCACAATATCATATTACCACCCATTTAATTTTTTAACTAGGTACAAATTTTCTATTTTTTTTATTTATTATTATTGCTAATCGTGGACATGCTTCTATGCACGACTCACATCCAATACATTTCATGACATCAATTTGTACGACATCCTTTTTTTTATTATATGTTATTGCCAATACTGGACAATTATCTATACACGCTTCACAGCCTATACACAAATTTTCATTTATACTGATCATTTTAATCATCCTCCTTATAACCATGAAAAATTATCTTATTTATCAGTACATACATTCTATGTTTTTCTTCACTGCTGATTATATAATTTTCAGAGCATATACGCCCTTCAATGCTGACATCTTGCCCCTCAAAACTATATTTTACTATATTTCTCGCATTAATGCCAAAGGCAGAACAGTTAATATAATCTGCTTCCTCAGGATTATTATCCTTTTGTACTGCAATTCGAATATTAATAACTTCTCTTCCTCCTCTAGTTTTTCTTAGCATGTTATCAGTTATCTTACAACAGATATGTCCAGTAAATATAACCTGATTAATGTCCATCATGTTTCCTCCTTTTTTACATTGGCACAATTGTTGAAATAAGCTCTCTCGCCATTATTTCTAAATCATCTAAAGAGATATCATCATCCTGTGATATTAACATAAGATCTGCTGGATATTCTCCCTTTTCGTCCAGAAAAAATGAAAATGTGACGTAATCAAATGCATCTTCACCATTTTCTTTAGCAACTCCTTTATCTTCCAGAGCTTCTTTATTTCCTAAATTCACTGCTATCTCATTTCCTTCAAATTCGACCTCACCATATACATTAGCCAGTTTTCCTAAATCATTAATTCTGGCATATTTAAACTCTTCCTTATTTTCACTCAAATCGTAGATTCCAATCTGGCTATCTGGGACTGAAGTTGCTACGACAACTACACTTACTGTCTCTCCATTATTTGTCGTAAAAGAGTAAACATTTTTATTTGTGTTATCCACATGATATCCTTTCGTAGTAGGAACTGCCATTTGATAACGGTCACTCAATATCTCAATATATTCATCTTTGACAGTAAAATATTTGCCGCTCACTTCAGATTTATCTGGAGATTGTGTTGTTGTCAAAACATTCTCATTGTCATCGCCACTTGATGTTTCTTCTTTAGAAGAAGAACATCCTACTAATATCATTGCTACTATTAAACCTATTAAAATCTTTTTCATATTAATACTCCTTCTCACTATATTCTTTTATGAAAACATCACCAAAGAGACAACAATTAGTAGTCTTTTCTCTTAAGAAATTACAAGCATTCTTTGTTCTTTTCAATGATTTGTATTTTTTTGCTTCACTTATATTTTTATTAAATATTGCAAATTTCTCTCCTTCGTGAATATAAAAATCACCTGTATAATAGCCTTCATTAGAACATATTACGTACATTTTTACTCTCCTTTCTTGCAACATAATATAGAGATTATGTTGCGTCCTTTCTAGTGCCCAAAACCTTAAGTTCACAAAGATTTCAGGACTGTTTTTTAATTAAATATCGTTTTTGACAAAAACAAGCCAATGTGTTTTGCTTCTTTTATTACCAAATAATGGTATTTTACTAAAGCAAGACAACACATCTTTTAAACTCACCTGTTCTTCATTCCATTTAAAAATTAATGTTCCACATGGTTTTAAAACTCTCATACATTCTTCAAAACCTATAGCTAAATCTTCTTTCCATGTATTAGGATTTAATTTACCGTATTTCTTGGCCAGCCATGAATTTTCACCAACTTTTAATAAATGCGGTGGATCAAAAACAACTAGATCAAATGTATTATCTTGAAAAGGCATATTCCTAAAATCAGCTTTAATGTCTGGCTTAATTTCTAACTTTCTTCCATCGCATAATATGTCTTCACATTCTCTAATATCCATAAATGTTACATCAGGGTTATTTTTATCATAATAAAACATTTTAGATCCACAGCAGGCATCTAATATCTTCATTTATTTCCTCCGTTTTATATCCAGCATATTCTCTTATTCTCTAAGGCTTTAATGTTGTAGCATATCCAACAGCATCCTTTATTAAAGCTGGACTTATGTCCTTTAAATTTTATTCTTTTCTTAAAAATAATAACCGAAAGTTTATCCTTCCATTGATCATATATATTTGCTCTTGATTCTGTTTCCAAAGTTGATAGGGGGTAGAAGCAATGCAAATGATTTAATATAACCGTTTCTGATCAGCCAGAATGATCTTTCAATTATTCTGTTCTGTTCACTAAAAGGAGGGTTGCTTATCATCAGATCAGTTCCTTTTGGCGGAATTGTTTTAAAGAAATCATGTCCGCAGTCATCAAAGATATGTGTAGCCCAGTATTTAAGGTTAAGTTCATCAGCTTTGATTTTAAATTCACTATCATAATGATTGAAAGGGAACCATATCTGTTTGAATGATCTTATATCTATAATTTCATACATGTCTTCTACGACCCACTTTGGAGTAGCAACATGATCTTTGTCAGTTAGCTTATTTTTCTCGTAAAATGTTGATTCTTCCATTATGCATCACATCCACAGAAATCTAATTCAGATCTTCCCTTTATATAGTCCTTGTTTTGCATTTATATTTCCTCTCTGTTATAAAAAATCTTAGCTTTTCTCTTTACTCTATATAAATTTAATAGTTTTAAATAACTGAACCTTAACTTGGCAATTTTGCCAAGTTAATTGATTTTGTAATTTAGACATTAATCACTGCCTTAAATTGATAATAGTTGTTTTCACTATCTCTATTTTTAATAAAAACAACACATTTATTATCAGATTTATTCATTTTTAATTGCAAATTCTTTTTGTCAGCATATGTAACATTCTTTAATATTCTTTTAATTGTATCAATTATTCCTTCTTTATAACAAATTTGTTTGTCACAATAAACAATATATTTCACATGCTTTTCCCTCTTTCTTTTACATGGCAAAAATGCCATATCATTCATATTTTTTAAAACTGGATGTCATCATCCATAATATCAAAAGATTGAAATGAATTATCGAATTCCTTTTCTAAATTCACTTTTTGTACATCATAGAAATTATTTTGCTCTACTTGTGGTTGCTGTTGTTGTGCTCTTTCTCTTGCAGCTCTTGTTTCCAAGAATTGAACGCTATCACACACAACTTCTACAACATAGACTTTTTGTCCTTGTGCATTGTCATAACTACGGGAACGTAGTCTTCCTTCTACACCAACTAATGATCCCTTTGAACAATATCTTTCAACATTTTCTGCGATTTTATTCCACACTACACAATTAATATAATCTGCTTGTTGTCCATCAGCAGAATTATAATTTCTATTCAATGCTAATGTAAATGAAGTCACTGCTGAACCTGTATTTGTTCTTCTTAATTCAGGATCCCTTGTCATTCTTCCAACCAGTATTGCTCTATTTATCATTTATGTTCCTCCTTTTTTTTACATTTGAATTCCATCTTTTGTTCTATATATTTTATTTTTTACTCATTCATTTGTTTCTTAAATCAATATTGTATAAGGTGGTAAAATTACCACCTTATACTTAAAAAGGGAGAGAGCACCCGCCGACAATGTCTTTTGTTGATTTGTTTAAAAAAGCGGGATTCTCTTTCATTCCTCCAATAAATTCATCCTCGCAAGAATAGAATTTAAGTCTTCAATATCTGTAAAATATATACACATTTTCTTATTTTTAATTGTAACCTTCGTTCGTAATTTTTTAATTGCTAGCTCTTTTGCATAATCGTAATTTACATTTTCATTTTTCTCTGGAGATTTAGATACTGCTTTTCCTTTGACTATATTGATATATTTTTGTGCAGTTTTCCCAGACTTACATTGTATAAAAGGAGCAATCCAATCTCTCGTTTTCATATGAACTGGTTTTAGAGTTGAATCAATCTCAAGACATTGAAGCAAATCTCTAGTTGTAATGATTTTATCTTCCTCTTCCATTGGCTCTTGAGCGTTAGACATATGAATCTGGATACGTTCTTTTACACCCTGTTCAACCTTATATACAAGACAAGGGATTTCTGGATCAATGAGTTTATCTTTATATAATTGCATTAATGCTGTATATCTTCTCTCACCGCCAATAAGTCTATACAAATCATCACCATATTCATAAACTTCCAATGGCTTCATTAATCCATTTTCTTTAATATTTTCAGCTAATTCTTCAATATTTCTTACTCTTTTATGATTGTTATATTTGTTAATAGAAATATCATCAATATGTATGTTCATAAACTTAGGCTTTTTGTTTAATTTGTTAATCGGCGCAACCATTAATTCACTTAACATTTTCTAATCCTCCTGATTTAAAATATTCATAAGTTCCTGTGTAAGATTAATATAATCATTACCTACTCCTGATTTCGAATGGACAATCAAACTTGAATTCATGGTTGAGTTAGACGCAACCGCATCTTGATATCCAATCGTTATATCAAAAACTTGTTTAGGGAAAAAGGCTTTGATTTTGTTCATAAATCTTTCATATTTAGGTCTCTTTCCTCTAGGAATCATTGCAAATAACAAATGAATTTTATAGTCACACTCATAATCATCTTCAAAGTCAAAGATTTCCAATAATGTATTAATAACTCCATCTAATTCGAAAAATGAAGGTTTCAGTGGAAGAATAACTTCATCACAGCAAAATAAGCAATTTGTTGTTATATTGTTAAAAGTTGGTGCATTATCAATAATTACAACATCATATTTTTTTCTAACATCCCTTAATGCATTTTTTAAAAACTTATGTTTAGCTCGTGTAGAAGCCATTAAGTCACCATTTGTTTTAATCAAACGAGTTGAAAAGCTCGGTAATATATCAAGATTATCATATCTTGTGGGATAAATAGCCTCTTCAATTGAACATTCTCCTAATAATACACTATTTATATCCTTTAATGTTTGTTTAGCTTTTAAAAAATCATGGATAATCTTTGTAGATTTTCTAATATTTACAGATTGAGGTATTTCTAATTTTTCAAATTCCTCAAATGTTACCTTATGATAAATATCTGAAAAAAATCTTGTTGAATTTCCTTGAGAATCAGCGTCAATAATTAAAGTTCTTACCCCATTATCGGCTAAAGCTGATGCAACATTTACGCAGGTAGTCGTTTTTCCACATCCACCTTTTTCATTAATAATACTAAATACTTTCATTTTCTCTCTCCTCTCTTAGTGGTAAATTTACCATCTTACGAAACCTGTTCGGCTCATCTTCTAAATGATCACTCAGCATAATAAAAAAGTCTTGGTGGAGACTTCGTACTACCTAGACTTTTTTATTGCTGCGTGATAATTATTTTCAAATCATTTTTGTCACTGACTTCTTAGAAGTCAGTTTATTTTTTTGTTCCGTGCGAATGCACGGCAAATTTTTTTGACCAGTTATTATCAATATTGTTTTTTTCTTTTAATATTTCTTCAATTATTTCACTTACTTCCTTATAACTTATATTATATTCATCCATATTCACTCTTTCTTTAAAAATTGTTTTAATATCATCTTCTACTTTTAATACATTTAACACAATTTCAACATTATTAAAAAAATATGTAATATAATTTTTTTCAAGAATCACCTGTTCAAATTGTAAATATAATTTTTCTACATCAAAATTATCATGAGACATATCTAGATTCAGTTCTTTTAAAGCACCATAAAGAGAATAATATTTATTCCTCATGGAATAATCTAATAGTATTGTAAGCTGGATATCATTTTTAAATTCATCTGATTTCTTTTTGATGAATGTTCCTGTTTTAATTTGATAATCATATTTAATAGATTTCAGTTTTTTTATTTCTTTTTTTAAAGAAATATTTTGTTCTTTTACGATTTCAAATTCATGTGTTAATTTTTTACATTTACTTGTTATGCCTTTACTGTAACCTAAAAATAATGAAATTACAATTGTTCCTATAGTTACTAATCCATTCATTCTATCACCCTCTCCTTTTGGTTCTTTTCCTTCTCTTTATATTTTTCGCCCTGTTTTATCATTTTATCTATTTTTTTCAATTCTTCAGATAAATTTTTTTTAGTTTTATATAAAGGAACTATATTTTCCTGTACAAACTCATCCATCTCCTGCTGTGTTATATCCAAAATATTTTCCATCTTTTGTTCCTGAATTTGACTTAATAATTCTTCCTGTCTTTTCAATTCATTATTTATAGTCTTTAGTTCTTTTCTTAACATGGACCGATGCTTTTTGAATTTATCCAAATGAAAATATACATCTATTGATTCTCTTTCCACATAGATAGTATTTAATCTTGATTGAATTTGCGAAGTTTTATAAGATATATATCTTTCTTTTTTTGACATTCTATAATAGGATGTATTGGTCCATTTTATTTTGATATGTGCTTCATTAAAGAATTTTTCTTTTTCTTGAGCAATTATTTCTTTTTCATTGGATAACGATAAAAACTGTTTTACACTCGGATCACAGACTAATCTGCCATTGTTTTCAATTCTATCAAAAATATCTTGAAGTGAATACCCCTCGCCATTTTCATTTTTTTCAATTCTTTTACATCTTATAAATTTATTTGATCCAGGAATTTTAATTCTTAATCCCTCTCTTCTTCCTGAACTTTTCTCTTTTCTTTCCCAGTACAAGTTTAAATCTGATATAGGAACAGTTCTTATTTCGTTTCCATGTTCATCATAAATCTTAAAAAAATCTTTATCAGAATATGTTATCCTGAATGTCTTATCTTTTTTTAACCATTCAATACTTTGAGAATCAACATGTATATATTCTTTTGTATATGGTAAACGAATTACAAATAAATCTTCATTTTTATCTTTGACTAGTTTAATATCACCTGTAAATGTAAATTCTTCTGAATTCTGTTGATTTTCAAGACCGTCTTCTATTTCATATCCTAATGCAATAAGATAGCCTTTTAATTCCTCATATGACGATACTCTATCAACTAGATTATCAAGAGTTTTAGCAATAACATCCTTAAGTGAGTCACCTTTATTTTTTACCATCCATTCATAATAGCTTTTTCCTTGTTGATATCCATTCCTTAAGATGCTGAGTCCATGCTCTTTACATATTCTATCAGATATCATTTTAAATTTTGGAAGATCTCTTTTATAATAGATTGTCCATTTTTTATTAGTTTTTTTATTAAATGGATTAATAATGATATGAGAATGTATTGACTTTGTGTCAGTATGCAGAGCTATCACATAATCATATTGTCCTTCTGTTATTTCTTCTATCCACTCTTTTGATATTTCAAAAGCTTCTTCTTTTGAGATACTTCCTGGTTCAAATGATTGCTGAAAATGAAATCCAACAATAGAATTGGTTTCTTTTTTTAAATCGTTATTAATTTGCCAATCATAGCATGCTGAATATGCATTTCCAGAAGTACATTCATAATACATGTTTTCAGTTTTTTCTCCATCGCCTTTAACATCTAAAATGTAAAAAATAGCATTGCTTATTTGTCCATGTAACGCCCAGCATCTTACAGTGGCCATTCTAACACCTCCATAGTCTGTATATATATTTACATTAAATTAATAAGGTGGTAAATTTATCACATTTACCACCTTACACATATTATATATCGATGAATACTAACTAATCTATGATAATACTATAACAAAAATTAAATTGATTGACTAGGTACACTTTTTCTATTTTTTGCTTATTTAAAAATCTTTTTTTCCACATATAACATCATATCAAACAAATAAGGTGGTAAATTTACCACCTTTGCTATTTTGATAGATCAATTTCATCTTTTTTTCTGATGTTTATCTTAGAACTCTTCTCCTTCTTTTTCTCTGCTTGTATGATTTGCTCTCTTATATTTTTTGATTTTTGTAGAGTTCTATTATCCATATCTATACCATCTATACACTCATCATAAATCCATGTCTTTAATTCTTCCATCTCATTCGTTTCATAAAATTTGATTAATTTTGTATAAAACTCTGCTTGTTTTTCAATAGGAATCTCAATGATTCCACAACCATTATCTATCATAATTTTATTTGCAAACAGCATTGAAGTTCTTTTGTTTCCATCCAAAAACATTTGTCTTCTCATGCCCCATAGCATAATCGTTATTGCTCTATCAGTTTGATTTTCAATTTGAAGATGGATATCCAACTCCTCTTTAATCTGCGACTCTATAGGTAACTGGGGAATCCATGATGTTCCACCCATCTTAACAGGTACACTTCTAATCGTTCCAGCTAGAGGAATAAGATTACTCCCTATAATTCTATTTATCTCACATAGGACAGCATAATTATCTGGCAAAGGTGGCTCATCTAAGATAAACTGCCATGCATGTTTTAAATTATTGATTGCAACAATCTCATCAACTTTTAATCTGGCAACATTTCCACCATCATATATCTGTTGAGTTTCAGGATAAGTAACAGATATACCTTCTAAGTTAGCACTCTTATATATATAATCAACTATGTTTCTTTTTGCTACAAAAACATTCATTTCTCTGGTCAGATTATATTTATTTATCACAACAAATCATCTCTCTTTCATTATCTCTTAAATTATAGCATAAAAAATTTTATTTTCCATTTTAATATAAATAAAACAATAATAATTAATTATTATTAATGTTTGAGCTATCGTTCTCTAAAAAATCATTATTATATTTTTTCTTATCAAGTTTTAATCTATAAATCTTTCTTAATAGCTTGTCTGAATAAAGCTGATGTTTCATGTATTCACTTTTCATGCTGTTATAAATTTCTATTAGTTTTTGATATTGTTCTTCAGACATAGTCTGGGTATTTTTTATTATATTAAGTACTTTCGCTATCTGATTAATATTATTTCCAATATTTCCAAATATTCTATTAAAATTTTTCAATGTTTCATAGTTTAACTGAGTATAAGTACCTCTTCTGATCAGTTCTGTTATCAGCTCAGTTTGAGTGCAACTGTGTATTTTACACAATTGTTTTAGATAATTAAAATCATTTTCTTTCATTCGTATATGTAAGTCTTTATCTTTATTCATAATTTTTCTCCTGAAAATAACATAGGGTTTGGGGCTTGCACCAAGTTTTGTACCTGTGTACACAAATGCTTACGAATGTAAGATTGTGTACACAGGTACTTAGCTTGCTATCATTTTCGACGGTTTTTTCCGTCTCAAATGATCTCTTAAAAATAAACGAATTTCATTGCATAAAGCAAATGCCAAGTTAAGCAAATTTAAGATTTATTTGCATAAAAAAAAGTGAACTATATATAAGTATCACTTTTATTCCGTATTGAATTTATAATTTCATAAAATTTGTTTTTTTTGGAACACATACGTTTTCTTAAATATAATCTTTTTTGTAATCAAAAGTGAATTTACGTATTTGTTCTATCATTGCATGTTTTTCCTTTTTGTCACTAGACAAAGTGCTTATTTGGATCATAGAATACCTCGTAATAATATCCAATATTAATTCATTATTTGCCTTACGTATTGTTTCTTTTTTTATCAATTCCCTATTTTTACTGAATCTTCTAAATACAGAAATAATTATAACATTGAGCAATAATTCTTCTGAGGTTAAAGGATGTGCAAGATTTTCACTGCTTATAAATTTATCTCCTACAAATCCCTCAAAATAATCAAAAACATTATTTTCATTAAGTTCGATGATATCATGCCTTTTAAAACGAATACGTTCTGCTTCGATATTTGTCAAATATTCATAAACTGCTTCCTGTAAGTTACCATCATATGTTTCTGCTATAAGGGTCTCATTATTTTCATAATTTAATATTAACATTTTTCTTTCCTCCATATAAATTTAACATCGTAAACAACTACGTCTTTAATTTGGTCATTTTATCATATTCTTATATAGATTCCATTATGATATTGACATATCATAATCGCAAAATGAACTCCATCTTCAGTTATACAGTGTCCATTAAAATTCCAATGATCACTTATTCGGAAGCTCCCTTCTGGTTTGTATGTCCATGAAATTTCCTCATTACCTCTAAAAGCATACAAAGAATGAGAGTAAGGTGATTGTGAAATATTGAGCTTATTTTCTATAACGATATCTAAAAATCTTTTTCCTTCTTTTCCAAAATTTCTAAAAACAAAATATAATGCCTCAGAATCTTGATACTTTGTTCCAGAAGTTATTTTCTTAAATTCTTCAATATAATTCATTGCTATTCTCCTCTTAATACCATAAGTATATTCCCTGAAGTTTTTTGTTTATTTTTTCTTCTTCATCTTTTAATTCTGTTCTTCTTTTTTCATAAAGTCTCTTTAATCTTAGTTTTTCCTGTTTTAGTAATTTCAAAGTTTCAGGATCATCATTATGATGTCTCTCAGTTTGCCATATTCTTCTTTCTAAATTCGTAACTCCTTCTAGATCTTCATAAATCATATAGACTTTCATGAGCATCCCATTAACAGATATCATATAAACTTTTTTATCATGATATGGATATCTGCTACGAGAAATATAAATTTCTACATGTTTTACATAACCAGTGTTTAAGATTTCTTCTAATTTTTCCTGTGTAATTATCTTATGTTCCATTTTAAAAATATTAGTGACTACTTCTTTACCAAATTTTTTACACATTTTTCGTTCCTCTCTTTTTAATTTTATAAATTCGAATAACTCTTATATCAAATATTCAAACTAAATTTAAAACATGTTTTTTCACCTTCTTTCTATTTGAATTAACTTGCCTCTCACTTCATCTTTTAAAAGAAGACACACAAAGAAATAAGTCAAGGTGGAGACTTGTACTACCTTGACTTATTTCTTTGCTTGTCTTAAATATATTTCTATAAATATGCGTGTTTTCATGAAAATGAAAACTCATCATCAGATACCTCTGATTGATGAAGCATGCAACATAAAAAGGTGGTAAAATTACCACCTACAATATTTTTTAAAATCTTCTATAATAATAATATACTATAAATTAAATTGATTGACTAGGTACATTTTTTCTATTTATTATTACTTATTTAATAGCCACTAATGTTTCAGCTCTTAACGTTCTTTCTCTTATAAAACCATCTTCTAATGATTTTAATAAAACTTTATAGCTTTTTCCTGTTTTACTTTGTTTTATTTCTATGACTTGACTTTTATATCCATAGTTCCATATTATGACATCATTTATTTTTAATTCTCTAGTTCTTTTTGCTGGCAATGGTTTTTGTATGCCTTCTAATTTTATACACTTATACATTTCTTTTAATTTTCTTAACAATACAATGTCACCATTATATATTCTATTCAAATAAATATCAGCCATTTCAAATGAACAATTACATGGAATATATTCATCTGTATAAGAATTAACAATATCATAATTACCTTTATTATTTCTAATACTTCCAAAATCTAAATTATAATTTTTCATAATCTCTTTCCTCCCGCTTCTCATTTTCTAAAAGAGCACATGGTTTAGATGTATAGTCAAGGTGGAGACTTGTACTACCTTGACTATACATCTATATCATGTGCTATATTCGTTTCAATTTGTTATTAAAACTTTATTATTTTCTTAAAGAATGCGTGTTTTCATGAAAATGAAAACTCATCATCAGATACCTCTGATTGATGAAGCATGACAATATAAAAATAGGTGGTAATTTTACCACCTACATTAGTTTGTTTCTTTACTATTGTCTTTAAATGTAGAAGATTTAAAGCTATTAAATGCATTAACTATCGTATCACTTATAACAGTTTTAATTTTATTATCTTCGATATAATTCCATGTTGATGTCAAAGCTGACAAATTCAAACTATCCATTGATGAATATTTAAGCTTTAATTCATGAATAAGAAGTGCTTTTATAAAATATTTTCTGTTTTCTTTTATCATTGCATTAATCATGTCATAATAAGGTTTCAGTAAAGAATACTCAATATTAATTTCTTGACTAGCCATTTCAATGATATCTTTTTCAAGAAGCTCTTTATAATGCTTTTTCGGAACTAAAGTTTTCTCATAACAATATGTCATATCTGATATACTTTGAGCCATTTTGTCAATTGTTTCCTTTGTAAATTCATCATAATATTTTCTTCCCATATTCTTCCTCTCTTTCCTAGAATACATGCTATATATTTTTAAAAATGAATATATATTTATTACTCTCTATTTATTTTTGAACATGTAAATTTTTAATTCCTTATTTATTATTAAGAAATTTACTATACTTATCAATTATTTCTCCCATATAATCATAATATTTACTTGCAACCATATTGATATCTTCAATTTGAGTATCAGTATCTATATATTTTAGTAAACCAAATATTGCTTTTATATCAATCAATTCAAAAATTAAATTATCTAAATCATATATACTCATCAGAAAAACTTTCCTTTATATCTTCAATATCTAAAACTAGTTTAGCTCCATTTTGTATCAAATAATTGCAACCATTAGAATCATCATAACGAGCTGGTACACAGTAAATTTCTTTTCCCTGTTCTAAAGCATATTCAACAGCAATCATAGATTCACTTTTCAAATTGATTTCTGGAATTAATAATCCATGAGATAACCCTGAAATAATACGATTATGAAATGTTTTGTTATTCTTTTGTGTAACACTTTGAAAAGGATATTCACTTATTATCAAATGATTTTTTTTCAATATTTCATACAACTCTTTATCATCTATTATCTGATTTTCTATTCCAGTTCCTAAAACAGTGATAGCTTTACCGTTATAATTCACTGTACAATAATTAGAAAGATAATTTATTCCTTTTTCTAGTCCGCTAATAATAGAATATTTATTTTCTACGAGTTCTTTTATAAACTTATTTGTTACTCTTTCACCATATGCTGAAACTTTTTGAATTCCTGTAACTGCTATTGCTTTGTTATTAATTAAAGATAAATCTCCATAATAATACAAAACAAATGGCGGTAACTTTATCTTTTTTAATGAATCAGGATAATCATCACTAAATATAGTTGTGTATTTACATTTTAATTTCTTTTTCATTTCATTTTTCAAATTTTCATCTACTTTTTCATGTCTCTTCAAAGCATTATATATACTATGAAAATGTCCAGAATATTTCAATGAAAAATATAAAATTAGTTCTTCCATTCTTCTTTCCTCCCATTAGATTCTACCTTTATATGTCACATCATATTACATAAAGTATTTTCCTCCTTTCTGAAGATTTCTCTGCTCTTCACTTTCTAAAAGTGCATAAGGAACTATCTAATCAAGGTGGAGACTTGTACGACCTTGATTAGATAGTTCCTTATGCTATATCCCTTCTTAATTAAAAAAATGCGTGTTTTCATGAAAATGAAAACTCATCATCAGATACCTCTGAATGATGAAGCATGGTAATATAAAAAGGTGGTAAAATTGCCACCTCTATAAACTTATTCAAAATTTGAAATTCATTATTCCAGATATACATTTGCACATATATAATTATAAAAACTAATATCTAATGAAATAATTTCTTTATTTTCGATTCCCAACTCATAAATGTCATTAATATTCAACCATTCATTTATTCCATCTAAATTTTTTATATATTTCTGATTTTTCATATCATATACTGCGATATATCCATCAGATACTAAATTTATTAATTCTGATAAATTCATAATTTTTCTCTCCCTTTTCATCAAATTTCATTTGCATATAAATCATTATGACCAGTTGTATAATAACCTTTATATAACCATAATAAGCTTAATGTAATTGACATAAAAGCTTCTGATATCATCTCTCTATCGTTGTTATCAATAACAATGAAATCGTGAAAGAATCCATTACTAATATAGAAATTTTTATAAGGTAATAAATTGTAATTTTCAAGCATTTTTAAATATAAATCTTTTGTTATTTGAATTGTATCATTTTCTATGTAATCAACAAAAAAATGAATATCGTAATTAATACAATCATGTTTTAAACAATTAACATAATATTTGTTGTCCTTAAAATTAAACGATAATAAATAATCTTTTTTAAGATGTTCAATTTCCCAATTCAATGAGCTATCATCCTCAATATAATTTTTCACAATCATAATTTTTTCTCCTTTTCTAAACTCTGCTCTTCACTTTCTACAAGAGCATAAAGAGCTATCTAATCAAGGTGGAGACTTGTACGACCTTGATTAGATAGCTCTTTATGCTATATCTCTTTTCAATTCAAAAAAGCGTGTTTTCATGAAAATGAAAACTCATCATCAGATACTTCTGATTGATGAAGCATGCAACATAAAAAGGTGGTAAAATTACCACCTCTATATTTATCTATCTTTGATAGATGCTGGGCTAACATATTAATTGTTAACTTGATTTTATTCTATCTTATTTTCTTGCTTTTTTCAATCTTTCTTTAGAACATTTTTTTCATTATAAACTTTTCAATAAAATGTCTATCTGTAAGAACATTTTTATATTTTTTTCGTTCATCAATTCTTTGAATATCTATAACTCTCATATCCGTTATTGACAATCTGGAAATCACAGTATTCTCATTTTCTGATGATATAATATCCAGATCAAATTCACTGTTATATCTACTTTCTTTTTTTATAGATGTTGCTGGAATAACTAATAATTTATATCCATAATTTTTATAAACATAGCACCAGTGACCATCATTTAATTCTTTAGGAAAACCTCGTCCAAGATTAACATAAATTAACTGGTGTTCTTTAGGTCTATTCTTTAGTTTATATATTATATTATCAGGTTTTTGATTTTTAGCAATTTTTGCATAAAAATATAATAATTCTTTGGTCATATGTTCTAAAGAATATAATAATTTTTCAGTATCATAATTATTTAATTTTGACAGGTTTTCAATGTTTTTTTCTATGCTTTTCATTAGCTGTTTTTCTTTATCATTCATATTTTATCCTCCTAATTCTGCTGTTTTCCTCTACACTTTCTACATGAACATATGAAAAAAAGACATCAAAGTGGAGACTTGTACTACCTTGATGTCTTTTTTTCATATGTTATATTTTTTTTAAATCATTAGTCTTAAAAGTTGCATAATTATCTTTAATTGTGCAACAATATATAATAAAATATAATTCAGGAGTTGGTATATTATGCATAATTACAATCAAATACAGTATATTAACAAATTAATTCATATGACATGTTGTCTGCTTGGTATAAATGTTCCATATGTTTATTATTTTCAAAATGAAAATAATGAATTTAAACTATATGATCATAAACTCAATTTAATAAGCTATGAGAAAAGAGATATGAACTATATAGTTAAACAAGTTAAATTTATACCAAAAGAATACACTATTTATATAAATAAAAATATCTTAACTGATGAAATTAAAACATACATATTAATTATAATGCAATGTAGAGCAATATACCAATTAAAACAAATTATTTATTATTCAAGAAATATGTCTATAGATATTCCAGAATTCTTAGCAAAAAAATGGCTATATTCATTTAATGTACACTCAATATATAATGATCGTACATATATGAATGACTTAGAAATAGATCAAAATGCATTTTGCTATATTCTTATAAAAATATTACTGAATATAAGTCTACATTTTGATACATTAGAAGAAAATTTAAGGAGTTTAAAAAGCAGGACTGATATATTATATAATGAATATAATATTTACAGAGTATGGAAATGTGCCGAACAATATGGAATAAAACCAAAATATATTCCTAAATTAGAATAAACTTATTTTCAATCTGGTTTACATAAAAATCATTTTATTTTAGAAATAGCACTAAAGCAATCTATTAATTCCGCTTTCTGCTCGTGTTTCTTCATTTTATATACTGCACCATCTTCGATATTATAGCCATATATATATTCACTGTCATTTCGATATCTATGATATTCATCAATTGAAATAATTTCTTCTTTATTACTCAACAAATGAATCTGAGATAATAAATTCATGTAATCTCTTTTTTCAAAAATTCTTTTACTTTTTTGATCATTCATTTCATATAAAATTTTATCAATATCAAATGTCATATTTGCTCACCTCGTCTTTTACGAGGATATTATGATTTAGACATGTCAAATATGGAGACTTGTACTATTTTGACCTGTCTAAATCATAATATTTATTGCTTTAAACATTCTATTGATATTCTAGTATAATTTCTTCAAAATCTTTTTTCCATTCATTATAAATTTCTTTCATGAAAATTTCCACACGATCACATCTTTGTACATAGATATTTTTATTAATCTTGAAAATCTGTTTATACTTATTTGCTAAAGCAAATCCTTTCAAATACTCTTGGTCAGGATAGGATATTTTCATATTTTCAAGCATAGTAAAAAGTATAGTCAAATCATCATTTATGCAACATTTGACTCGATTATATAAATTAATGTTTCTTACCCAATAAATATTATATATTTGCTTTTCCTTATTAAAAGCACGTTTAATAGAAATGCCAGGCAAATATTGCTGTGTTTTAACTAATCCTAATGGTTTAAAAAAAGTCATCCATTTATTTTTTAAAGATTCTGTAAAAAAAGAAAAAGTATCATAATTTCCTGCAAACAATCTTACTTTATAAGAAAAATGAGAGAAAAATGAATATTTAATATCACCTTTTTTCTTGTATAACACAGCTCCTTCATCAGTTTTTTTGCAAAAAAACAGTCCTTTTTTTCCTTCCTTTTTACATTTGTAAATATCATGTGCTTCGCGGATCTCTATCAAATAAGCTTTTTCTTTATATCTTCTTTCGCTTACTATTATACATACTCTTTTTCTATTCTTATAATCTTCTAAATATACATAAACAGGTAATCCCATTAAAGATTCAGTGCAAAATCTTTTAATATGTCCTTTAAGATAACTAAGATTATATTCTTTTGGCAAATAAAAAGTAATTAATTTCAAAAAAACTTGATTTCTACTTTCATAATTTCTTCCATAATTTATATAATAATCATTCAGATGATTAAGAAATTCTCTTGTAATAGTACCATAAATACAATTATTGCTTTTAATAAGTTCTAAAGCCTCATTATAAGTTCTTATAGAACTAATATGTAAGTAAAAAGACGAATGTGTCCCATCTGTTTTTAATGTTGCCATAAATACCTCCAACTATAAGGATATTATCACTTTGTCGGCTCCGACAAGTAAAAAAAATTCATAAAACAAACAAAATTTGCAATTAGGAAATTATATTGTATTAAATAGTTTCTTCCAGCCACTTCCCGTCTGCTCAAGATTTTCTTTTAAATCTTCTATAGTAAAATCAATCTTATCAAAGTGGTAGGTAAACATAAGTAAACCTCTTAAAATGTACTTATATTCATTAGAACTAAACTTATAAAGATTTTCATCATTTACGTACTTTTCTAAAAGTATTCTTTCTCTTTCGGGTATTTTATTTAATGCACTAATAACTTCCTGCCTCATGAAACCATTAGAAGCACTCTTTAAATATTCCAATGCCAATTTCTTCATTTCCCACCTCTTATGTCTTCTTTTAAATTCAAATAGTTTTAGTGTAGTAAAATCATCAATGCTATAATCTATATTTTCATCAAGACATGCAATCATTTCATATGTATCTTTCATATATTTATAAATATTTCTATTTTCTTCTTTGATTAGCGAGATTGGTTCTCCATTTAAATATATTCTAATTAGATATTCATTCCTTTTATGATCCAGAATTGATAAAATAGAATCATATTTTTCTAAGAAAAGTTTATCATCTTCTTCTCTAATCAAAGCCTGCAAGATTTTATTATTTTTATAATTAATGCCATTAACATTATCTACAATACTTATAAGATAACTCGAAAATGAAGCAACTTTATCTTCAAATTTTTCTGGATAAATCTTTAAATTTGCATATCTTTTTAAATTATTTTTTACTATATTAATTGCTTCTTCTCTTTTTAAAATTTCAACATCTTGACTCATTTTTCTCTCTCCTTATTATTTTTATAAGCAAAAAAGACTAATGTTTATAAACATTAGTCTTTTCATGAGTCGTATAAAACGAACCTGTTTTAAAAGGTTCGCCTAAATCAAAGATTTATCTTGTTAAATCAATATAATTTTGATTTTTTTTATAATTGGTGCGGGTGACAGGACTTGAACCTGCACGCCGAAGCACTAGATCCTAAGTCTAGCGTGTCTGCCAGTTTCACCACACCCGCATAAAATGGTGACCCGCAGGCGACTCGAACGCCTGACCCTCTGATTAAAAGTCAGATGCTCTACCTACTGAGCTAGCGGGTCATAATCTGGTGCCGGCTAAAGGACTTGAACCCTCAACCTACTGATTACAAGTCAGTTGCTCTACCAATTGAGCTAAGCCGGCGCAAAAAAAATGGTGGAGGTTAACGGGCTCGAACCGCTGACCCTCTGCTTGTAAGGCAGATGCTCTCCCAACTGAGCTAAACCTCCAAAATGGTGACCTGTACGGGATTCGAACCCGTGAATGCATGCGTGAAAGGCATGTGAGTTAACCGTTTCTCCAACAGGCCATGGCGCTTGAAGTAGGACTCGAACCTACGACCGATCGGTTAAC
>Ga0129308_1000333_pt1 | contig 76870 bp, 80 predicted proteins | sample L827metagenome_FD_94440 | JGI IMG/M metagenome (GOLD analysis project Ga0129308, IMG submission 94440) | Ring-tailed lemur group fecal microbial communities from Wisconsin, USA - L827 metagenome | ecosystem: Host-associated > Mammals > Digestive system > Large intestine > Fecal | place: USA...
GCTACCGCTTAGAACACCACCAATCCATTACTGGCTGAACTGGCATTCTTGAGGCGAAATACCTTCCTCAAAAGTGTGCACTTTCTGGCGAAAAAATGTGTATTTTACTTGACTGCTTACAAACCCATAATCTTCGCCTGAATTTGGCTTTCATCATGAAGGATGCGCTTATCTCCATCCTCGGTATAGTTGGGGTCTGTGCTGAAAACAAAGACAGCAGGCCCACCATTCTCCTCGGCGATCACAAGATCACCATCGCAGAAAGACTCGCTTGGGCCACACAAAAGTACGCTGCCATCGGCAATGCCGTACTCGTGGTAGCGTCTGCCAAACGCAGGCATAGCAAACCAGTCGTCTTTGATGTAGCCTGTATATCCATATACCATCAGTGCACGCTGCTTTTCATCGTAACCCATGCACAGATTCTTAATATTCTTACTACCCATAATGATCCTCCAATCTTTCACATCACTGATACATAACAGACGGCATCTTGTACTCTACTTCCCGGTGTGAGGGGATCTTCAGACCGGAGGAGAGTGCCGCAAAGTTGATCGACTGCAAGCCAAATCGGCGTCGGATGTCATCCACGGTCTCCTCCAGCTTCAGGCGCTTTTTGTGCCGATCAAAGTCCGACCAGAGATCCAACTGGATGGGCGTGTCGCCGGGCACAAGATTGATGGCACTGATAGTGAGAGATCGTATATCCGCATTCCAGCTATGGCGTTTCCGGAACAGGTCATAGCCTGCTCTGGAGATCTCCGTATAACTCTGGGTGGGAAAGGTCAGCCGACACTGGTACTCTCGATAGGCCAAGGTGTTATCCCGCACGGCAATTTTGACGCCGGCGGCCGCAAGATTCTGCTTCCGAAGCTTGAGCCCAACTTCTTGGCTGAGCTCCAACAGCACTCGATAGACCTCCTCGTGGTTGAGCAGATCGGAGGTGCAGGTGATGCCATGCCCAATGCTCTTAACTGGCGGAGTAAAATCGCAGGGCATGACCCTTGAAGTGTCCAGACCGTTGGCATACCTCCAGATTGACACCCCATTCTTGCCCAGTAAGCGCGTGATAAAGTCCATATCGCTCCTGGCCAGATCCCCGATGGTCGTGATCCCATAGCGCCGGAGCTTCTCCGTAGTGGCTCTGCCCACATACAGAAGATCTGACGCCGGCAGCGGCCACACCTGATCTCTGAAAGACTCCGGCGTAATCACCGTGACAGCATCCGGCTTCTTCATATCGGAGCCCAGCTTTGCAAAAATCTTGTTGAAGCTAACCCCAATGGATACTGTCAAACCAACTTCGGACTTCACCGTTTCCCGGATCTCATTGGCAATCTCCAGCGGCGTTTGATGCTGAAGCAGATGCGAGCCCGTCAGCTCGATCCAGCTCTCATCAATTCCAAAGGCCTCCACCTCCGGTGAATAGCGCAGATAGATCTCCCGGACAATCTTTGAGAATTTAAGGTACTCGTCCATATGAGGCGGCACAATCGTCAGCTGCGGGCATTTCTGCTTCGCTTCCCAGATCACATCCCCTGTCTTTACGCCGCATTTCTTCGCCAGTTGGTTCTTCGCCAACACAATGCCGTGGCGCTCGGCAGTGTTGCCGCAAACAGCAATATACTTCCCCTTCAGTTCTGGGTGGAGCATACATTCAATACTGGCATAGCAGTTGTTGAGGTCGCTGTGCAGCACGATTCGCTCACTCATAACACGCCTTCCTTGTATTATAGAGTAGTAGTTATTGAAGCCCCTCTCCAAGGGCTGTGCTACACTGTAAAGGATGCTGTGGATTGGTTGCGCCCTCCTACCACAAGATGGTTTCAGAAAGGTTCCAACCACAGCCCTTTGCAGTTTTGTTAATCAGTTAAATACCGCCAGACGGTTTATGTGGAACAAGGCTACAAGAGCAAGGTGTTCTGTGGAGACAGCATCACAATTTTACCGTTGGAGGTTTTATCATGGTAGTTTCTGTTGGCATTGATGTCTCAAAAGACAAGCACGACTGCTTCATTCTCAGTTCGGAAGGAGCAGTCCTGGCAGATGTGTTCACTATCCCCAACAACATGGATGGTTTCAACTGTCTGCTGCAAAGAATCCGCAACTGCACCACGTACCAGGACAAAATAAAAGTAGGGCTTGAGGCAACCGGGCATTACAGCTACAACATCCTAGGTTTTCTTCTTGACAACGGTCTGGCCACCTATGTCTTGAATCCCTTGCGCACCAATCTGTACCGGAAAAGTCTCAGTCTGAGAAAGACAAAGACCGATCGCGTGGATGCACGAACGATTGCAGCTATGCTTCTGTCCGATGTGGGCCTCAAGCCCTACACGGACACAGCATACCACAACGAGGAACTAAAGTCACTAACCAGATACCGTTTCGACAAGGTGAAAGAACGTGCCAAGCTGAAAAGCTCCGTCTCCAGACTGGTTTGTATCCTGTTCCCTGAGTTGGAGAAACTGGTGCCCACCCTCCATGGAGCTTCTGTTTATGCCTTATTGGATGAATTTCCTGGCGCTGCCCAGATTGCCGAGGCGCACCTGACAAGGCTAAAAGCCCTTTTATCCAGTGCCTCCAGAGGCCGTTACGGACGGGACATGGCCGTGGAAATCCGGGATGCCGCCAGAAACTCTATTGGCTCCAGAATGCCTGCCAAATCCCTGGAATTGCAGCATACCATTCGGCTTATCCGGGAACTGGATGCTGAGATTGAAGAAATTGAAGTGGAAATTCAGTCGATAATGGATGAAGTTCACTCTCCCATTACAACGATTCCGGGCATTGGCTACCGTATGGGAGCCATGATTCTTGCCGAAGTCGGTGACTTCTCCCGTTTTGAATCTCCCGACAAGCTGCTTGCCTATGCCGGCCTCTCCCCCTCCACCTACCAATCCGGCCAGCTCAAAAACTGCTATCCGCACATGGAAAAACGAGGCTCCAGATACCTGCGCTACGCCATTTACAACGCCACCAAGTATGTCTGCCTGTGGGACCCCGCCTTTGCCTCTTACCTGGCCAGGAAACGGGCAGAAGGCAAGCACTACAATGTTGCAATCTCCCATGCAGCCAAAAAGCTGGTACGGCTCATCTTTGCCTTAGAAAAGTCTGGACAGCCATACCGTCTGGCGGTGTAACTCGCTCTTGATAGGCAACTCGGGGTCCTAATGGACCTCTGCTTTGCTATGCTCTTTTCGAACCATCTGGTTTTAACCGCCACCATTCAATTTTGGGGTTGACTTTTAATAGTTAATCTTTCAGTAAAATGAGTAACTCCCTAAAACTGCTCAAAAATACCTATTGACAGGCGAATTATTTCGCGTTATAATTTGCTCACTTCCTAAAACTACTTCTAACTACTCGAAACTACCCGTAGTTGTATTCTTAAAATAGCAGGTCACTACCTATTTGTCAAGAGAAGTTTTCAGACAGATTGGCAGAACCTGCGGAAAGAGGTTTCTATGAAGACTCTCGGTGAGAAAGTAAAAGACCGCCGCGTGGATCTTGGCCTCACCCAGCAGGAGTTGGCAAATCAGACTGGCGTTGCTCTGAAGACGCTGACCAACATTGAAGTAAGAGGCGCTATTCCCCGCAGCACCACGCTTCGCAAGCTCTGTATTGTGCTGGGTGTTTCCGAGATGTATCTGACCAATGACGAAGTTACCGATCCCAGCTACGGTCTGGAGGAGGCTCCGTATGTTGCTTCAATCCGTAACCAGTATGGCCAGAAGGCCGCAGATGGTATGGCTGATGTTCTGGAGAAGAGCCGGATGTTCTTTGCCGGCGGCGATGTGCCTCAGGAGGATAAGGATGCCTTCTTTGCGGCTATCGCCTCCGCCTATGCTATGTGCAAGGAGGACGCCAAAGAGACCTTCACTCCGAAAAAGTATCGGCGTTGAGCCGGTCACCATCAAACTGTACTGATTATTGGACAGGTTCTTTGTTAGGATATAATCGTACCGGAAGCAATTTTGGAGTGAGGTGAGAACTGTGCTTGCTGAGACAATTAGACGCAAGGCTCGGCGGTTGAAGGCAAAACTCCATACCGCAGACCCGTATGAAATTTGCGCTGAGATGCGGATTCGCATTGAACTGCAACCGATGGGGACAAACCCAGGCTCATGCAAGGGTTTCTTCCTGACCAGGTTCCGGAAGAAGGTCATTACACTGAATAGTGATCTTCCGGAAGAAATCAGACGGATTATTCTGATCCACGAATTGGGACATGCTGTGCTGCACAGCAGCCTTCAGCTGTGTGAGTTCCATGAGTTCTCCTTTATGTGTGATACGAACCGTCTGGAATATGAAGCGAACATATTTGCAGCAGAGTTTATTTTGGAGGATGACGAAGTTCTGGAAGCTGTCAAGGAGGAGAACGACTACTTCCGCTGCGCTCAGATCCTGAGCGTGCCTCCGGAGGTGTTGGACTTTAAGCTCCGCTTGATGGAGCGCCGGGGTTTTGAGCTGAATGCCCCGCATATCGCCAACAGTGATTTCCTAAAGCGGGATCTCTCCCAACCCCTGAACTGATATGGGAGAACTGCCGGGAAGCGCCTATAAGGCCTATGTAGAAGTAGCCGTCAAGTTCAAGCCTGACGGGACTATGGAGCCCACAGCTATCGTGTGGGAAGATGGAATCAGCTATGCAGTGGATCGGGTCATCAGTGTCCGGTCTGGCTATGCCGCCAAGGCCGGCGGACAAGGGGATCGCTATGTGGTTCAGGTCAATGGACACCAAACCTGCATCTACTTTGAACGATCCACGAATATCACCGGCAAAGTGATCGGCCGGTGGTTTGCGGAGCGGAAAGTACCAGTATTACCAGAGAACGACGAGTTTGAAGAAATCCCATAATACCGTCTGTGAGGTGACATCTCCTTCCGCCCGATTTCAGATGCGCTGCATGAGAAGTTCAAAACACAAGCGGATCTCATGCGCTGCATCTCTGATGTGATTGATAGACTGCACTATCGAGTGCAGTAATAAAGTCAAATTGGCGGAAGGCTTAGTCGGCTTACAGCTATGAGCAGCGACTTTCCTATCTCAAAACCAAAATACTATGTAGCTGATGGTGATAAACATGATTTACGCTTGCACTTCTGCTGCTCTCTCTTCCAACGAGTTGGGACAGTTGAGCAGTGCCCACAATGTGAGAAAACTATGTGTGCCCTGCAACCGAGGCAGAGGCAGAATCTTTTAAGAAGCAGATTGAAGAAAGCAAGAAAAAGCCACTTTGAGAGCAGTATCCCATATATGTAAAGATCCTCGCAGCCGAATTAACTCGGCCGCGAGGATCATTTCGCTATTTAGTTAAACACTCATGGCGCTTGTTCATACCTTTTTGCGCTTCTCAAGATAGGACGCTTTCAACCGGTCAATGGCCATCTCCGGACTCATTGTGTGATACATCAGATAAACGATCTGCATGGTCCTTGCGGGGGCCTGCTTATAAATCTCTCTGCTGCTCTCACCCTTATAGATGTGCCAGTAGCGGTAAAGATAGCCAGTCCAATAAAGGGTCTCCGTATCGTAGCATTCACCCTGCACTAGGGCATCGGCATAGCTTTCCTCCATGCGGGACATGAGATAGCTTGTGCCAGCCCATTGCATGTGGTTGAACGGCATATCCAGATCCTCCGCAATGTCGGAGTTCATAAAAGCCTTGATAAACACCTCGCTGGCATAGCCGTTTTCCCCGGACTTGGCAAACAACTGCGCCTGCATCTCACAGAGCGTAAGCTTCAAAGATTCGTTCATGGTCAAATCCCTCCCAGGATCTCATCGAAGAACTGTCCTTCTCTACGGTACTTTTTCACCACTTCATCCGCCATAGCGATACCTTCGTTGCGCCGCTGCACGCTCTTATCCTGCAAGGCAAGGCGTTCAAGAAGATGTAGGTCACGCTCTTCGAGGATACGGATCTGGTCACATGCCTTCTGCGTGATCGCCACATACTGTTTGCCCAGATCCAGAACTGCAAGGCATTTGAGTAGCGCCGTGTCTGTAATGGTGCCATTGAAGAACCGGGCCAACTCCGTATACATACGGTCATTTGCGATATAGCCGACAATCACATCGTAGCCATCTGCGAAGTGTGCGTACTTTTCGTAAATGGGTGTATGCGTAACATGCTCCATCTGCTTGCGGTAGTAGGCGATCATCATGGCCCAGTCCATGCCGATCTCCACTTCAAGCACCTTCAGGTCAGATAGGTCAAATTCAACCGCATAGAACTTAGGCTTATCTTCAGCACAAACCAGAGTCAGTGGCTGGAGTGTTCCGGTGCCCATATAGAAGCCTCGACCAAAGTCGCACTCCTCACGACTGACGGGAGCAATATCGCCAACAATACCTTTTTTGGAGCCGTGGTAGAAAATGTTCCTGCCTTCAGTATGCTCATAATGCAGCATTTCAACTATAAGGGCAGCCACATCAATCCCCTGAGCCTTGCAGAACTGAAAGATATTCGTTTGTGCCATTTGATTGGGGAGGGCTTTCCCGTTCTCCCACCGGTTGATGGAAACCGCAGTGGTACCCAGAGCAGACGCAAACTGCTCCTGGTTCATGTTCGCTTTCGCTCTGATTGTCCGGATAAGGTCTTTCACGCAAACACCGCCTATCATCTGTTTGTGTTCTTATTATAAACTATGATAGGTGAAATATCAAGTCTTTAATCATCGTCCTGCCCTTGAATCCCTGTGTGCAGCTATTTTAACTTGGAGGTTTGCAAAAAATGAAGTAGATTATGGTATCCTACGACCTGCCTTTCATACATGGTAAGATACCCGTGTACTTACTAGATCGACACTCCACACGGGAGTTTTACTAAGCAGTGAGCCTGAACCATAGTGTTTGGGCAAATATCGGCGGCGCTGATTTCAGCGGCTGCCACTTTGATGCGCTTTGATTTGTCTTCACAAGTCAAGGTGCTTTTTTTGTTCGATCACGCCATTGGCGGATTGAAAATACATGATTTTTGAAAGGTAGGTAAACAACAATGACGGAAAGCAAAGTGTATGCGGACGGCTTCAGCTGCAACTTCAAAGATCCGGACGAGTTCCTCCAGTTCCTCTGGGAGCGTAAGGAGAACAGCAGTTGGATCAAGGCCCCCTCCAGAAGTCTCCATTTCAAGCCCATCGAGAAAGGATCGACCCTCGGAAAACTGTATATGCAGATCTACGAGCATGACGGTCGCGGCGAGATCCTGGCTGACACTATGGAGAACACCAGCCTCCTTGTCAAGGTCAACGACAAGGATTACCCCGTGCGTTCCTGTGCCTTGAAGACCATCTTGGAGCGTGCCCGGATCTCCGGTCATGCGCTCAACAAGGTCTCCACGGAGGTCTTCACCCAGATCCTCAACTGCTGCATGGATGTAGCAAGCGGAGACAGCCTGGTGAAGATCGCCGATGAGAAGGTATCAGCGGTGCATGGCGGTGATCCTAAGGACTACGGTGTGATGGAGATGCTGCCCCTGTTCCAGTCGGTAAAAGAGTTCCTCGACACGCAGTACCCCGGCAACCATTTCATCACGGCCACCTTTGACCACTCTTTCGCTATGGCGTTCTGGAGTCTGGATGGACAGTCCAATGAGCTGCTGAACACCTACAAGCAGGAGTTGGTAGCCAAAGGCCTGACTAACATTGAGACCATGCGGCCCGGCCTTCGGGTCATGACCAGCGATGTGGGCATGAGCGGGGCCAACCTGTATCCCATTTTCCTAATGGGCTGCGCCAACCGGATCATCCCGTTGGGCTATCCCATCAAGACCGAGCACAAGAGCGGCAAAGGCCTGGAGTATTTTGAGGAGCAGATGCAGCTTCTCTATGCTCGCTTCAACGAGGCCATTGAGAAGCAGACAAAGCTCATGGGCATCGAGATCCGCTACCCGCAAGCAGCGATGCTCGGCGTTCTGAAGCGAATTGGCGTTCCCAAGAAGGCCAGCTTCGAGGCTGTAGATCAGTTCTTGGCCCAGAATGGGGATCAACCCTGCACGGCCTATGAGATCTACTTGGCTATGAGCGAGGTCATCTTTATGGCCCAGTGTGAAGGCGCTTCCGCCTCTCGCATTGCTCAGCTGGAGGAGCACATTTCTCGTGCGCTCAGCGTGAATTGGCGTGAGTTTGACTTCCCTGGCGACTTCAAGTGGTGACAGCGATGGCCAAAACATATCGCATTCCGGTTTGCTGGAAAATGTATGGCTATGTTTCTGTTGCTGCCGACTCTTTGCAGGAAGCAATCGACTATGCACTGCATGAGGAAACGCCTCTGCCGGAAGGCAATTATGAGGATGGTTCCCTGTGTCTGGATGAAGAGGCCCTCGAAATCTTCGAGGACACGAGCGAATTAAAGCGAGGAGGCTAACAATGGCGAACTACTATTGCCATATTCGAACGAACTACTTCCATGGAGGCTGTGTATGAACAAGAGCATGAAAAAGCCCGTTCGCCACTTCACGAAGGCTGAATGGGATCGCTTCGCCTATGCGTGCCCGAACTATGTGGGGCGTTGGGAACCGACTCCCTACCTATTAGACCGCGTGGCAGCCGGAGAGGTACCCAAAGAGTACATTGGCCGCCGCAATATGCTGAGCTACGAAGATGGTGTAGGAACAGTCCTTCTCACCGAAGGCGTCCACTTCGTCATCGACGAGGAAGGAGTATGATAATGGCACTTTCTATTCCCAATGAGTTGTCCAGCCGCTTTGATACCGTGGCCGGCCGCAAGGAACTGATTGACCGGTACGGTGATAGCAACTCCATGTTCATAGGCAACAATGCCGAGGGTGAAACGGTGTATCTGTCCGTTGATGCCTGCGGCATTATTTTGAAGACGGAGCAGGAGAGCGGCTGGGTTCGAGTCACCTATTACGACGCTGATGGCGTGGCCATCGGCGAAGGCTTTGATGGTAAATGGAAGGAGTGAAAAACTGATGGCGCTTGATTTGAACTACAAGCCCAATGTGTTTGTCCGGACGGAAAACCTGGAGGAGCACGAGTGGTTGGCCTGGAGAAGAAAAGGAATCGGTGGCAGCGATGTCGCCGCAGCTTTGGGCCTCTCTCCCTATAAAACGGCAAAAGAGCTCTACTTTGACAAGATCGATGTGGAGCCCATCATCCCTGGGGAGGATAAGTCCATCATGTTTGAGATCGGCCACCTGTTGGAAGATGTGGTGGCGCAGATTTTCTCCAAGAAAACAGGTTTGCCTGTATTCCGGGATCAGACCATGTACCAGCACCCACTTTTCCCCTTCATGCTGGCCGATGTGGATCGCTTCGTTCGGGAACCGGACGGTAGCATCAGCATTCTGGAATGCAAAACCAGCCACTACAACACCCAGTTTCTGTGGGCCAACGGAGCAATTCCCCGGCACTATGAGCTTCAGGTTCGGCACTATATGAGTGTGATGAACATCAACAAGGCCTATATTGCCTGCCTGTTCAGCAATAACGAGGATGACTTCGTGTGGCGCACCATCGAACGGGATCTGGACGAGGAGGAGAGCAACATCCTCCAGCTCCAGCACTTCTGGCTTGAGTATGTGTGCAACCGGAAGGAGCCGCCGCTGACGGAGAAGCCCGACATGGTGCTGGATGCGCTCCGGCGCTACTACGGGCCTGCGGATAAGTCGCAGCCGGCCATTGTGCTTGCGGCCAATTTCCTGCCCGTGCTGGAGGAAGTTGTAAAGCTCAAGGAAACCAAATCGGCACTGGATGCGCAGGTTCGTCAGCTGGACAAGCAGATCAAGGCGGCATGCACCACCATGAAAAGCACTTGGCAATCGGTAAGTTGCCAAGTGCTTTCCCCTTCATCTGATGAAGCGATATTCGTAAAGTCGGTCAGTTTCCTGAAGGTATCTCAGCGGCCTTTTGGCGTAGCAAGTCTTCATATATTGAAGCCTGCTGTTGGTACATAGTAACAGCCAGAACGAGTGCGTTCCTCAGTTCGTCCTCCGGTATTTGGTTTACGGTGGCCATAATACCTTCTTTTCCATTGGCGTGTAAAAGAGCACTAAGTTGGTCCTTTGTGAACATCATGATCCTCCCAACGAAATTCCCGTGATGATACGGTAGCTTGAGAATAGCGCACCATAATCACAATTTCAAGAGGAAAGAGCAAATCATAATCGCTATGATTTTTGAGCAAAATTCGGGGCCGAAAAATAGCCTCAAATGGTAACCACTAAGCCCGAAAAACAGGGCATAATGAGCCAATAGCCTCAAATGGTAACCACTAAAATTGTGGTGCATTTTACAACAAACCACAAGATATTGTGGTCTATAATTTCAGAATTTTGTCCCCTCAGATTTTGGTATGTCAATGCTCTGCAACAAAAGGCATAAGAAAACCCCGGAAAACCGAAGTTTTCCGGGGAAAAGAGAACTTTTTTAGCGCTTGGAGAACTGAGGCGCACGACGGGCGGCCTTCAGGCCGTACTTTGTTTGTGCGGAAACCGCAATCCCTTGTGGCACAATGGATTGCGACTTTTCGCAACATCAATAGCCTCGGTTAGTAACCACTAATAAATCGAACTTCATAGAAAAAAGTTCCTTGTGAGAAATACTATCAAAAAATTTTTTGTGACCCGGACGCCAATATAAGTGACAGCTCTTGCCAGCGCAAGGTCTGTCACATCATTATACCTTGGAAGTTCAATACTGGCAACACTCAGATAAAAGGGAGTTCACAAAAGAATGCCATTGCAGACTACGAGTATTATATCATAGTCCACAATGGCATTTAATGCGTAATTGGCTTTGCGACAGTCAAAAGGCCGCATTTATTTTCTTGTGCAGTTCTTCCGGTTGATTGTAAGTAAGGTGGGAGTAGATTTCAAGCGTGGTCTTTGACTTCTCGTGCCCTGCAAGGTATTGAACAGTTTTGATATCAACACCGCCAAGGAGTAGATTCGTGATATAAGTATGCCTCAAGATGTGGGGCGTCACCTCGAAGTCAATGCAGTAAGTATATCCGCCGCGTTTTGCTTTTGTGCCCAGTTTGGCTTCCACTTTAAATGCTGTTTTTGTACCGTTGGCATACCTATAATAAACCCGATCCTTAGCTTTGCGTCGTTCAACATAGGTCCAGAGCCGACGAAATTGGGTTTTTGACAAAGGCTCTCCGCTTGGCGCATGTACTACATATTCCGATGTACTGCGCTCTTTTTCTGCCTTGAGACAGTCAACAAGTTGGTTTGGGATTGGGATAGTCCGCCTTGCTGCTTTTGACTTCAAGCGTTCTGTTACCTCTGGCTTGCTGTTCTTAAAGCGGCAAGCTCTGCGAACATCAATATGGGGCGGTTCATTCAAATGAACGCAATCCCATTTCAGCCCAAGAATTTCCTCGGTACGAAGGCCAGCATACAGGCCAAGCAGACAAAACAGATAAGGCGGACAGTCCTTAATAGCATTTAGGAGAGTCTTGATTTGTGCATTATTCAACGCTGTTTTTTCCGGCGGTTCATTGCCACCGTTATGCATTACTGGGCATGGATTTTCACTAATGATGCCGTTCTCGAATGCTGCGGTGAATATGCGTTTCAGAAGCATGAAGGTCGTGTTGTGAATTGTCTCGCTTTTGTTTGCTACGGCAGCAATGATAATCTTAATATCGTTCGGATAGATACTGCTCATAGGCTTACCTTCGGTGAAAGGTTTAATGTGCAGATCAATGACGCTTTTGTAGCTATTCCGAGTCTCCTCAGTAAGCCCACCTGTATTTAGTCGGAACCAATGGTCTATGTAGTCGTTCACCAAAGGATCAGTTGGATCTGGCATATCCTCCATTTCCTGCTGAAACAGGTGGATTTTTTCCGTCAGTTCTCCCGGCGTTTTCCCATAAAGTGCAACGAACTTCCCATCGGGCCCCTTTACTCTCTTGCGGTATCGCTGGTTTGCATCGACATATTCATATTTGGACTTTTTAGATTTCTTTTGTTTCACCATCGTTGGTATCCTCCACAGAGTCCGAGCTGTTTCCAAAAGCATATCGCACTTTACCAATCAGTTCTTCAGGCCGGTTGTAAACGAGATGTGCATAAATATCAAGCGTAATGCGGGATCTCTTATGGCCGGCGAGATACTGCACGGTCTTGATATCAACACCAGCCAACAATAGATTTGTGATATAGGTATGCCGGAGCAAATGCGGCGTCACATCAAAATCAATTGTATAATAATGTTTCTGGTGCTTTGCTTTTTCGCCAAGCTTTGGCTCAATGGTACCAGTTCTGATTCTGCCCTGTTCCCAGGTCTTATAGGTGCGTTTTCTTGTCGTTCGGACAATCACAGCATTCCAAAGATTTTTGAATTGGGTTCCAGACAGGGGGCCTCCCTCGCTGTTGGCGATGACATATTCTGAGGTGGATTTTTGCTTTTCTTCTCTTAAACATTCTGCCAAAACATCTGGAATTGGCACTACTCTGTGAGCTGATTTGGTCTTGAGTTTATCTGTAACAACAGGGCGATTATGTTCAAAGCGTAGCGCATACTTCACTTCAATATGCGGTGTTTCCTCCAAATCCACACAATCCCAGCGGAGGGCTAAAATCTCCTCCCGCCGTAGGCCGCTGTAAAGAGCAATCATACAGAAAGGATATACCCGCTGATCACGGATGGCCGTAAGGAGAATATCACGCTGTTTGTTTGTAAGTGCGGTGCGTTCTTTTGGTTCAATTCCTCCTTCTGGCTTAGGAGGACAGGGATTATTCAGAATATCGCGGTTCTCAAGAGCAGATTCGAACACCTGATTGATAATCGTGTAGGTATTCTTAAAAACGGATTCGCTTTTATCTGTAATGGACGCCATGACTTCTAAGATATCATCAGGGCAAACATCCAGCATCCGTTTCCCCTCCATTTTGGGCTTGATATTGTGGTTGATGATATATCTGTAATTCACCTCAACAGTATTATGACCGAGACCTGCGCCATGAACCTCCAGCCACAAATCGAGGTAATCGCAGACAAGCATATTTTTCTTCCCTGTTTCGCTGAGTTTTTCCCGCCGACGGAACTCTACAACTTTTTCATCCAACGCTTCGGAAGTCCTAGCTGTAAGGGCAACCTGTCTCCCGTCCAAGTCAAAAAGCCTTACTCTGTATAGTCCTCTGGACTGGATAAATTCATAATTATGTTTTACCTTTGCCATTGGAATCAACCTCCTATCAACGGCCCTTCTCCATCAATTAAGGCTGAACAATCCAAATAACAACAAACATTTTGCAATCGCTCTGTTTCGGCAGAGCGATTTTTTTTCAAAAGTTGTCGAAGGGGGGGTATAAAACACCCCCCCATTTCTACATTCATTACGAGGGGCATCGAAGAAGTTGTTTTATCACTTCCCACCCACTTGCCCCCAATATCCCTCGCACCTGTACCTTGACAACCGCATACGACCTCAAGACTTTACCATATCGGAGCCACTGTAGCGAAGTGCAAAGGGCCGAGGACAAGCCCAAAGCGATGATGGTATGGGAAAATAATGATACTCCCGCCCAGCTGGATGCAAGTTCGGCGGCGGCAAGCCCACGGGAATGGGTTGAGGCTGAGATGCCTGTGCTTCTCTTGACCGGAGAACTTGAGGTTGAAATAGATTAAAAAAGGGGGTGACGAGGTGGCCTGCACACAGCATAAGCAGCTCGTCTGTTTTCCGAAGGTACGGGTTCAGAAGAAATGGTTCCGTTACTTTAATGACCACAGGGATTTCCAAAATGATGGTACAGTTCATCTGTTCAGCCTGATGGCGCTTTTCTCCTATGCCAACTTCAGGTCAAACACCCGTACCATTTCCAATAATCAATACATGGAGGCTCCCGGCCAATGGATATGCAAGTTGTCTGCACTGCCAAGAATCCTCCGTGTTCATTCTAAAGCTCAGGCAAAAGAACTTCTGGACTACTTTCAGACACATGGGTTTCTGACCTATGAGTTTCTGGATGAAGATAGCGGCTTGCTGCGATTTACAATTGCCGACTGGCAGCGCCACTGTGTCCATCTGGACTACAACTATTATAGCTATAAAGGCAGCGGGTTCTTTTTCTTCCCATTGCCAATTGGGCGTCGTTTGCTGGCTGCCAGCCGCAGGATCGGAAAGCTGGTATTCAGCGAGCTTGATGCGATTATGGATTTTTGGCTCCATACCATACTCAATGATCCAACAGTCGCAGGTTCCGAGTATATGCCAGTCGTCTATTATGCTGATATGAAGGGGCAACCGCTGCTATCCTACTCCTACCTGGCCAAACGCTGGGGCTGGTCAAAATCTCGTGTTGGCAGATTCATTCTGAAAATTGAAGAGGCAGGCATAATCAGTCGAGTCAGTTTCACGAGCTCTCATGGCTCCGTAATTTCTCCATGCCGATACCGTGAAATGATTTATGGAGAGGATTGCGAAAAGCTCCAACTCCTAAAAATCGGAGAGATCCTGGGCCTTACCAGTATCATCGTACCCGCAGAGAAGGTCGAAGACCTCGAATTGAAAGTAGAAACTCGCGTCCCAAAGCGCAAGACCGTACTGGAGGGCGGGAAAGTCTTGAGAATTCAAGTCTTTCGAGCTGCCGGTTCTTCTTTTTTTGCCCGGCCAGTTCCATTAGTCTTCTATGGGTCTTTAGACTGGGGAAGGTTCAAACTTGAGAACGAAGAATTAAAAAATCTCCCCCCGAACAGCAAGGAGGTCCACAATGGGAAAAAATAGTAACGGTGCATCGACACCCGCATATGCCTTGGAGAAGGAACTGGTGCGCGACGAGATTGAACAGGGCCTCCAGGCGGGCGTGGATACCCTCGCAGGTAAACTCCCTAAGCGTGAAAGGCCGGATAATATCCACAACACAAAGTATCTTCTGAAACAGTATCGCCGTGTTGTTTATTCCATTCAGCTCTCTGAAACGGAACTGAATGCCCGAATGGAGATGGAGCATGGGATGAGTCTCTCCGCCTTGGAGGTCAATGCGGAATTGGCAGGAATTGATTTATCTGGCACCAGATTGGAAGCTTATGCGCATAGTGTGATCCGCAGCAAGAATATGCTTCAGATCATCGACAATGCCCTGGCAGGACTGCGCAGAGATCCTGATCGTGGAGAATACCTGTATCAAATTCTATATGTCACTTACTTTTCTCCGCAAAAGCCTAAGAACCGCGATGCCATTCTTTTAGAACTGGATCGCCTTGGCTATCCAATGTCAAGTTCCACCTATCACGACCATCTAAACGCTGCAATCAAAGCAATTGACCGTATTCTATGGGGTTATACCGCACGGGATTGCATCAACATTATCAAACAGTTTTTACCTGAGCAGTAATCCGGACTTTCCTCGGACTAAATTTGGACAAAATCCGGACAGCATTCCTATTGAAGTCGGACTATCTTTATGGTAATATGGCATCGTCAAAAATTGCAAACGACGGAATGGCCGCCTAACGGGCGGTTTTTTGTTGGCCGAAGGCCCGGATTAAAAGCAAGATTGCACTGTCTCGCTTTTAATTCGGGCCATTTTTGCGTTTTGGCAAAAAACAATAGGAGGTTTCCGCATGAGTTCCAAATTCAAGGCAGGGATTGCTGCATTGCGAAGTCACTTTCGCAACTGGAACAAGGGCCAGACACTCTACATGGTGTTTGTGCTCGCCTCAGCAATGCCCTTGATGTCCCAAAACGCTTTTGCCGCTGATACCATCTGGACGAAGGCTTCGGCGATTATGCAAGATGTCTACACTCAGGTGCTGGCTATCTCTACCATTGCTGCCATCGTCACTGCTAGTATTGCGCTGCTGTTGATGAATTTCAGCAAGTCGGGCAAGACGGTAGATGAGTCGCGTGCTTGGCTCAAGAGAATTGTCATTACTTGGGCCATTCTCAACTCGCTTGGATGGATTATGGCTTATATTACGCCTTTCTTCAGCGGCGGCACTTATAGTCCCAGCCCATAATCACATCATGAGAAAAGGAGTGCAACATGGCTAAAAATATTTTCTTCTTCGGTGGTATGGTCGTCGGGGTCGTCCTGACACTTTTTACCGCCAGCCTGATTCCGCTGGACAAACCCTCTGGGCCGGATGATATTCGGCACATCCCCTGCAAGGGATAGCAGGGGGTGTCCAGTGTGGGTATCCTTGATTCTATCGTTGAATGGATCGCTACACAGGTTATGAACTTGCTGGACATGATTACTGGTTCGGTGCTGGGTGCCTTGGGTTGTGATATGACGATCTTTCTGAGATATTTCCCGGCAGCTGCAACCATGTATGAGATTTTTGTAGCCATCTCCATCGGTTTTATTTTGCTTAACCTGGTGTGGCAGCTATTTCGCAATTTCGGCGCAGGCATCGGCCTTAGTGCAGAGGATCCGCTAAAGCTTGTGATCCGATCCGTACTCTTCATGCTGCTCGCATACTTCTCGGCTGACATCATGAACCTGGTTCTGAACATCGCCGGCACTCCGTATTCATGGATTACTAATTCTGCGCTGCCAGATCTGGATTTCGCCAGTTTTGGCAGTGTACTGACTGTCATCATCGGCTGCGTGGCCAGTGGTTCTGTGACGCTGATCGTATTGGTATTGCTCATTGTTCTTGGGTGGAATTACCTAAAGCTTCTTCTGGAAGCGGCGGAGCGATACATTATGGTCGGCGTTCTTGTATATACGGCACCTATGGCTTTCGCAACTGGGGCATCTGAAAACACATCCAATATTTTCAGCGCGTGGTGCAGAATGCTGGGCGGTCAGCTTTTCCTCCTAATCATGAACGCTTGGTGCCTCAGACTGTTTGTGAGCATGGTGGGGACATTCCTCGCCAACCCGCTTTCAGTCTGATGTGAAAGGAGTCCACAATGAAGGGTAAGAAAATCATGCTGTTGGGAACTGTGGCCGCATTGGCCCAATTGCTCTCCACCACAGCATTTGCCATTGAGGAGAGCGATGTTGAGGCAGCAATCAATGCCAGCAGTACAGAAGCTGTTTCCGGAAATATTTTTATCTGGTTCCTTTGCGCACTTGCTTTCTTAAAGATCTCTCAGAAGATTGACAGTTTCATGTCCAGTCTGGGTGTGAATGTCGGCCGCACGGGCGGAAGTATGCTTGGAGAACTGATGATTGCCGGTCGGGCATTAGGCGCTGCGGCAAAAGCATCTGGCGGTGCCATCGGCAGCATCTTTGGAGGCGGCCGCAATAGCCAGACTGGCGGGAAGGCCGGCGGTACTGCACAACAGGCAGCTGGAGAAAACCTCGCTACAGGGAAAGGCCTTGCAGGTATTGCTATGAGTGCAGCGGCTCCTGCCGCCGTAGCAAATCTAACAGGCAAAGGCAAAGGTATCCGCAACGCTGTTGCGGGTGCTATGGTCGATTCCAGTATCAACTCCGGAGGTCAATTCGCAGCCAGTGTTGTAGGCGCAATTGCCAAGGGTAATTATTCTCATGACGGTTCGATCACTGGCGAGAGAGCGGCGCAGGCTTTGACCAGTTATCTGGGTTATCATGCAGCGGGCACTATAGCTGGCACTGATAGCACCACAACTACTCCTGCCTCTATCCCAGGCGGTGGAGGCGGTGAAGCACCTATTGAGGTAGCTCAACAGGGCGAGGATGTCATCAGCATGGACGGTGGTACCGCTGCGGCAGCAGTGGCCGCCGGCATTGGAATCAGTGCTGAGCAGAAAACAGATCAGACTTTCTCTCCAACTGATGGCTCTGTGACATCCAAGCTTAATGCCGGCGCGACACCTGTTGGCTCAAAGCCTCCAGTCTTCAGCAATGTGGAGATTGGCGGTGGAAGGATTACCGGCTATGAGGCACCGGCAGGCGGCGGCGAGGAGCGGCAGTTTGCCATGTATAGCGCTTCGCAGTATTTGCAGCCCACCGGTTCTTATGAGACTGTCCAGACGGCTGATGGAGAGACTTGGTACAAACAGTACGCCCAGCCTACCGTTCGAAAAACACCTCACACAGGGAAAAGCGGCAAAATTGAGTATTCCTCTCACATTGTCGCTGAACTCCCGCCCGTACCCAAGAGAAAGGATCGTATCTGAATATGGGAGAAGAAAACAAGTCTCAGCAGGAGAGCGCAACCGGCAAGGCACAAGCATCTGCCAAAACCGAAAAAGCTATCTCAAATATTACAAAGGGGGCTGCCGCCGGCGGAATGCACGGGGCAGCCCTCGGTGCTGCAAAGTCCAGCAAAAAGTATATCTTCGGCATCATGGCTGTGGTTGTCCTACTGCCGGTGCTTGTGATATCCATGCTCCCTTCCATCATTTTTGGGAGCCTCTTTGGCAACGGCACAGATACCCCTAATGGAATTACAGATGATGCAGTACTTGCTGACAACATGACCGCTATCAGTACAGAAATCAGCACGATCCTGTCCGAAGGGCTTGTCGATGTGCTTGCTCAGATTGACGCAAATTTTGCCGCATCTGGATGTGATGACAAGGAAATCAATAACCCCTATGGAGCGGATGTGGCATACAACGCCAATGCTTTTATTTCTATGTACTGTGCCAGCAAGAACACAGATGTTACCGGAATCACGCCAGATGACATGGCCTCTGTGATCAGAAACAATAAGAACCAACTCTACTCATACACCTATACAGATGCACAGCGAACAATTGAAGTACCGCCAGCTACCGAGGGCGAGGAGGAAACTGAGCAGGAAATTACAGTTCGTATCTATTCCATCAGCTACCGGGGTGAGGCGTACTTTGCTGATGCTGTTTTTGCCTTGACAGATGAACAGAAGGCGCTTGCCGATGACTATGCAAAAAATCTCTCAGTACTGCTGAGCGACGGCTTGTATCAAGGGCTGAGCGATGCGGAGTTCAATGCAATGGGGCTGTCTTACAGCGGAGTCGTCTTTACAGACGGATACACTCAAGTCACCTACTATAACCAGTTGGATGAACGGTGGAAGGACTCCGCTTACGGTACCGATAGCATTGGCGGTTATGCCTGTGGTCCAACTGCGATGGCCATTGTGGTGTCGAGCTTGACATCGGAAACTGTCGATCCACCTCACATGGCTCAATGGGCCTACGAGAATGGATATTGGTGCAGCAAGAGCGGTTCCTACCATACCCTGATTCCCGGCGCTTCGGAGGAATGGGGCCTTTCCTGTGAGGGATGTACCGCCTCTGAGCCACAGCGTATTGTTGATGCTCTGGCTGAAGGAAAGCTGGTTGTTGCTTTGATGTCCAAAGGACATTTCACAAGCGGAGGGCATTTCATTGTTCTGCGTGGCGTAACTTCTGATGGGAAGATCCTGGTTGCAGATCCGGCCTCTTACAAACGCTCGGAGAAGGAATGGGATTTGAGTATCATACTGAATGAAGCAAGCCGGAGAGCAGGAGCAGGCGGCCCGTTCTGGATTGTCGGAAACTGAATGAAGGAGATCCTATGAGCAAACATAATGAGGAGCGGGATGTGTTTTTCATCCCGCCCAATTTTTTGACCAGTGGGCGTCTATTCGGGGGCGCAATTCGACTGCGTAATGCGGTTGAGGCCGGTATTCTTGTGTTGATCACCGCCTTCCCTATTATAAAACTTCCCCTTGCCATTACACCTAAAATCATCCTCCTGTGTCTTTTTTCGCTGCCGCTTGGTATCTTTGGCGTGATTGGCGTTGAGGGCGAGTCACTTTCTGAGTTTGTACTTTACTGGCTCAGATGGCTGACTAATCGCAGAACGCTGTACCGAACTGATGCAGAGAAAGTACCGGAAACGCAGCACCGGCACAACAGGTCTAAAGCTGCCCAGCCGCCAGAGTCGCTTGGTATCAAAATCAAGCAGCCTGAAGCGTCGCATCACCCCACACGCAAGCGAAATTCTAAGCGGATGGATTCGACTGAGGATATGATTCCCATTGAAGATATCAGGAATGGTATCGTCCATTTGACAGACGGGCGTTATATCAAAATTCTGGAGGTTGAGCCCATCAACTTCCTCCTACGCAGTATTCGTGAGCAGAAGAACATCATCGCTTCTTATGGAAGTTGGCTGAAAATCAGTCCGGTCAAAATTCAAATTAAGGTTTTGACGAAACGGGCAGACATCAGCAAACACCTGCGGACGCTGGAGCGCGATATGGAAAGGGAAACCAATGAGAAGTGCCGTGACCTCCAGCGCGACTACTATAATCTAATCCAGGCCATAGGGTCTCGTGAGGCCATCACACGCAGGTTTCTGATCATTTTTGAATATGAACCTACCTACACGAACAGAAAACCTGATTACTCCGAAATCGTCGCCACCATGGAGACAGCGGCTCGAACAGCTAAGCAGTACTTCCTCCATTGTGATAATGAAGTGGTTGTCCACGAGGATGAGAATTCTTTCCTGCTGGAAATCCTCTACACAATTTTTAATCGCGAGACCTGCGAAGCGTTACCCGTGGAAGAGCGCATCCAACAGCTTCAACTTCGACGCGCATTTTCCAACTGTGTTGAGGAGATAACCATTCCGCAAGTACTGGCACCAAGTTGTGTGGATTTGACACACGGCTCCTATATCGTGATGGATGGCGTCTACCACGCCTATCTGATTATCCCGTCTGATGGATATAATTCTCGTGTGACCGCTGGTTGGACAAGTCTCTTGGTAAATGCGGGAGAGGGAATTGACGCGGATCTCTACTTCACCAGGATGCCCAAAGATCGTATTCAGTCAAAGCTGGGCCAGCAAATCCGCATCAACCGCAGCCGCATCAAGGACGCATCAGACACCAACACCGACTACGATGACATTGAAGGCGCAATCCAGTCCGGCTTTTTCCTGAAACAGGGCCTTGCAAACTATGAGGACTTCTATTACGCAAACATCTTTGTGACAATTACTGCGGATTCGCTTGAAAATTTGGAGTGGCGCATTTCAGAGGTGAAACGCTTAATGGTGTCCCAGGACATGAATATCCGCCTGTGCCGTTTCCGGCAAGAACAGGCCATGCAGACAGTCATGCCTTTCTGTCACATGGACAAGCACCTCTACGAACAGAGTAAGCGGAATATGCTGACTTCCTCAGCAGCCAGCTGCTATCCCTTCACTTCTTTTGAAATGTCAGACACCAACGGAATTCTGCTGGGAATCAATACCTATAACAACTCCATGGTCATCGTGGATATCTTCAATTCTCGTATCTATAAGAATGCAAATATGGCCATCATCGGTACATCCGGTGCAGGAAAAACATTTACCATGCAGCTTATGGCACTTCGGATGCGGAGGCGTGGTACTCAAATCTTCATTATTGCCCCAATTAAAGGCCATGAGTTCATGCGTGCCTGTCGGAACATCGGCGGAGAATTTATCAGCATCAGTCCTGCCTCCAACCAGTGCATCAACATTATGGAAATCCGGAGAGTGGATCAGACAGCCAACGCTATCATTGATGGTGCGGTCAATGAAAATTCTATCTTGGCCCGGAAGATCCAGCAGCTCCATATTTTCTTTAGTTTGCTCATTCCAGACATGTCTCACGAGGAGCGGCAACTTCTTGATGAAGCGCTCATCCGAACCTACGCCGGCAAGGGAATTACGCACGATAATGACACGCTCATTGATCCGGACGATCCTACAAAATACCGTAAGATGCCTATCCTGGAAGATGTCTATAACATTCTGATCAGTTCAGCTGATACAAAACGCATGGGCAACATCCTGAACAGGCTAGTACATGGTTCCGCAAAGACATTCAATCAGCAGACGAATGTGGATTTGTCCAACCCCTACACTGTTTTGGATATCAGCGAGTTGACCGGAGACCTGCTCACCGTGGGAATGTTTACTGTTCTCGATTTTGTATGGGATAAGGCTAAGGAGGATCGCACGAAGGAGAAAGCCATCTTTCTGGACGAGGTGTGGCAGCTAATCGGCAGTTCAAGTAACACCCTGGCTGCCGAGTTTGTTTTGGAAATCTTTAAAATCATCCGTGGTTATGGCGGTTCAGCAGTATGTGCGACGCAGGATCTCTCCGACTTCATGGCTCTTGAGGGAGGAAAGTATGGCAAGGGCATTATCAATGTTTCTAAGACGAAAATCATCCTGAACCTCGAAGACGATGAAGCACAGAAGGTACAAGATACGCTTCGTCTGACAGACGCCGAGATAATGTCCATCACCCGCTTTGAACGGGGACAGGGATTGATCTCAACCAACAGCAATCATATTACAGTCGAATTCAAAGCCTCTGCGTTGGAAAAAAGGCTTATTACGACCGACCGTTATGAGCTCAGTCAGATCGTAGCGGAGTCTCAATAGTGTGCGTATAGTATTACCTATAGCGTAAATGACAATCAAAATTTTTACATTAACTCTACGCTATACGCACATGCAAAGAATAATTACGCAATACGCATATTTGAAGTACACCTAAAGGGGGGAACTAAATGTCTTTTGCCAAAATGGTAAAAAACCGTGAGTTAGCCTATATTACCCGACTCCTTGCGGTTTTTGGCGCTGTGGAAGAACGCCAGATGCGGGAGCTTTTTAACTTCCTTAATGATCGGAAATACGGGGCCATCATACACCGAATCTCCTCGGAGGGTACCGCCTATCGGACAGAGGATGCTCATCTGATCGCATCCAGCAAGTTCACGCTGGAGAAGAGCCTTGTGCAGGAAAGTGTGATGTGTTTCTGGGCGTTTATCAAGGTTAAGAACAAAGTGCTTGACTTCTGTGCCGGTTCTGAACCTGCAATAGCAACACTGTCTACCAGAATGGGAGTCTATGATTTGCTTCCTGTGACAGGGCAGACGATTGAACAGGTCAACGATGCTGTTGAGGAACTGCCGGAAAATACGGTTCGATTTCTCATAACAGATGATTTACACAATATCACCCACATCATCAGGCGTTCGAGTAACGACTTCGTGCTTCTGGTAGACGATGATGGTGTGGCTGAAAGCTACGAATTGTGAGGTAAAAGCAATGATTTTGAAACAGCAAATTGAGCTGATGCGTGAAGCAGCAGGCGATTTTGACGCAATTAGCCAAGAGCTTTTTAACCTGTGCCACAAGTTGGAGGATTCGCCTCGGTATAATCCGGCAAATGAACTGTATGCTCTTGTACGCAATGTGGAGATCAATGCGCTTAGAGTGCGCTCCATTGCCGCACGGTTCATGCCGGCCAGCAGTTCCGAGGATAATACTTCCGGCTATTCGGCATTCTGTGTCAGCATTGAGGAGGAAACTCGTTGGCTGAAGATTACAGTGCCTGCTATTTTGCCTGGCAGAAATAGCAGGGACAACACTCTGTTTATTACTAGGCCTCTTCGCAACTGCCTGACGCAGTTCCAGCGCACGACACCTATTGAGCGATTTGGCGAATGCGTCATCTGCATTGTTCATCAGTACGATGTGTCTTTGGGTGTGCGGCGAGTTCGTGACTATGACAACATTGAAACCAAGCGCTATTTGGATGTGATCGAAGCAGCCTTGCTGACCAATGACAGCGGGCTGCTTTGCTCTGTGCTCCAGACCACCAAGATGGCAGATCGGGACTGCACCGAGTTTTTCATTATGCTCCCTGAAACCCTGCCCACATGGGCAAAAGAACACATAAAAAGACATACCTAAATCTACAAAAAAACGGCTTCAGAAATTGGTATGAATTTTGAGATTTCTGAAAACCGATACCTGCCCCCTTAGAAATTGGTATGGATTTGCGGTGAAAAAATACCGGGGTCTTTTTGATTGGGTGCGGAAGGCGGTTTGCGCTTTTTAAGCTGGATGACGAGACATCGCAGCCTAAGAAAGCAGGCTCAGCAGTCTATGGGAGGATTGAACGGAATCATGATTACGAGTAAGAATGACAGAATGTTGGAGCTTTTGTGGTTTGTTGGATATTGTGGTGAGTTTCCATCTCAGTTGGCTTCTCGTGTTGGTGGGCATCCGGAGTGGAATCGTCATGTGAAGTATCGGGCTATTAAGGAGGGCCTTGTATCAGTCAGTAGAGACAAGTGCCGGCAGCGTATTATCCGCTCTTTGCATTTGACGCAAGCGGGCCTCGACTATATTGGGGCGAGAGATCCTGTGGCTTTAAGCCATGTGCTGGCATTGCAGGGCTCTGAAAACACCGGACGCCCCTCTATTGAAAAAATACTACGCTCACACTCAGTCGCTATCTCCATGGTCATGGCCCACAATGCAGGGGCCGCTATCCTTCCTCAGGATAAGCCAAGCCTCATGAGCCCACAGTATTATGGCCCCTCTCGTGTAGCGGCAGATCCAAAATCCGCTTATTACTATTCGCCGCGCGAAATTCGGATGGCAATTCAGGAGTACGAGCCAAATTCTGTCGCAAAGACTTCCCGCATTACAGGCATTATCGTCAAAGGCCATCGCTGCTACTGCCTCTACCACACTGGTTTCACCAGGATGTTCTGGCTCCGAAACAATGAGGAAAACACAGTTGCTTCTATTGACACTCTGCTTAATGCTCGTGACTTTCATTGCACGGTGTACGCTCAGGTGGTCATTGGCACCAAGATGGAGACAGCCAAAAAGATTGGTAAACATCGTGTCAACAGCAGAAGCCGCTATTTTACCGTATCCGACACCTACAACAACTGTTTCTATTTGGAAAACAGCGCCAGAGGTGATGAACTTCTAAATACAATTCTGGATGAAGAAAAACAGATGCAGGAAAACCGCATGGCCCTGATGGGATTCAATCCTCCCGCTGTGGCGACGCGAGCATATGATGCCCTGACCCCGGATCTTCAAAGGCCTGTAATTTTGGGGTATCAGTGTGACTTACTCGCGCTCCTCAATGTTGATCCCGCCATACCGGGTTTTCAGCAGAGTCCGATTATTCTCTGCTACGATTATCAAGTTGATGCAATCCAAACGATAGTAGGACCATTGATTGAGGTGCGCTCAATCAATGGAGGTTACTATCGTGAAAAAGAAACTTGCTGCGATTCTTAGCATCGCAGTACTGATTCCCACACTTCTCTTTACGGCGGGAATCGTCGCACAATTCGTTCTAAACACCAAAGAGTGGCAGGCGGCGGGCGGCAGCTATCAAGTGTCCCCGCAGCTGCCATCCCTTAAAATCTCCGCCATTATCGGTGCGTTACTGACTTTCCCAGAAGGCTTAATGGCCATCGGCGGTGTAGCAGTTGGCGTCGCTCTGATCTGTGTGTTCGGGCTCCGGCTCGGCTGGGGAACAACCGGCACAACAGATCGTGACCGCAATCTTGTAATTGCCGGTGCCGGTAGCTACGGCACCGCATCGTTCATGAGTGACCGAGAAGCAGAAAAATGCTTTGAGATAACTACTGTTTCAAAAACAGACCAGGATATTCTGGGCATGACCGATAAGGGAAAGGTCATCACACTGCCCCGCAACACCAGGCTCAATGCAAATCTGGCTGTATGCGGCGCATCAGGCACTGGAAAATCTCGCAGCATATCCCGTAATCTGATCCTGCAAGCGGCCCGCCGTGGAGACAGCGTGATAGTGACAGATCCCAAATCGGAACTCTACGAGTCTATGAGCCAGTACTTGCGCAATCAGGGCTATGTGGTAAGGGTATTCAACCTGGTCAATATGGAGCATAGCGATTCCTGGAACTGCCTCAGTGAGGTGCGGGGCAGCGAGCTCATGGCACAGACTTTTGCCGATGTTGTCCTATCCAATACCAGCGGCGACAGCAAGGATGCATTCTGGTATAATGCGGAGCTCAATTTGCTGAAGGCGCTGGTACTCTATGTCTCCTTGGAAATGCCGCCTCAATACCGCAATCTCGGCCAGGTTTATAAGCTACTGGCCGCCAATGATGATGAAAAGGGTATCAAAGAACTCTTTGAAGGAGTTCGGAGAGAGCATAAAAACCCATATACTGGTGAAATCCTTCCTCCTTCACCGGCCTATGTGCCCTACGCCATCTTTAAGCAGTCATCTGAAACGGTCCGATCCAGTGTGATCATCGGTTTGGGCAGCAAGCTTCAGGTAATGCAGGCACAACAGGTGAAAGACATTACATCCTATAACGAAATTGATTTGGAACTGCCTGGAAAACAGAAGTGTGCTTACTTCTGTATTGTCAGCGATCAGGACTCCACCTTTGATTTCCTCAGTTCCCTGTTCTTTTCTTTCCTGTTTATCCGGCTCATCCGATATGCAGACAGCTATAGTGATGGAGGCGTACTGCCAACAAAGGTAAAATTCGTCCTGGACGAGTTCCCCAACTGCTGCCTGATTCCAGACTTCACGAAAAAGTGCAGCACAATCCGATCCAGAGGAGTGTCCGTTGCGTGTTTCTTCCAGAATATCGGTCAGATGAAAAATCGGTATCCGGATGACCAGTGGCAGGAAATCCTCGGCGCATGTGATGCGACAGTATTTTTGGGCTGTACAGATATGCTGAGCGCCGAATATTTCTCTGACCGGATTGGAGTCGCTTCCGTAGAGGTAGAAGGTACCATGCGGGAGTTAAACACCATGCGTATCTCTAACTATACTCCACAATACCGTCAGAGCCGATCCCTGGGCCGTCGCCAGCTAATGACACCAGATGAGGTTCTGCGTTTGCCACCAGACGAAGAACTAATCTTCATTCGCGGCCAGAATGTTTTTCGAGCCAAGCGATTTGATTACTCCCGTCATGTGGACTATAAAAAGCTAAAAAACTCCAAAGCCATTCTCCACGAGCCCGCCTGGAAATCATCCAAGCGGGCTATTCCTTTTGAAGAGGTTCCTGAAATCGATGCTATGCGCGATTCCAAGCAGGGATGGGCGTCAAAACGAAAGGGCAGCAAAGGAAAACCCACTATGCTGATCGAATCGGACGGCACTATCACCCCAGGCAGACGAATCGATGACATAAATTTAAGAGTATGAAAGGAAGGTATGCAATATGCCTAGAAAGAAGCAGACCTCTGTTGATGAGGCTGTAACCGTAGAGGCCTCGTCTGCCCCTGTTGAGCAGGCGAATAGTCCCCCCGCACGCAGCAGCTATGAGCCCGGCGATCTGCTGACCATCAATGACTCCGAGCGTGGTATCACCTTGGAAGATAGCGACGATGTTAAGTGGAACTATCTGGCCGGAGCTGCTGCCCGGCGTCTGATTTTGACCGGCATAGTCAGCGGTTTGGAGGGCCTGGATACCTTGTCCCCTCTGTGCATTGTGGACTATGAAGGTATTCGGGTTGTCATTCCCGGCCACCAGATGTTCATGGAGGACTGGCCTGAAGGTGAGATCGCTCCGAAGGCCATTCGCACCAGGCTCGGCCGAATCCTCGGTGCCACTGTTGACTTTGTTCTCGCTGGTGTGGATATGCGAAACCATGCCGCCGTGGCTAGTCGGAAGGCAGCTCTGCTCCGGCGTCAGGCCCAGTTTTACGAGACTGGCCGCGTGAAGGAAGGCATCCGCATTGCCTGCCGCGTCATCGGCGTTGGCGGTAATCGGATTGATGTGGAAGCTATTGGTGTTGACACCTCTATCCCCGCCAATGCACTGTCTTGGGAGTGGTTTGTGGATGTAGCGGACCTTTATTGCAGCGGTGATCTGGTTGTTGCCCGAGTCCTGGGAGTATTCAAGGATGAAGAAACTGGCCGGTTCCGGCTTCGCTTGTCGGTGAAGGCCGCAGCGGACAATCCTGATTTGGCCAATCTGCGCAAGCTGGTACCCGGCTCCAATTACTTTGGCGTCGTCACCGGCGTGCATGATCGGCTCATCTTTGTGCGGCTTCAGGCAGGCGTCAATGCCAAGACCAAGCTGTACCGCACCAAGGAACTGCCCAGCAAGTTCGATACCGTCAGCTTCCAGATTCGCTCTGTGGACGAGGATAACGGAGTGGCTCTTGGCCTGATTACCCGTATCATCCGACGCCACAGCAGGAAGAGGTGATCACGGTGAAGGCTAATCAACACAAGCGTATTGAGGCTCATTGCCGTGATGTCATCAAGGCGTGCCTCAATGTTGTGGAGGAGAAGGGTGACACCTATGTTGCCATCCACAAGGATGACGATACGGAGTGTGTGGTTCTGGTCTCTATGATCAGAACCCACCCCATTCTCTCTGTCATTGTAGCCGACAAGATCCTCTTTGATAACAAGAATGCCGCAGCCATGTACCGCGCCGCAAATGAGCTCAACACCGAGTCTGTCACTGGTTGGCACGCTATTGTCCTGACTGACAACAGCAGCATTTATATGTATCGCCAGTGTCTATGGATGAATGCCAATCTTACCCGCGATTATCTCATGGACATCCTGTGCGATTGCATCGCTGAGTACAAAGTCGGCCACGCACATCTTTCTGCCGGCGATCCCGCATAGCCAATCACTCTCACAACAGAAAGGATTAACAACACATGAAAAAAGCATTTTTGACTTTGGCTCTTGCTCTTTCGCTGTGCATGAGCCTCGTTGTCAGCGCCAGTGCCGCATCCTATGTGGCCGATGACATCAACTACCAGAACTTGAATGGTCAGCAGCAGGCCATCATGGTCTATACGCTGCTGCCCGATCAGCAGCCCGAGGATCTGATTGAGCAGGACTTCGAGTATGACGGCTACCTGTATTCTTATTCCGGCATGACCAAACAGGAGCAGACTTTCAATGAGGAAAAAATGCATACGGAAACCGTCACCGTCAATACCGACTCCAAAAATCTGGAGGATATTCTGGCTGAGTTGAAGCCTACCATTGAATTCGATGATGGTACCTCCCAGGGTGTCCTGTCCCTCGATCACGAAACCATCAAGACTGAGGCCGCCGGCTATAAGACCAGCAGCTATACGGTGACAGCAACTAAGAACTATACCGGGCTTGCCTCCAACGACTCCTCTCTGATTGATCCTACCGTTGTGAAAAATGGCAGGACACTTAGCCTGTCCAACATCACCTGGTCTGTTGAGAGCACGGCCTTGGTGGGCGATGCCCTGGTACCTGCGACCTACTCTGCGGTCGCAACCTATTCCGGATTTGCCAGTTCTACTGTAGCTACCGGTTACATCACCACAGCGGATTATACTGGGAAGGTTGTTTCCTCTGGTATTGCCAGCATCAAATATACTGTGACCTATATCGGCACACCCATTCTTCCGGAAGAGTCTGGCCTAAATCTCTCCGCATCTGCGGTATGCGGCGGACTACTTTCAATTGCAGTCCTGTGCGGTGGCGTGTTGTTCCTACTCCTCCGATTCCGTAAGAATACTACAGTATATAAATCCACAGGTGAGGGTAACGAGTACGATAAGTGTGGAAATCTTCTTCTCAAAATCCGCAGCCCAGAGCTGCGCATTGACCATCTGAAGGATGTGCCTTCGGGCATGATTGCTATCGAGGTTGCTGAGGGCACGGCCAAGAAGTTGTTCGGCAAGAAAATCAGCATCCGTTACTATGACCGAATCATGACCCACACCGTTGGAACCGTCAACGGCCCCTATTGGTTCAAGCTGGATGTCGGTGAACCGGCGGAGTCGGATGCAGAAAATAAGGAGGAAGCAGAATGAAAAAGCTCATTACCATCTGTGCGGGCGTAATTGCGATGATGTGCATGGCTGTCAGTGCAAATGCCGCCGATTATTCTTTTACCACCGCCGGCGATACCGATTACTATGGCAGCACCAACTATGAAGACATGTATGATGCCGCCTACCGCTATAAAGAAACCAATCAGATTGATTTCGACATCCCCGAGCTGAAATATGGCCTGAGCCAGCAGTTCCTGGAGCAGTCCTTGGACAGCCCCTACTTGACTGCCGGTACCCAGTACGGTCTCAGCAGCAGTGGAGCCGTCGTGGAGAACGGGGGCTACCCTGTTTTGGATCAGGACAGTGAGTCTGCTTCTGCTGACGGCACTATCCATGTGACCTATACGCCCGATGTCACCATCACGCAGCTGAAGCAGAGCGATGGCAGCATCGGCACGGTCGCAATTAAAAGAGTCGGCCTGAGTGCAAAGGTATATGAAGGCGCTACAACCAGTTCCATGGCTAAGGGAGCAGGGCATTATGAGAGTTCAAGCCTTTGGTACGGGAATGTCGGGCTCTTTGGACACAATCGCGGGAATGGCGTGGCCTACTTCGCAAAGCTGAAGGATGTCAAAGTCGGGGATCAAGTCACTTATACCACCAGCTTAGGCACCAAAACCTACAGCGTCACTTTCGTCGGGTCGATCTCCAGTACGGACTATTCCTATCTTAACGAGATGGGTGACAACCGTATTACCTTGATCACCTGTATCGCCAACCAGCCCTCTCTGCGCCTGTGTGTTCAGGCTGTGGAGGTAAAATAAATAACTGGAGGTTCATTATGAAAATCACGAAAGCTCGAAACAGAGAGAACCGCACCAAGGCAAAGAGGCCGACTGATATCCAAATCATTCAGATCAAGCTCTCCCGCGAAGCTTATGATCGAGTCAAGGAGTTGGAGCGCAGCAAGGTCTGCACGAGAGAGGATATCTTCATGTCCGGGCTGAATGAAGTTTCCTAAACTCCAGGCAGCATTTTACCTCGCAGAGAGTGGCTGGAAAAACACTTGATGAGGTGAATGGATATGAAACGCATTGGTACTTTCATGGCGGGCATTCTGGTCGGCGTGGCTCTCTTTGGCGGCACCGCCGTCTATGCAGCAGGCGTCATGGCCGAACGCAGCAACCACACATTCCTGGTGGATGGCATTGAAACCTCAATGACTGCCTATGTAATCAACGGGAATAACTATGTCATGCTTCGGGACATTGGCGCGGCAGTAGGCTTTAATGTCTACTGGGATACTACCCGAAGCTGCGTACAGGTGGAAAGTTCGCACCCGTATACTGGTCAGCCGTCACAGAGCGCAGCCGACCTCGATGCGGTGAGATCTGAGATGGTGGACAGGATCAATCAGGTGCGAAAACAGCATGGCGTCCAGCTCCTGTGCATTGACCATGGCCTTATGGCCGCTGCACAGGAATGCGCAGACAGCCACTTCACATGGCACCATAACAAAGAGGAATGCCTGGCAGTCGCCAACAATGGATATCCCTATGGCTTTGGGAGCAATCTCACGGTATTCACCGGTTGCGAAGAGGAACATATTGCAGAGCGAGCGGTAGAAAACTGGATAAACTCCCCCGGCCATCTTCGAACCATGCTCGATCCGGAATGCGACAAGATTGGGGTCGGCGTTTCGCGAGTAGATGGCGTCACTTACTGTTATCTGTTCGTTGGAAATCCTAATACGCACAATCCCTACGGAGAATAGCCAATCAGCTAAAATCTCTCAGCTTACGCTGGGAGATTTTTTTATGAAGAAATATCACCTCATCAGCCCTTGGAGAGGGGCTTAAAACACTACTACTATCTATGCTTAAGGAGATAATCGCATGAATTACCGCACTAATATCCGAAGTCGGATCATTTCCATTCTGTTGGTAATCGTCTGTATGCTCGGCCTTTTCCCGGCAACCGCCCTTGCGGCGAACACTACGCCGGATACCATCAAGCTGACCAGCTGCACTTACAACGGCACCAGATATGAGTCCGCAGCACTGGGCACCTGCTATATGCATCAGATGAAATACGACTTTGCCGGGCAGACCGTCATGGGTTTCTGCACGGAAAAGGGCAAAGGAATGGGCTGGTCTCTGGAAGGCCACAAATGGGATAGTCCCAATGTCATCAATGATCCGACTGTGAAGACTATGATGGCATATTTCTACTGCCATACCTCCGGCGTTTTTACAGACCAGGCAAAAGCGTTGGGCGCTGACCAAATTTGGGGCCCTGACTATACTTGGGTGATGAACGCCTGGACGCAGGCGATAGTCTGGCGCTATAAAGAGGGCCTGTTCTCTGATCCCGCTTTAGCGTGTGCTGAGGAACTGCTGTATGTCTACAACAACATCTATAACACCAACTATACAGGCGTTGATGATCTGCTGGATGGCATCTCCTTCCGCGACCGGGCTCAGTACATTCTGGATCTGGGTGCACAGGGCGTATGGGGCAACTGCGATGTCTACGAGTATCACTATGCAGGTCCCGGTTCCTCGTATCACCCCTCCAATGATGTGCAGGCGGTCGTAGTTGGTGATCTCACCATCACCAGAGAGCAGTATGAGCTGACTGTAAAGAAAGTGGACTCCACCAATCCCAGTAAGGGCCTGGCCGGAGCCCGCTTTCTCATTTGCTCAAGCAATGGTACTTACTCCAAAGAAGTTGTAACGGGCAGTGACGGTACCTATCGGGTCTACCCCCTGGAAGCCGGCACCTATTCCATCACGGAATTGGAGGCCCCGGAGGACTATGAAATCGATAACGCCGGGCCGCAGTATGTGGTGTTGCCTCGTGATAATGGCACGGCTGTAACGGTCACCTTCACGGACACTCCAGAAATCACTGCTAAAGGCAGCATCCGCAAGGTGGATGCCGACAATCCCACCCACGGCCTTGCTGGTTCCGTCATTAAGATTGAAGGTATCGACAACAACTTCGTTGGTACTTACACCACCATTGAAGGTGGTATGCTGGCGGATGTGCCTTGGGACTCCATGCCTATCGGTAGCTATGTAGCGACGGAGGTAACTCCGCCGGAGGGATTTACCATCAGCTCCGATCCGAGCAAGGTGCGTCAGGAATTCTACTGGGATGGCAAGACCGACATCTCTCTGGTATTTGAGAATGATGCCAAAGTCAAGTTGGAACTTCAGAAACTGACTGAATCCGGAACACCTCTGCCCGGAGCGGTCTTCAATATCATCAAGGACGGTCAGATCATTGGGACGGAAGAGACAAACGACTCCGGCATTATCACCGTTACCAATATCACTGAGGGAATGTACGCCTTTGTGGAGGTATCTGTTCCGGAACCCTATTCCGTGCTGACGGAGCCGGTCATCGCCCATGTGGATCAGGCGACTGTTGAAGGCGGCGGCACCGTTCGTGTCACTGCTGTTGATCAGCATCTGCCTACCCTCACGATCTGCAAGCGCGACACGCAGACTGGAGAGGTCATTCCTGGCACACATTTTGAAATTATGGGTATCCAGCACGGTTTCCATCAGGATGTTGTTACAGGTGCAGATGGGCGAGCGATTCTAAGTGGACTTCCTGTTGACAGCTACACGGTGACGGAAAAATCCGTTCCCGATCCCTATGTGGTAAGCAGCACACCCACCCAGACTATCTATCTCGGCCCCGGCGATGACGGTGAACTGGTATTTGACAACCTCAAGCAGCCTCAGCTGACCATTGAGAAGGTGGATGCGGATGATCCCACCGTTAAAATTCCGGGTACGGTCTTCCGTATTGTCGGTATCGACAATGATTACCGCAGCGATGTTACCACTGATGAAGACGGCACTGTGACGCTGCGGCTCATGCCCGGTAGCTATAAAATCATTGAAACCGCAGTTCCTGCCCCATATTATCTTCCCGACAAAGACGCAGATCGGGAGCAGACGATTTCACTTAATGGCGGCGATGAGAAAACGCTGACCTTTAAGGATCGGAAGGCCCCGGAACTGACCATCTATAAAGAGGATTCCGTGGCGGGCGCGCCCGTCGAGGGTGCGAAATTCCACATCACCTATGTGTCCAACGGCGAGGCCACCGATGCTCCTGCCACCATCGACTACGGCTACATTCTGACCGATAAAAATGGTGAAATTAAGCTGCACGAGCAGGGCCAGCGGCTCTATCCAGGCGAGTTTACCATCACCGAGGTGGCCCCGGCATCCGGTTTCCAGATGAAGGAGCCGACTACGCAGAAGGTCATCCTCCACGGTAGCGAGAGCAAAACTATCACATTCCAAAATGAACCGCTGAATGCCATCGCTGTCGAAAAGTATGACAGTGTGACAGGCGAGGCTCTGTCCGGCTGCACCTTCCAGTTGCGCTACTTGGGTGGAACCAGCGGCACAGGCGGCACAATCATCGGGCAGAAGGTGACCGGCAAGAACGGTACCGCCATCTGGACGGGCCTCCAGAGCGGCACCTATATCCTGGAAGAGGTAGATCCAGCGGATGGGTACTCCATTATCCAGTCCTCCGAAACAGTTTATCTGGCGGACAACGGAGAGCAAAGTGTTGTCACCGTCCGCTTTGAGAATATGCCGGACGGCAACCTGCTCATCCGTAAGGTCTGCTCTGTCAACCCCAGCGTAACCCTCCAGGATGCTGAGTTCAAGGTTATGTACGCTGACGGCACCCTTATCGGCGATTCCAACGGCGTTTACCGTACCGATGAAAATGGAGAAATTCTGATCCAGGGTCTGAAACCCGGTAAGAGCGTGGTGGTCACGGAGACCCGCGCCCCGGACGGATTTATCCTGGATACGCAGTCGCAGACCGTTCAAATCAAAGAGGGGCGCACCGTGTCCCTGACCTTTAAGAACCAGCCGAAGGGCGCTATCATCATCCAAAAGCGGGACAGCGCCACCAATCAGCCCCTTTCCGGGGCGGAGTTCCGTGTGACCACCGCCGCAGGCTGTGAGGTTGGTCTGGACGGTGTGATCGGCACCAGCACCTTGACCCAAAACGGCATTTTCACCACAGATGCCAACGGTGAGATAAAAATCACCAATCTGGCCCCCGGCGCATATGTGATTTCGGAGCTGAAAGCCCCGACAGGCTATGTCATGGACAGCGCCAGCACCAATGTGGTCATTGGGCAGGGCGGTGACACGCAGACCGTTGTCATTAAAAATTCCAAGGCCGGAACGCTAGTCATCGACAAGCGGGACTCCCTTACCGGCAAGCCACTGGAGGGCGTCACCTTCAAAGTCACCACATCCACCGGCGAGTTCGTGGCCGATGAAAACGGCAGGATTAGCAGCAACGGCCTCTACATCACGGACAAAGAAGGTAAAATCACCATTAACGGTGTAGTGGGTACTCTGGTGGTGACCGAAACAGCCACTATCCCCGGCTATACGATTGATGAGGCCACCCGGACGCAGACGGTCGTTGTTGATCCTAATGACACGCAAACACTCTACTTCACTAATACGCCCAGCACCACGCTGATCGTTGAGAAGTACATCGAAGGCACCACGACTCCGCTAAAGGGCGTCACTTTTCTGGTGACCGACTCCAGCGGCGCAGTGGTGGGCCAGAGCAACGGTGAATACATCACCGACGAAAATGGCCGCATCGTCATCGACGATCTGGAGCCGGGAACCACCGTCATCGCCAGAGAGGTCAAGACCCTAGAGGGCTATGTGCTGGACACCAGCCCCAAGAGCATTCTCATCAAGGCGGGCGAGGTGCAGACACTTCGGTTTTATAACAGCAAAGCTGGAACCCTCGTCATTCGGAAGCTGGATTCCGTAACTAAGGAACCACTTTCTGGTGTGGAATTCCAGTTGACCTACGCCGATGGAGGTTATGTGGACGACGCTAATGGGCATCTCTCCAGCAAGGGCCTCTATACCACGGACGCCAACGGTGAAATTAGAATCTCGGGCATCACTGGCACGGTGGTTGTGAAAGAGACCAAGCCCTTGCCTGGCTATGTAATAGAATCTGGCACCGAGTCGCAAACCGTCACAATCAATCCTGCCGATACGCAAACACTCGTCTTTTATAACACTCCCGAAGGTGGTCTCCAGATTATTAAGTCTGACGAAGACACCGGCGAGCAGCTCAAGGGTGTGCAGTTTGAGATTCGGAAGATGAATGGTGAGATCCTCGGCACCTACACGACTGACCGAAACGGCGTAATTTCACTGCCGGATCTGGAGAGCGGCTGGTATCAGGTAACGGAGCGGAAAGCTGCTGATGGGTATAAACTCGATACCACACCTGCATATGCCTGCGTAAAGGACGGCGAGACTACCACATTAGAGATCACCAATGTCAAGCAGGCGTCTATTATGATCCACAAGATTGACGCTGATACTAGAGACGGTATTTATGGCGTGAAATTCGTCCTGTATGATTCTGGTAAGAATCCAATTGGGGAATATGAGACTGATCAGGATGGCTACATTTGGATCGACAGCGAGCTGGAGCCCGGAAAATACTTCCTGCGTGAATTGGAGGCTGCCGAAGGGTACACTCGTGACGAACAGTATAAGACCATCTATGTGGAACGCGGGAAGTGCGCCCAGATTGAGTGGGAGAATAAGGCCATTACCGGCCAAATCCAAATCCGCAAGTACGCAGCTGAGAATAATGCTGTGACCGGCGATGTGGCTGGTACAGAACTGGAGGGGGCCGTTTATGAGATTACCCGTGCCCGGTCTGGTCAGGTCGTAGGCTATATCGTTACCGATAAGCATGGCGTTGCAGCTTCTGACCCCCTGCCTCTTGGCCGCTACTATGTATCGGAAGTAACTGCGCCGGCCTATTATCAGCTCAACAGCGAGAAGATGGAAGCTGAGATCGAGTATCCCGGCCAAATCATCAAACTCAGCCAGTACGATAAGCCGGCCAATCTCGGAGTCACAATCAAGAAGACTGGCAACCGTGAAGTCCAGCCTGGCCAGGTCATGTCCTACTCGATCAGCGGGATTGGGAACACCTCCAATGTCGCATTGAATAACTTCTATTGGCATGATCGGCTGCCCACCGATGCGGCACGAGGCGTGTCTGTAACTACCGGCACCTATAACCAGCGTCTTTACTACAAGGTCACATTCAAGACCAATCTGAATGATTACCGCACGCTGGCCAGCAACCTGCTGACTACCAACAACTATACCCTGACGCTCAACGCTACTACCCTTGGCCTCGTGCAAGGCGAGTATGTGACCGATGTGCGGTTTGAATTCGGTACGGTCGCTCCTGGGTTCCAGTCCTCTATCAGTCCCACCATGCGTGTGCAGGTGCTTGGTACTGTCAGCAACGGATATCAGATTGTCAATCGTGCCGATGTCGGAGGCAAGTACCTCAATGAGTGGGAGACCGCCAAAGCGACTTGGGTAACCGTCGTGCGCCGGTTCAACAACTCCACTCTGCCGAAGACCGGATATTGATTCGGCCAGATCGGCAGAAACACAGAAACTCTGAGAGGGCTGCGCTATCTTTGGCGCAGCCCTCAGAGGAACATTCTATGAGAGATATTTTTGAGGATATGCGAGTCCCGGTGGGATGCGACGGCATCTCGGAACCCCAACGATTCCCAGACATTGTTCAGCGGGAATTGAGCCAGCTTTCCCTGCTGGACTAGGACTACCACTCACGCAGCTTTAATTATATAAAAAGGCGCATTGTATCTCCACAGGTGAAGAGGCATAAAAGGACAAAACTCAAAGATCATATTCGTCTTTTAGTTTCTGGCGCTTTTGGTTGATTTGGTCGATCACACTCTGGCGGGCGTACATGCCAAAATCTCCATAGTCCTCTACCTTGCGCCAGGTGACAAGATTATCAATGTAAGACTCCATTTCGGCGTCGAAAGCGGCCAGCTTTTCCTGATGGGCCTGGAACTGCTCCTCCAACTCCTCCATGGCCATCTCTCGTTCCCTCTCCTGCTTTCGTTCCGCCTCCACCTGACGGGCACGGTTTACTTTCTTCAGAAAGCGATCCATGTTCATGCCGCATCGAAACAGGCGAAACTCTGTTTGTTCAAATTTCCGGATCTGATCCTCGCTGATAATTTCAGACATGATGTCCCGCGCATCGTAAAGGATGTGGTAGGGCGCCGCGGGCTTTCGATCACGACGATAGTTCTGCAGGATGGCGTTCAGATACTCGCACACGGGGTCGTCCTTGCCGGCGGCGGCAACGGCGGTCGTGACCACGGCTTTCCATGCCTGATCCCCTCCGTCGGCCAGACACATGGCCGCGTCCAAGTCTCCATTCAGGGCATAGGCCAGCAGCTCTCGATCAGGCGTGACGCTTGAGACCGCCGGCATTGCCACGGTGCCAGCCGCCTTGCCATACCAGCAGTTTTTTTTCAGATTGCTGAGGTGCGCCTTCGCCATATCGTTTTTCAGTTCTGTCGCCTGGACGAGCATGGGCACTGCCCGGTCATAGCGGCTGTCAAGCTCGTAGTACAGGGCAAGCCGGTATAGGGCCTCCCCGACGGGGTCGATCTGCCATGGCCCAAAGTTTGGCTTGTCGGCGGCCCCGCACAGCTTTTTCTGTTTCGCGGCTTCCCGGACGGCGCTGTATCTGGAGCGCAGTCCTTCTTCGCTGTAAGGGCGAAACAGCTCGTCCTCGTCATTCACATATCCCAGAGGGCACTCCAACTCCGCCCGTACCGTCAGGATCATCCAATAGAGCATATCGCTATCGTCGGGGCAAAGGGAGAGCAGCGGCTGGCTGCTGATGCGGAACATCTCCCAGCAGGCCTTGGGATTTCCCTGCTTGGCCGATTTGACCAGCCAAAACACTGCTTCCCACAGGGAGCGCAGCGGAGGTACCGGCAGCGCTCCGCTGTTGTTTTTGAACACCCTCCTCTCGAAGAATTCATCTTTGAATTTTTCCAGAGAATAGTTCGGCAGCAAAGTGCGCCCATAGCGGAACTGGGCCTCCGCATCGCCCATCATGGCCGCCTGCTGATACGCCAGCCGTGCGTCCTTTACTTTCCCGTTCTTATAGGCCAGACGCGCGTTTTCAAACAGCTTTTTCACCTTTGACCTGTCAAGATCCGGCGCTTCCTGCTGAAAGTGAAATTCGATGGGATCCGCATCGGGGTATTCTTCCATGGTGCGCTTTCGCTGGGGGGCCGCCTGTTCATACGCCTTTTGCCACTGGGAAAACTCCTCTTCTGAAAGTTCTCCCCGGCGCACCTTTTCCGCCTCGCCGCTCGCCTCGTCATACACCACACTCCAGTAACGGTGTCCATTCAGATCGTATTGCTGCTTACAGGAATATAATTTGGCTCTGATGGCGTCCTGACCGCCCTGCTCTACGCTTCGGATGGCCCAATAGGTGGACACCGCCTGTTTCCCCCGATCCCCCGTCTTCCTCAGAAAATCTGGAATGAACTCGGACAGGCGGTGCTGCGCGGAAGGATCGCCCAGCAGTGCCAGTTCAGCATCCGTCCAATGGCCGATCAGTTTCAGACTGCTGTTAACGGCAAGACGGTAAGAACCATCATTATCGAAGTTTTTCGTTTCCAGTTCCTTTAGCCGACCGCTCTGCCGGCGGAAAAACTCCAGTTTACGCGCCTGCTCCTCAGAGAGCGCCTTCGTCTCATCCACAAAGACAAACTGCTGTGGATTCTTCGGCAGCGGCCGCAGTTCGGGCAGGCTTTTCAGGTCAACGGCACGCAGGATGGTGTCCACAAACTGCCGGCGGGCGGCACTGATGAGGCCTGCCATCTCATGGCCCTTCTCCGCGGCGGACTGAAAGGCCGCCAGCGCCGCTTCCGGCTCATTCATTTCATCATAGACGAAACCCAAACGGTACTGCGCTTCCAGGTGCTCCTGTTCCACCGCGTGCCGAAAGCAGTCCAGCGCTTTTTTGTTGTTACGCTCTCCATCATAATTCCCTTTTGCATCAAAGCAGAAATAGGCGCAGCCTTCCTTAAACCATTCCTCAGCACTTTTTGATTTCAAAAATCCGAACAACCCCATTCCGTGCGCATCTCCTTCCAAAAATATCAGGCGCGTTCATTATAACGCACGGGGTACCGGAGCGCAAGGTTGGTAAGGGATTGTGCCACCATTTCCGCCAGTAGTCCGGCCCGCTCCCCCCGTCAATGGTCAAGATAAACGGCCCCATGTGCCACCATTGACGGCGTGACCGGGCCGGGCTTTGAAGTTACCAAAGGGAGAACACCAGCTTCCGGTGTTCTCCCCCTTTCGTCTATTATGGCTCCGTCTGCTGTATCGTGCCGAGGCTCCGTTCATTTTGAATGGTAGTAGTAAATCGGTAGTAAAAACGGCTTATGACTTTAGAAAAATTGAGAAATATCAAGCTTCACACGGGTTTCGGCTAAATCATGCCTTGGCTATCAATAGGAAGTGTGTGTCAAAGGCGGCGGAGTTTAACCTTGAATTAGATGGCCATGACATCTGGCAGCCTTAGTCTTCTCTCTGGCCATATTGGTCGGCAACGGAATAAATGTGTTTCTTCATCGCTTTGACCACATGATCGGGGGATACAATTTGGGCACTGGATCCAAAGCCAAACACCCAAGCAAAAAACTGCGGGCTGACCACAACATTAGCCCGGACAGTAAAATGCTCATCGCCGTCAGCAACCAGGAATACATCATGGCCAAGCCGGTCAAGGACAGCGCCAACAAGATGGTTCTCAAACCGCATCTGGACATTGACCTCATTGCCAGAAAACATGCCAAAGACCTTCTTGGCGTAAACGGCCATATCAATGGCGGCATACGCTTCGGCACCATCGCGATCTTCTTCCAGAACCGAGATGTCATCCATCTTATCCACGCGGAAGTGCTTGATGATTTTCATCTCAGAGTCATAGGCCACAAGATAGTAGTTTTCATCATCCCAGCACATTGCGAACGGGCTCATGACATAGAAAGCGCCGCCATGGCGATAACGCTTCTGCTTGCCCACCGTGTATTCAAAGTAACGGAACTGAATCTTCTTATTCTTAGCAATGCCGTCGTAGATAGTATCCACATTATAGTAGATGGCCTCATTTGCTGATTTTACCCGATTCATCACAAATACTTGCCGGTTCAGAAGCTGAGCCTCATGGATGCTCGCTAATTGCTCAATCTTCCGAATCAGGGTATGCGTTTTCTTCCGGGTAATAAATTTGGAGGATTGTATGGAATCGACCAGCAGTTTCAGCTCCGGAAGCTCAAAGTCCCGGTGCGCTATGAAATAGCAATGGTTACGACCCGACGCTACTTGGATAATGTCCAGCCCAAAATCACGAAGCGCCTCAATATCATCGTAGATGCTTTTACGCTCAGCTGCAATTCCGCAGGACGCTAAGTGCTCTATGATTTGACTCATAGTGACCGGATGCCCTTCGTCAGAATTCTGGAGCAGGTAGTTCATCACATAGAGCGCCTTTAGCTTTTGCCGAGGAGATCTTGCCATAGACCATATCCCCCTTTACTCGCTTGTTGCTTCAAACTATATCATAAAATCTGTCCATTAAAAAGGACAATATAGAAATTAGCCCTTGGGCGATTGTCAGATATGGCAGTCGCTCATTTTTTGTTCACAAAAAATTTACAATTTATTTTGCTGATTCTTGGAATTCCCCGAAATTCGCAGGGAGTGCTGAAGGCAAGACAATGAAAGGAAAGGGGCTCAGCCAATGAAAACAAAACAGAAAAACGCAGGGAAGGCGACACGCAGAAGAATCGTCCGGTGCCAATATTGCGGTTCCGTGGCAGAACTGCGGCCAGCCTCTGAAATCTATGGAGATGAGAGGCGGACAGATCTGCTCTATGTGTGCAGCCGGTACCCAGACTGCAATTCCTATGTAGCTGTCAGGCCAGGCACAACGGATCCTATGGGCCCACTGGCCAATGGAGATTTGCGGCATCTCCGTATCCGGGCACATCGCACATTTGACCAGATTTGGCAGCGCCGGATCATGAGCCGCAAATCCGCCTATCGCTGGATGGCAGACTACTTTGGGCTTCGCATCCAAGATGCCCATATTGGAATGTTCAACGAATACCGCTGTCAGAAACTCATTGAGAAAAGTCACGAGGTACTTGAGCAATGCAGCGGATCACCCCATCGAGGAGGAATGTAATTATGAAGAATATGATGACGGATTATCAAAGAGAGTTGGCTGCCAATCATTTATTCCTTGTCAAAGAGGTAATCCAAAAGCGGATGAAGGTCAGCAACCTGCCTCTGCTCTCTTACGAGGACTTCTATGCTATTGGCTGTGAAGCGCTTTGTCGTGCGGCCATGGCATATTTGCCCAGCCGCGGTGAATTCGCACCTCTGGCGTGCCGGTACATTTACAATGCGCTAATTGATCATGTGCGTCACCAGAATTATTCCAACTCCTTTACTGCATCGCCTTATATGGATGACAATGGTGAATGCACGATTTATGATTTGATCGGCTCCACGGTCGATATGGATGAAAAGGCCTATGGTGTAAGTGTCATGTCTGCCTTGGGCAAATGCAAAGCCAAGTATTCCGGAATCACTCTAAAGGGTATAGAGGCTATTGAACTGAAGCTGCTTGGCCACGAAACTCGTGAAATTGCAGACCTATATGGAACCAGCGTAAACAATGTCAATGCATGGATTTCGCGGGCACGGTCAAGGATGAGGGACGATCCGGATATGGCAAAACTTAAGGAACCGTAACTATTTTGTTGCTGTCTTCCTCTTGCTGGCGTAATTAGAGTTAGTATTTGATGAGGAGGCTGCTTACATGATGACTTTTTATAGTGCTGTTGGAAGCTATCGGCTGAAGACCAACCAAGGTCATAAAGTGCCATATATTCAGAAGTTGGGGGCACTCCATCCCATATCCATGCTGGAGTTCCTGATCTGGACCACCTTGCTCTGGGAAGTTATGACCTATCAAGAGCTCAAAGACGCCTATGAGGCCCAGTGCAAGAACCTTAAATTGGATGCGCCGCCTCTTGACACTCTGCTGGATAATCTTGTTGCGCGTAAGTTGGTGGTCAAGGGCGTTGGATACACCGGTGTCGATGCGCTCTACAATATGCTGTCTGACGCTTTTATCATACCTTATGAACTGTCTGGCCTGAAAAAGACAGCAACCATCTTGAAACTGTTGCTGAAGGGAAAAATCTCTTTCACCGAGACTATTCGTGTACTGCATTCTGAACGGGCAACTGCGGATGAAGCGCGTGTGATGGATCTTATCCAGCAAACGCCCTTGAGCACGGCGGAGCTGGTGCGGTGCTTTGACTTGAATCTTCGGGATGTAAGCACCGTTGACAAGCTCCTGGCGGGCCTGTATCCAGATGAGGGAGCGGATCAGACGCACATTGTAAATGAAGAGGTGTTTTCTCAAAATGCCGCACTTGTCCTTCAGGCGGTGGCAAATCTCTATCTGGATCGCAAAGTTATTTTGGAATACGCATAATTTTGAGGGGGTGTCTGCTCTATGCAGATGCCCCCGTTTTTTGTTAGGAGGAATGAACATGGAATCGAAACTTCCAACTGCTATTGCTCAGAGGCTCTGCAAGATGATTGTTTGCGCAGCTGCCATCACCATTGTGGGCTTGATCTGGGGCATTGCATCGAGAGATACGGTTGTCATCGGGCTCACTATAGCTATTTCCGCTGCCGGGGCATTGAAGGCCAAAACGCTCTATCAAACAGCGCAAGAGCGGAATTATGAGATGATAGAAGGCGTCTTGCGAGATATCCGGCTGAACAAAATTCGTAAGCGGACGGAAGTGTTCTGCGAAGATCAGAAAGGAACGACACATCATCTGATTATTGAGGGAATCCACCACTTTCGGGAGGGGGAAGCGTACCGCCTTTATATTCAGAAGATTACTGTCGATTTAACAGCTGTTCCAGATGCAATTCTGCCTGGCCGAACCCTACTCGGGTATGAAACACTTAGCATCTGAAGTGGGAGGCCAATAATTATTGAAAGTGTTCTTTGCAAAAAACACAGTAGATTTTGGTATCGTCCCAAGCACAAAACTGTCATGTTAAGATACTCGTGTACTTATTAGATTGTGTTTCCCCGCCGGGGACTTGATAAGCAGTGAGCCTTTGAGCATTTGACTCAGGCGTTTTCAGCTTCGTGTGGCTGGCTATATGCTGCCGGCCGGATGGAGTTATTTTTTTGCCGGCGCATTTGCTAGCCGGTATTGATTGACCAAATCGCTGTGTGCAGCGTTTGGATATATTTTGATAGCCTGATAATAACAGGCGGAAAGGAAGTACATTATGCCGTATGCAAGCTTAAACCTGGAGGGCCGTCTGGTAAACGACCCGGAATTCAAGCAAGGTAAAGACAATCATGAGTTCTGTGTTTTCCGTGTGGCCGTCAACCAGCGGCATGGTGACCAGGAGCAGGCGTCTTTCTACAACTGCATCGGTGGCGAGGTTATGAGTGCCCGAATCCGGAAAGCAGGGCTGAAGAAAGGCCGCATGATCCATATCACCGGCGATCTATCTTTGCGCGACTATCAGACGCGAAACGGACAGAGTGGAACATCTGCTGATGTCTCTATCCAGAACTGGCACTTTGTCGGAACCAAGCCCAAGGATGAGGAAGTCAGTGCCACCCAGGCCAATGCCGCACCTGCACAGCAGGGCAGTGCCTATCCTGACCAGTACATCGGTGATGACGATGATCTTCCGATCTAAGAAAACAAGACTATTAGGGGTCGTAAGTGTTGAGAGTACTTACGGCCCCTCTTTTTTGTTTTCTTATCCTATTTTGAAAGGACTGAATGATACATGGCGAAGCTGCGCCGACTGAAATCTACTACTCTCTTTAAGTGCCTTGTGGTACCCACCGTGCTGCTCTGTGCTATCTTCCATAAGCCCGCGCTACAATGGATCGCATTCTGCGCATTGGTACTCTGGTTTATCGTTTTGCTGCTCTCCACCCTCGGTGGAGTGGCAGAGCGTGCCAAGCGGAAACATATGGAGCGGAAATTGGGACAGATGGCGGAAACAAAGCGGGAACCGATTCAATTGGCTCCCGCTGCAAAGCTGCCGGAAAATGATGTGTTCTTGATTCGACAAATCCATATTCGAATTACAGAGCAGCTCAAGGCATCCTACCCAATGGTTTCATGGATTTGGGTTAAAAGGCCCAGTGTCGATGAGATCTGCAAGGGCGGCGTCTGGAAAATCCGAGTGGCCAACACAGAGCCCTTCAATTTCGGCGAGGTGGAGATCACCGACAAGGGTCAGATCCGAATTGTGATGATCCAGGCGGTTTCGCTGGACGATGCCGAACAAAAGAATGGCGATGATTTGGCTCCGGAGGAATTGATGGAGCAGACCGATGTCAAGAGCTGGTATGAAAGTACCGGCGAAACAGTGTTGAGTACGATGATCGACAACCTGAATGCCCAAGGCCATCGCAAGCTTTTGGTCAAGGAGGGCGGCGAGGTTTGTATTACCTTAGCCGGCGCTGAGCAGGCGGTAGATCAAATCAACGACTTCCCCCCTCGTATCGTTTGGGAAGAGTTCTGCCAGCTTTTAGCTGAAGATGACATCAAAGCCACCATTATGTCTGAGGGCCTGTCTATGGCCTGGTAACTGTCTGAGAGGAGTTTTCTTTTTATGGCAAGATGTAAGCTTTTTGAGGGATGGACATTTAAGCTGGCCATTCCCGCACCATTCGACGATCCGGCCTTGAGCGGCCCTAAAGACTATGGCATTTCCCAGTATAACGGTACTGGGAGAGTTATGAAGGCTACATTACACGCGCCTTCTGTCCGTGCCCTGTTGGCGTATGCCAAACTCGTATTGGCAACTGAGGCTGGTGCCGCAACGGATGGCTTAGGAGTCATTGGGCATCAGGGAAACACTTTTAAGATAGCCGAGTATAAGTCCGCTGGTAAAACCGACTGTGTGGTTTTCAATGTCAACACAGGAAAATTCATCGTTGGCCAGTTCCCAGATGGTTCCGATACGCCTGCTCCCTATAATTTGGGTATGGGCAGCGGTTCCGGCTCTGCCTTGCTGTTTGCGTTGATGCCAGTCTTTGACTCAGACACAGAGTTCCACGACTGCTTTAACACATTCAAACAGCAGATGGATTCCGGGTGGCCAGACATGAATGCTGCGGCGGAAACGGCACTTACCCTCTGTGACAATATGTATCGCCGCATCGAGGCGGCAGCGACGCTCCATAAGGCAGGTGTCAAGGTTGCAATCCCAGCTAGTGGCAATATCACCGTCCTTTCCAAGATGGCTCTGGATAATGGCAGCTATACCCCAACGGGTGAGTTGTATGGTTCCTTCACCATTTTGCAAGTCGGTGCGCAGCCTACAGCTGCGAATAAGGTATATTCCCACGCTGACTTTGTTGGCAGGTACCCCCTGTCTCAGCGGAAGCTATCCGCACGGGAGGAAGCCATGGTGCCTGTGCTGCCGGACTACTATATCATCCCAAAAGAGGTGGTTCGTGTCTGCGAGCACGCCATGATGACGACAGCGACCAACCAGCCAATGCGTAACTTTCTCTTTCGCGGCCCGGCGGGTACTGGTAAGACGATGGGCGCGCAGGCAATTGCCGCAGGGCTCCATCTCCCATACACACTCGTAACCTGCAACACCAATACCGAAATCTCGGATATTGTTGGCCAGTTCATTCCTGACACTGGTGATGGTATTGGCGAGTTGGATAATGGTATCGCTGAGCTTCCGAAGATTTCCGATATCATCATGCACCCGCCCTCTGTCTACAAGGAATTGACAGGCGTGTACGATGAGGCCCGCACAGAAGACGATGTGCTCCAAAAGCTGATTGAAATTGCTGTGTCCAGGCTGATGGGAAAAGAGGAGAAGAACGGGAAAAGTATCCGCTATGTGGAGAGCCCTCTGCTGGAGGCAATTCGCCACGGCTACCTTTGTGAGCTACAAGAACCTAGCTGCATCATGAGCCCAGGCGTCTTGGTCGGTCTCAATGCTCTGATGGATAACTGCCAAGTCATCACTCTGCCAACGGGTGAGCGCGTTCGCAGGCACCCTGATGCGGTTATCGTTGTGACGACCAATGCAGGGTATGAAGGTTGCAGACCGCTTAACCAGAGCATTCTGTCCCGTATGGATCTGAAGTATGACATGGAGGCTCCAAATCTGGCCACTATGGTGCAGCGTATCATGAAAATTACCGGGTTCTCTGATGAGCAGGAAGCCACGAAGATGGCGAAGGTAGTGCGAGACATCGACGAGCGCTGCCGCCAGACAATGATACTGGATGGCTGCTGTGGGATGCGTGAGTTTAAGGCATGGGTACTCTCAACAATGATCACAAAAGACCCTTATGAGTCTGCTCTTTCTACCATTATCAGTTCGGCGTCTGCCGATCCGGATAGCCAGGCTGATCTGATCTCCACCTGTTTGGAGCAGCAGTATCAACCGTCCTGACTCTGGAGGTGAGTGGAATGAAAGTCAGCATTTACCCCAAGCCTGAGCTCCTAGCAACATGGTCCGCTGATCGAAAACGGTTGGAGGACACCACACAGCCTGCCCCTACTTGCCTTCGATGCGGAAAACCAATTGACCGGTGTATCTCCGCAAATGCCTTTAGTCGTGCTCTTGATGTGTATGTATGCGCATCCTGCGGCACGGAAGAGGCGCTGGAGGATTACCTGGGTCAGTATTGCCGCCTGATGGATTGGGATGCGGTGCGCTGTGGCAGGATTATCCCCTCAGAGGAGAATGCAGATCTAATTCTGCGCCCTGACTGTTCTTTCCTTGATGTGTTCAAAGGCCCATTCAAGAGCAATCCATATTCCGGCTTTAAAATTCCGGAGCGAGAGTTGGCCTATTCGAGGAGCGATTTCAGCAATGGCCGGTGGTACACGACATGGTTCCACTGCGATCCAGTACTCTCTGACCCCGAAGTGGTTCAGGAAGTGGACGCAGTTATGGACACACTGCTTGAAATGCCAGAATTTTTGAATTTCCGGGCATTTTGCCGCATGGCTATGCTGTGCGCAGAGCGAACCTCCGAACCTACGGAATTCAACCTGTATGGCGAAACGAAGCACTTTGACTTGTGGCTGCGCCTCATTACCAGAGATAAGGACTACAACCTGTATGTCCACTACTTTTTGAAAAGACAGTAATCGTAATGACAGCGCTTTTGCGCATGAAAGGAGAAAAATGGATGTTATGTTGGCCCCTATGAACTTCAAATTTGCACTATCTGTTGCAACGGTGTGCTGCGACGATAAGCCTGGAGAAACACCGGACAGTATCGCACAGTATGTCCAGCGTATATTGGACAGGCTCTTCAATGGTTCCATGCTGAAGGCCAGTGTGTCCCCTATCGCATATCCGACCTCCAGCAAGTGCCCTTTAGTCATCAATATCAATGACTGCTGCAAGAGACTGCTCTGGTACTACCCTGGTATGAAGCCCTTATCTCTATCTGATGAGCTCTTTGACCTGCTCTACGATGTGATTTTCGATCCTGTCGCTGCTATGGCGTAATTGGGAGGTCGAGTCAATGAGAACATCGCATACGCAAATCCGGAAACGAATTCTGGAAGTGAAAAGCAAAATCAGCGATGAAGAGTTCTTTGCCTCCAAGGCGTATCGGGCTTATCTCATGGATATTACGGAAAGTGCCACGCGGCGCTATAAGCAGCCGCTGAAGGTGACCGTTGTTGCCGATCACAATGATCCGACCCTCGCATACACCGATATAAGCAGAGGCACGGTCTATATCAATGCCTGTAATGAGATCACCTGGAGTATGCCCAGCCGGCGTCTCCGCTCACTGAGCATTGAGGGCCTTAATGCCCATGAGAATGGCCATAATCTGTTTACGGATGGGAGTGTGTGGAACGCTTTCATTATGAAACTCCAGAAGGGCAAATTCTATCCCCATACACCAAAGCGGCTGACCGCACAGCAGAAAGTATATGCTAAGGAAATCCAGACTGCCATGTTGGATGACGGCGATGAGGTACCAAGAGCGGTGCTTTTGGAAACGGCTCATACATTGAGCAATATCCTGGAAGATGGCTATGTGGATGCCAGATACTCTCTGGAGTTCCCTGGTACACCGGCAAGAGGTATCGCTCTGAACAATCTCCGTATTGTGGAACAGGCACCTGATCTCCAAGACATGATCGACAAGAAGTTCTACGATCACCGGATTATTGAGAATCTGCTGATTCAATACATCAACGCCGGAGAGGTTAATAACCTCTCCGGCTACTCCGGTGAACTGTTGGATGTAGCGGTGAAACTGATCCCTATTGTGGATGACTGCGTGCATGACGAGGATGCTCGTGGCCGCTGTGATGCTGCCAATCGCATTCTCATTGAACTCTGGCCCATTATGCAGCGTTGCTTTGATGCTCTGCGTGATATGCAAAAGCAGTCACAGCAGAATGGGCAGAGCCAGCAGCCATCCGGCTCAGGTAGCGGCCAGCCCCAACAGGGGCAGCAGCAAAATGCGGAAGATCCCGGTCAGGGTGGCCAGGAGGCGCTTCAGGCGATACAAGCAGCACTTCAAAGCCAGGTGCCAAATCTACCCCAGAACCCTACTGAGAGCAACACACCGGTGGCCACTGCACAGGCATTCGTTCCCAACCAACAGCGGCAGAAAGACCAGCAAGAGGCAGTGAAGCGTGTGCTGGCTGAAGAAACTTCCAGGATTGCAGCTCATGTGACGCACGGCATCGATAGTGAAGGCGATGGAGAAATCATCACCAACACGAATTATGCCGGTAACGGGTATCAGTACGCAGCGTCAGATATTGAGCGGATACTGGAGGAGATGGCGGAGGGCATTGTCCATGAAGCCATGGAGGAAGAGCTGTCTGAAGAACTTCAGCGTGAGGCAAATGCCATTTCATATGGCAATGCACATCGCGGAGTCAATGTGACCGTGAACCGTATGTCTCAGGTTGATCCGGATCTGGTAGACGACTACAACGCCGTCGCACCGGAATTGCTCCGATTATCAAAGAGACTCCAAAAAAGCGTCAGCGCTGCCCTGCGTGATAAACGGCAGGGCGGTAAGCAGACAGGCCTACTGGCGGGGAAGCGGCTCAATCAGCACGCACTCTACCGTGACGATGGAAGACTGTTCTATAATACCAGGCTCCCAATGGATCCTATCAATCTCGCGGTTGGGCTTTTGATTGACGAAAGCGGCAGTATGGGCGGAAGTGACCGAATTACAAAAGCCCGTGCAACAGCAATTGTCGTCCAGGACTTCTGTGAGAAATTGGGTATTCCCCTTGAAATTATGGGCCATACCGCCTCCAGCTGCCATGTAGAACTGTTTTCATACGCATCGTTCGATTCCGTGGATCAAAAGGACAGGTACCGTCTGATGGATATGAGCGCCAGAAGCTGTAACCGTGATGGCGCAGCACTCCGCTTTGCGGCGGAGAAGCTGTACCGCTATCCGGCAGACGCCAAAATGCTCATCCTCATTTCAGATGGCCAGCCTAATGACCACGGGTATTCTGGAACGGCTGCGGAGGCGGATCTGCGTGGTATCAAGCAGGAGTACGAACGGAAGGGAGTGAAGATTTTTGCGGCGGCAATAGGCGATGATCGTGACAGAATTGAGCGGATCTACGGAACCGGGTATCTCGACATCACAGATTTGAATAAGCTGCCTATTACGCTGACGAATTTGATAGCCAGAAATCTGCCCATTTGAAACGCTAAGCCGAGATGAAACGGAGTGATTTTATGAGCAACACGCAAATCGAATATCTTTATCGTGATGCCGATAACTACAAGGTATTTAATACCTGCATTGTAGCCGGCACCATTACTGATGAACAGAAAGCGGTTATCCTTGACAGCCTTCTGGAGGGAGAATATTTCATCCCCAAGCTCGTTGGAATGCCTGAGAAGAAGTTCGATACCTATGATGCGCAGGCAGACCACCTCTATTTTGAGCTTGGAGCGGCAAGCTTCAGCCCTACCGACGCTGCCCCGACCCTGGAACTTACAGCAGCGGAACTGACTGAACGATTCCGCTCGCATAAGGGAAACTGGTCCGCCATTGATCTCGACAATGCGTTGAGCATGGTCAATGTTCTGATTGATAATATGATTAACGATGAGGGTGGCCACACGCGCAATGTCATTGAGCGGCTTATGGAGCTGGGTTTTACAAAGGATGACCTGCTCTGTTTGCAGTTTCCCAAAAGCGATATTGACGATGTGTTTGACCAGCCAGAAGAGGAAAACTGAACATGAAGGTAAAGGTAGGCAAACAGCGTGGAAAGCCGAAACGGTTCTGTGATCCAGCTTGTTGCGACCACTGCCTGTATATCGGCGAGGGTGACTTTCTTTGTGATTGTCACCCTCGCGGTGAATTTGTAGTGGTTATGTCAGACTGGGAGCCAACGGAGTTTTTCCTGCACTGTATAAGAAGAAAGGGTGACAAGAAATGAGAGCGACGGGAATCATTCGAAGAATCGATGAATTAGGAAGAATTGTGATACCAAAAGGCGTGCGTTCGCAGTTGGGCATTAAGGAGGGCGATCCCTTTGAACTGTTCACACAGGGCAAGGATGTCATCCTCAAACGCTATGAGCCAGCGAAAAGCATTTCCAATGTACTGGACGAACTAAATGCGATGCTCACTGGCAAACCCGATTTGAAATGCGCCACGGCGCTGCTGGAGAAGGTTGCAGAGATGCAGCTGCTCCTGGTGGAGAACTGCGGAGGTAATGAATGACGGTTGAACATTGGAAATTTGCAAGTATTATCCCCGGCCCCGTTGGCGAGTCAATAGATAAACACTTTGCTGAACGAGGTTGGGCGTTGGAGCGCAGGACGGTCGGTGATGATACCGGCTATCAGATGTTTTTCGGGACGGGAGTGCAAGTGGATAATCTTCATGAGTACGGATTCCCATATCTATACGACGAGCAGATGACCATTGCCTTTGCGGAGGCGTTTTATAAACGGCATATCTGCAAAAAGAACCGAAGTTCAGAGACCGACAAACATGTTTATTGATGGAGGTGCTTTATGAGAGTTTGGCATGATAGCTCTTATGTAACGGATTTGGACAAGCAGCTGATGGCTCGCGGATTTGCCCAGGAGGGCTGCCACAGCCTTCGATTCAGCTATGTCTACACACCAGCGGAGCGGGAAGTAACCCGGCAGACAATGCACTCTTTCACACCGGAAGTCTGGCATCAGCTATGTGTTCAGGACGCTGCCCACCGCAGCAGCTTGATGCACACGGTCATTGAGGAAATCAACAAGCATTTCCTGTGCTACCAGTACGATAAGGAGAAAAACCTTCATTTTGATGACCCTTCCTGGGATTTCTTCTTCTGGTGTAATGATTTTTATAACACCTACCGGGACAGCAATCTCACCGGACGAGATTATTCCTATTTCACGCTCAGCTTTAATAAAAAGCACGATTTAATTAGACAGCGTGAGGTGTGCCACAGTGCCTTACAACTGCTCGACATGAAGTTTGCCGACTGGCCCAATTTGGATGTTGCAATCCAACACAGCGCCTATGTCGATTCGGAAAAAATCCAGTCTGCTGTCGATGCCGCAATTCCAGCTATCCTGAACCGCCCCTGCCAATATGCAAACATGACTGGCAAGGTGGTTAAGACCGGCGAAGGCTACTTCTTCAAAAAGAAATATACCCGGAAGTACGGCTATCGGCTTAGTGACTCGGAACTGCTGAGAATTTCGTGGGAGTTGCCTGATGCGGAGTCCAGTTTGGAGGCGTGTCATGCATAGTGCTAAGAACTGTGAGCAACAGAACTGGATGAGGGAGAAGCTGATTGGCCATATTGGGCATAAAATCGTCTGTGTTGCTTATGGGGACATTGACGACCCCAGGGATGTCTGCATTGAGTGTGAGACCTGCGGCTGTGTACTTGTGTCCGCCGAGAATTATGACGAGGTGGATGGAGGTGACTGCTGATTATGGCAGAGAGAATCGCTTTTCAGACGCCGGATGCTATGGATTTTTCAAAAGTCTTTAGTTCTCTGTGCCAGCACCATAATCCATGGACGATTTGGAGCGATTTCATAACCATGCACGCTTGTGTAATCTCCATCGCATTTGACCGTTATGACCCCATGCGATTTAAGGAACGCTCTGAACTATTCCGAAACACTGCAAAGCAATACTCGGAACAGGAGCTCACTGCTTTTGACAGCCTGATCAAAATCACGGCGGCAAGCCTCAACCGGAATCCGCGACAGGACTTTCTGGGCCGGCTCTATATGTCGCTGGACTTCGGAAGGAGATGGACAGGCCAGTTTTTTACCCCCTGGAATGTGGCATACATGATGGCCGAGATGACTGTGGGGCCTGACGCGGATATTCTCAAAGATCGGGAATATGCATCCATCTGTGATCCGTGCTGTGGCGCTGGCTGTATGCTCTTGGCAGCAGCTGCGGCCTATGCGGACGAAGAGAAAAATCGGGTGCCGCAGAGAGATCTTTTGCTGGTAGCCCAGGATGTGGATCGTATTGTAGCGCTGATGTGCTATATCCAGCTATCTCTTTTGGGTTATGCCGGCTATGTGGCCATTGGGAACTCCCTGACTAACCCAGTCACAGGTACAGACTTGTTCCCGCAAATTGGTGAAAGCGGTGAGCTGTGGTTCACACCCGGCTGGTTTGCACCAATCTGGGACACCCGCCGTCAGATTGAGTACATCAAGCGGATGACCGCTAACCTCCAAACTGCCAAAGCGTTCAGCGGCTTGGAAGGAGGTGAAGGGTGACATGAACAGGAAGGTCAAATTGCCCGTTACCTGGTCGGTGTGTGGGATTGTTGAGATCGAGGCGTCCTCTATTGAGGAGGCCGTTGAACGCTTTAATGCGGAGATCGATCACATACCACTTCCCCACGATGGAATCGCCTATGTTGATGGCTCTTTCGAGCTGAGTTCGCCTGACCTGGACTTTATCAAGTGCTATAACTGAATTGAGGAGGCAGAAAGAAATGCAGAATTTTGAAGATTACCTAGGTGACCGCAATGACCTGATTGATAACGCCAGTTACCAGCTAATCTGCGCTCTGACAGCCAAGAATCACCATGGAGATCAGGAAGAAGATATTGGCACGCCTGATTGGGATATGGAAATCATTGGTGAGGTCAACGACGCGGTGAAAAAGGTCCTTCTGGAATTGGTCGGCCATACATGCCATCCCTACTATAGTGGCAAAATTCCGTGTTATCTTGCCGGGGATTGCAGTAATCCGTACTGCCCGTTCAAGGATCAGTCTGAAGAAAAGGAGTAAGTAATCATGGGTTTAAATGCGTACATCCCCACACGGCCCATGCCGGAAGGTACCAGTCTCTTCTACTACGAATGGTATTGAGGGGGTAATGAGTTGTATAGCACGATTATTGAATTGAGCAGCTCGCCAGTAGCGGAATCAGAACGGGTTTGCTCCGATGAATTGCCCGAGTGGTTCTATGGCGATATTGCAGATTACATCGGAGATGCTGATGACAGAATGCTGTCCCTCCAGTGTCTCGCTCGGGATATGAATGGCTTTGCGGACTTCGATCTGGAGCAGAATTGCCTGACCTTGAAGGCTGATGCTAAGGAGAAATACTTCCAGGGTGCCTACCGCAAGTATAAGGAGACCCTTGAGAAACTGGCTCAGGTTCCCCTGGAAGAGTTTAGTGGGATATCCATGGCTCCTCCAGGCTCTGGAAGCCTCTCGGCCCTCATGTATTCCCTGCGTAGTACGATTGAAGACCGCTTTGGTACATACATCTATGCGGATGGAGAGCTGACCACTTTAGATGAGTGGCTCAGATATGCCTCTGCCGGTGATGTGTACTATATCGGCGGCGTGATGAATTATCATTTTTGATTATGTGAAAGGTATGGTACACCATGAGTGAAATTAAAATTGAAAATCAGATAGCGATCTATATGACGAATAAAAAGCTATGTGAGTTTAACGACAAGCTGAAGGTGGCCCCAGTGGAATATTACGGCCACATCCACGCCCAGGGCGAGAAGGTTGGCCAAAGCAGATTCAGATCCTGCATTGGTGTAGTTCTTCAGGACTACTCTAAAGGTACTGGAAACAATACGATCCGCGTCACAGCCAACTTGGCTCCTGAATTTTTCGCTTACGCTCTAAGCCGGGTATCTATCGGTGTAGAGGCGTTTGAGTTTATGGAAGAGAAAATCTTCGGAGAACCGGACGACAAGGGCATGAGCAAGGTCACAAAGGTCACAATTAAGCGTGCGGCCTTCGGCAATGATGGGAAACCACGGAACTATCCATGGTGCGTGATTGTCGAAAATGGACGCGCAGTCAAAGAGACCACTCAGACAGGCGGTATCCACGCCAAGAAGGGCAGCTATCAGAAGGACAACATGGTGTTCGTGAACATCAATGACTATGACTTCTTCAAGCTTATGCAGCAGACAACCCGCTATATCAGCGCTTGGGAACTGACATACGGTCCGAAGCAGGTGCGGGAGGCCGCCAAGATTCTTGCGGAGCAAAACGCAGCTAAATAAAGGAAGACTTTGCCTATAGGTTTTTGGGAGAGCGATGCAACTGCACCGCTCTCCCTCAATTTTAAGGAGGTGCCACATGGCCAAAACGGAAAATCGTGAGATCAATTTTATCCTGAATTTATCGAAAGCAATGGCTGAATACGCTGCTTGTGCCGAGGAGTGCGCGACTGCGGTGCGTAAGGCAAAGCTGGAGGCGTACATTGACGCAGCCAAGCGGATCACGAGCTACCAAGACCACGGCATACGGGATGATCTCGTGGATATTGTATTTGAAAAGCGCCTAAAGCTGATTGGCAGTGCCAACACAGCTGGTGAACTGAAGAAAATCATGGATCAACCAAAGCCTCATTTCGACGGCAATAAGTTCCTATCTGATCCTTTCTCCGTACCAGAGGAGGAAATGGTGTTGTGGTCTATTACATCCCTCAAGGCACCACTTATGCCTGCGGCGTTTGACCGCTATTCCGAACTATTCAAGCAGACCTTCGGCGTTGGCCCTTTTGACGCTGACGGCTTGATGCGTGCATCGGAAACACGATTGGAGGTGAACTGAATTGCTGTACTATTTCGGACAGGAATTTCTTCAGGGACTCCAGAACTATTATGGACAGCGACTTGCCCTGGCTCTGGAGCGTGGGTATGACGCCAGCGGAAATAAGTACTTCTGGCTCTATACGGAACTGGAACTGCGGATAAAAGCTATTCGGCAGACGATCCTGTTCCTCAATGCGTTGCCCCGATTTATGGGCACATCCACCGGAGAGGAGAGCATGGGATATGTGGCGAAGTACATTGGGGACTTCTTTTCATCTGAAAGCATAGGAGAAGAAAAGCGCTCGGACGATCAGGAGCATCCGTACTTCAACGCCAGCAACCCATACTGGACGCAGTTCCAGGAGGCCTTGGATAACTTCGGAATGGAATACGATATGACACTGCTTCCCATGCTCTATGTGGATCTCACGGAGTATGTGGTGCGTGGACTCCGGCTCTATTTCCAGATTCGGGAGCGGAAGTTTTGCGCGATTGATCGCGGCAAATTTGAAGATCTGATGCAGTCTAAAGCACCCTTGCCGGTTACTGCCTGATGAATGGAGGTGACTGACAATGATGCAGTATGTATTTGAAGGATTTGAACCTTGGCAGAAACGAAAGCTGATCCCGCTATTGCCCGGCAGATTGAAGAACATCGGGAAACCGATCCGCATCTCACTCAAAAGCACAGTCCAAAAGCACCAGTACGACTCCCTCTGGTACGGCGGCCTCGTTGCCGCTGTCCAGTACGGGGATTTGACGATCAATTTGGAGGCAACCGGAGATGTAATTGCTGATCTCTATGACTGCAAAGATTCCGAAGAACGCCATTTGGAGTACATCAAGGACAAACGCAATAACAGCGAGTTCGGCAGCGTGATGCGGAGCTATATTCGGACGGACGGGGAACTGACCAGACTCCTTCGTAATGAGCACAGACGCTATTATCTGGAGATGTCCGACAATAATTGGTGGGAGTGTGTGCCTTACCGCAAGGATGATGAATGCTATCCAGAAAGCTGGGTCGCGGAGAGCGATGACATCTGGAGCGCAATCGTCGAAATTGTGGAATACCTCGTTTCAGGGAGGTGATCTGCATGAGTAGGCGTAAAGAAATCATCCTGACTGAATACCAACGACAGTTTGCACAAGAGCACCATGGACTTCTCCTCAAATACATGGCCACGCATGGCCTTGGGGATGAAGAATATGGACTGTTTGCGGAGAGGTACTTGCGCACAGTAGCTACCTACACTTCCAACCAGGCATTGCAAAGCAAATATGCGTTTTCCACAATACTCTGGTATCGCCTATGGGCGGAGCTGGGGCGCGAACGCCGGCGGAAATGGCGCAGGGAGCAGCGTGAAGTCTATCTGGAGGATGTCTCCTTGCAGCTAGGTTTAGAGGATGATACGGAAGTATCCCTTATTTGGGATACTTGGGAAAGGATTCTCACACGGGAACAGATTCGCATTTTGCGGCTGAAAGCACTGGGATATACGAATAGAGAGTTGAGCGCACTTACATCTGTTCCATCGCGTGAGATTGAGGTAACACTGAATGAAATACGAGATTTGCTGAAGAATAGAGAAACACTCTAACGAAAAGGGCATCCGGTTCGAAAGAATCGGATGCCTTTTTCGTTATCTGGAATATCTGAGAGCAAGGGAGAATTAAAAGGGGCGTGGCTTTGTAGAGATGATAATCCTGCAATCCAAAAAATTGCAAGAATTCTCTCTATTTGAAAGAGTTCTGGATTCTGGTGGATTTATTGACAATAGAAAGTCAATTATACTACCAGAAGAAAGTATTCTTGCTAATAGGGGGGATAGCCATGGATGCCAGAAACATAGGACATAATATTAAGCGCACACGGAAAAGCCGTGGCTTGACACAAGCTGAGTTGGCTCAAATGGTGGATATTACTCCCAAATACCTGAGTAATTTGGAATGCGGCGAAAAAATTCCAAAACTCGAAACATTTATAAGTATTGCGAACGCTCTCAAGTGCGACGCAAACTCACTGCTCTGCGATACGCTTGATGTTGCAATACCCATAACCAGTTCGTCCATCTCAGATAAATTGGCGGCGCTGCCCTTGAGTGAGCAGCGGAGGTTTTTACGAATCATAGAATTTATGGTAGACGATGCTATGAACCATCCACTTGAATAATGCCATTGTAGAGCTCCAGTTTTCGATTGAAAACTGGGGCTATTTGTTTAGATGAGCGGCAGAAGCACAATTAGTGCTTGCCGTCGAATTTTCTTTCTATTTGGTAGCAGTCTTACTTGCGTGTGAACCTATTTTCTGGTAATATTAATAAAAATAATGGAAAATGGAATTGTCATTTTTTCTATGTGTTTTGAGGTAGAGGTGTTTGTCAAGCCAACCCATGATGAGTGAGCTGATTTCGGCTTTAGACGCGAAAGCGCCTAAAACCAAATGATTGGAGAGAGAAATATGAGCATCATGTTGACCGGATACTCTGAAAGAGGCTGTCAAGAGTTCATTCTTCCTAGTGTTGATAATTCAAATTATTCTGTGTTCTTGGATCATAGCATCTTTGGCTTGGCCGAAGATGTGGAAGTTCAATTTGACATTATTGAAGGTGTATGGAAATTCCGCGGGATTTCCGATAATGCTATCCTTGGAAAAAGAAGCGTTGAGATTGGAACCGCAATCAAGGCAGGCGACACAATTCATATTGAGACAGGGATCGAGCACATAGCAGTTGTTGTTTTTGATTTTGAGGAAAGCATTTCTGGACTCAGAAAATATGCGATACAAATTCCTTGCCAGCTTTCGATAGGTTCCGAGGACGATAATATCATTACATGCAAAGGTAACACTTTTATTTCAAGGCATCATGCGATACTTTCGATTGAAAGGAATTCCTGTACCATTATTGACAAAAGTACGAATGGTTCATTTGTCCAGGGCAGACGCGTCCGCGGTACGGAGCAGATCCAGTTTGGAGACTGCCTATCCCTCTTTGGAGTTCAAATTGTTTGGCTGGGGGAAATAATTGCTATCGGCACTAAATATGGTACCACCGAATGCAAGCTAAGGAAGGTAGATCCTCAAGTAAGGCCTGTTTCTTTTAAAAAATTAAATTCCGCCGTTGAAAAACGGACATATTTCAGGAGAAGCCCGAGAAATCTCCCTAAGTTATATGATGATAAGATTGAAATAGAAGCCCCCCCTCAACCACAGCAACAGGCGTCGCGCCCTCTATTACTCACAGTTGGCCCGTCTTTAACAATGGCGCTTCCTATGTTGATTGGAACCAGCATTGCAATAATTGGTTCTCGTGCAAATGGTTCTTCGGCAGGGATTTATATGTATACTGGCATAATTATAGCAGTCCTTTCTGCAGTAATTGGTGCGATATGGGCATTGGTCAACATCAACTACTCAAAAAAGCAAGTTAAAGAAGCTGAGAGTTATCGAATTCGAAAATATCAGGAATACATAGTTCAAATAGAAAAACAAATTGCCGAGAAATACAGATATAATGAACAAAGCTTACACTTCATTTATCCTGACTCGAAAACCTGTTGCTCTTATGGAGAAAACACACCCGAAATGTGGAGCAGAAACAGGACACATCAGGACTTCTTGTTCATGCGTTTGGGCGTTGGAGCCCTGCCCTTTCAGTGCCCGCTGATTATTCCACAGAAAAAATTCACTTTGATTAATGATGAATTAGCATCTAAACCTCAAGAACTCTTCGATCAGTATAGATACCATCAAAAAGTTCCTATCGGCATAGACCTAGGCAAGAAAAAGATTGTTGGTATTGTTGGCCAGGATAAAAGTATGGCTACTGAAATCATGCGCAATTTGGTTGTTCAAGCAGCAGCTAATATTTGCTATACAGAATTGAAGATGGTATTCCTTTTTGATGGAATCACACCGTCAGAACTTGCCAAATGGTCGTTCGCAAAATGGCTCCCTCATGTTTGGTCTGTTGACCATAAAATTCGTTACTACGCTTCAACAGGAAGTGAGCGCAGTGAGGTATGCTATTCTCTTGCCAGTATACTTCGTTCTCGTTCGGAAAATAGTTCTGATTTAAATAGCCAGATATATAAGCCTTATTATCTCGTGTTCGTGGCGAATCCCGACCTGCTTGATGGGGAACCAGTTGCAAAGTACTTGCTTAATCCAGAAGAAGATTTGGGGGTTAGCACCATCCTTCTCGCAGAGCGTTATGAAGAATTGCCAAATTCGTGTGTCAATATCATTGAGAACGACACTGCATTTTGCGGCATAATGAACACCGAGTTGGGAGATGAAGCGCGCAGGGCGGTAATCTTTGATAATGTATCGCTGGAAGATGCAGACCAATTTGCACGCACCATTTCTTCTATAGAAGTTAGGGAGACTGAGAGCGGCGGAGAGATACCAGATTCTCTTTCGTTCCTAGACATGTATCAGGTTAAAACCATTTCCCAGCTTAATATTGCTGACAGATGGTTGAAAAACAGAACATACGAGAATCTGCGAGTTCCCATCGGCAGAAAAGCTGGTGGAGCGATCTGGAGCCTGGACATCCACGAAAAGTATCATGGCCCTCATGGCCTTGTTGCCGGCACGACTGGTTCGGGTAAAAGTGAAACGCTACAGACATACATATTATCTCTTGCTGTCAATTTCAGCCCAAATGATGTGGCGTTCTTCCTCATTGACTTTAAAGGCGGCGGCATGGCTAACTTGTTTGAAAAGCTTCCCCATACTGTTGGGAGTATTTCAAACCTTTCTGGAAACCAAATCCAACGGGCAATGATCTCTATTAAAAGTGAAAATATGCGGCGGCAGCGTGTATTTGGAGAATATGGAGTTAACCATATTGATCAGTATACACGACTACTGAAAGATGGAGAGGCAACTTTACCAATTCCTCATCTGTTTATCATCATTGATGAGTTTGCCGAGTTAAAGCGTAATGAGCCTGATTTTATGCGCGAATTGATTAGTGTTGCGCAGGTAGGCCGCAGCTTAGGTGTTCATCTGATCCTTGCAACGCAAAAACCAAGCGGTACTGTTGACGATAATATTTGGAGCAATACACGGTTCAGATTGTGTTTACGAGTACAGGATCGTCAAGACTCAAATGATGTACTCCATAAACCTGATGCTGCCTATCTGACTCAGGCAGGTAGATGCTATATGCAAGTTGGCAATGATGAAATATACGATTTATTCCAATCTGGTTGGAGTGGTGAGGTATATGAGGACAACCCATTTGTAACCGGGACAGAAATAGCCAACATTTGTAATAACATTGGCAAATCTGCCATTACAGGGAATATTCAGAAAGCGAGACTTATTGAAAAGAAAAGGATAGCTTGGCTACAAACTTTATGGCAGTGCAGTCAGAAAGCAGCGTTTCAGGCCAGAATTTCTATTAGTGAAGTAGAAAATAATGATGTTTTTTGGAGCGTACTGTACCAACTTATTAAGGAGACTGGATATGACTACCATGAAACACCCTTGAATACCACGCGGGCCGCCGATTTTATTAAGGCCTGTGCAATCATGGAGGGAACGGTCCCTAATAAGCAGGAGATCGTAGCAGGGATTTCGGTGAGTTTTCAGAATTCGGGACGGCAGCTGCCAGAGGTGAAAGAAAAAACGCAACTTTCTGCTATTGTTGACTACATATCAAAGGAAGTTAATGCGCCAACAGGAAAAGATAGCTTTTATTTATGGCTACCTATTATGCCAAGTGAATTGTATTTATTTGATGTCAGCAAAGATTTAATGTTCGATGGGGAAACATGGCCCCAAAACACCTATGAAACATCTCTTTCTGTGCCAGTAGGACTCTACGATGATCCGGCAAATCAGGAGCAAATGCCCCTTACTGTAGATTTGGCAGATTGCGGAAATCTTGCAATTTGTGGATCAATTATGAGCGGCAAAAGCACATTTTTGCAGACGATGGTTTTTGCGCTCGTGAACAGGTTTTCACCAGATCGACTCAATTTTTACATGTTAGATTATTCAAACCATTTGTTATCCCCATTTGAAAGCCTAGTCCATGTTGGCGGAGTTGTTTACGACAATGAACCCGATAAGGCTGAGAAACTCTTTGTCCTGTTGAATAAAACTTTATCCGAAAGAAAGTCCCTATTCCAAGGAGGCGGTTTCGCACAATATGCCAAGGCAACCGGAGAAGTGATCCCCAGCATAGTTGTTGTTATCGATAACTATGCCAGTTTTCGTGAAAAAACTGAAAACAAATACGAAACAGACTTGATTCAATTATCGAGAGATGGGGCTAATTACGGCCTCTACTTGGTTATCACGGCAGGAGGATTCGGGGCAGCAGAAATTCAGAATCGAATTGCTGACAATTTCCGTTCGGTTCTATGCCTCGAACTCGGTGATCGCTTTAAGTATGCCGAAGTGCTAAGAACCCATCAATTTAATATCCTTCCTGAAGCAAACATAAAAGGACGGGGTTTAGCGAACATCAATGGTAGAATTTTAGAATTCCAGGCTGCTTTGCCAATCAAAGCTGTCGATGACTATGATCGGGCAGAGAAACTAAAGGTTTGTTTTGCCGAAATGAATCGGGTCTGGAAAGGAATTCATGCCCCGAAAATCCCGACTATTCCGGCTGATCCTACCTGGAGTGATTTCGTTCAGTATGAGGGCGTACTATCTACAACATCATGTTTGCCTTTTGGATGGAATTCTAAAGATGCCTCTATTGTCAGCATTGATTTGTCTAAAGCCTATTGTTGGCTCATTGATGGCAGACCGCGAACAGGAAAGACAAATCTTATAAAGGCGCTTGCAAGGGCAGCAGCAAGCAGGGATTCAACTAGATTCATTGTTGAATTTGATTCAACCAAACTTCAACGGTTTGCAGAGGAGAATAAGGCCACTTATGTTAGTAACGGAGCAAGCTTGTTTTCTGCACTAAAGTCTCTTCTCCCCGTTTTTAAGGAACGAAATGCAAGAAAACAGGAATTATTGAACCAGGGATTATACGAAGAAGACATTTATCCAGAAATGAGCAAATTTAAACCTATTTTTGTGTTTATTGATAATCTCAATGACTTTATCCAAACAGCGTACCAGCCCCCAGAAGGGGTAGGTTCAATGTCAGGTTTCCTTGAAAACATCATTGAAAAAGGATTTCTTCATAACATTTTTATCATCGCTGCGCTTGACTCTACAAACTCTGTGAGTGTCAGTCGTTATAAAGCCTATTCCTTAATAACTGGTTACAAGTCCGGCATCCATCTTGGGGGAAATGTAGCTGCTCAAAGATTGTTTGACTTTTCTACACTTCCTTATTTGGAGCAGACCAAAACAACGCCGGCAGGGACAGGATTGGTGCCGCCTAGTGACTCCTGCCCAATCATTCAAGAAGTTGTTATTCCGAATATGAAAGGGTGACAGAAGAATGTCCCTTATGCTGGTATATGACCCAGATAAAACTGAATCGTCGATGATACGGGATCAGTTGGGGTACATTGACAACGCCAGCGGAAGTATCTCTTTTTGCGAAGTTCAGTCATTTAAGGACTTGGTGAGTCTCATTAATACCATTGATGATGTATCACTATACTGTTCAGATTTTGAGGCAGGCGGTGAGAATGCAATCAAAGCAGTGCGGGAACTCCATCCATCAGCATTTGTCATCGTAATTGTAGAACAAAATACTTCTCCCCTCCAATATGTCCGTCCCAGCATAATGGCATCTGGTCTGCTATTGCGACCATTTTCCAGCGACCAGATTGCCATTATACTCAGAGAGGTTCTTGAAGCCTTTTGGCTAAAAGAGAAGGAACGGCTTTTTAATAACGAAGTCTTTTCATTCTCAACTCGGGAGGGAATAACACGAATCCCATTTTCAAAGATACTATACTTTGAAGCTCGGAACAAAAAGATTGTTGTTTGCACAAGCAGAAATGAAATGGAGTTTTACTCTACCCTGGATGGCTTACAAGAGAAACTTCCATCATATTTTCTGCGCTGCCACAAGGGTTTTATCGTTAATTCTTTACTAATAAATCGAATTGATCCAAATCAAAATCTAATCCATTTATTTGGCAGCTTCCGAATACCAATTTCTCGCAGTTATAGAACATCTGTTATGGAGGCGCTGAAATGACAAAGAACGAATCATTCTTAATGTCCTCATCAGAACTTTCACTAATGGTCGCTGCAAGTGGTATCAAAAACTTTCTCACATTTAAGGCCGAGGTAATACCGGATCGTTCTCAACAAATTCGTGCGATTAGCCGGCTAGTCAACGAAGGATTCCTTATTCAGAGTGCTACAGGACTACGCCCTGGGCCATCTTTGGAGTATTATCTAGAAATCATTGCAAACGCTCCAACTTCGATAATTGTTAAAACCAAAAGTGAGGAGGCACCTCCGTATTGCGTCTACTCAACTGACTGGAACCAAGAGATAGCTTGCATTGCCCCCTATGAAAACCGTCCGGATACTTACAAAATTTATACCACAACAGCAGATGAATTGCTTGTTGAATTGGAAACGATGCACATCCTCCCGGATTTCGCAGATCTTTCTCAAACGCAGTCCATTGAGTTGAATAATAGCGGATTTGAGGATCAGGTACATGGTTTGATGAAGATCGACAGCTCAGAGACTAACGATGTCACAAATCTAAACATAATATCTTCTGTATTTAGGAAATACGAACTAAAAAATAAATCATGTGTGTCTGTGATGAAAATTCTATCCGATACAATAACAAATGCAATAGTTTTCCAGGATGATGTTATATTACGATACTCGAGAGAAAATATTTTAAGTTGGCTAAGGGGGCCTTGTAATGATTTTGGTTGATGTTTATGTCCCGTACATGAACACCTCTTTTGATTTTAACCTAGATGATACGGCAACAATTTCATCAGTAATCGAGGAAGTCGTTACAATAATATGTGCAAAGGAACATTGGAAAGCGAGCGAACCTGTTGATGAGTTTCGCTTTTTTAGCCCATCCCAAGGCAGAGTACTTGATTGTAGTAATTCGCTCAAGGATGAGCTGATTCAAACAGGGCATAAACTTATCCTGTGTTAAATTGCATCTCGTCAGCCTAATGATGTTGTTCGTCAGGAATATCCCATTTTTTAATTGAACAGTGCTATTCTCTTCATGTAGCAAGGAAGTGATATTTTGATTGCTGTAGATCCAGATAAGCTGTTTGCCGTACATGAAGGGCTATTGCGCAATTCAAATATGCTGGCTGCTCATGGGGCAGATCTACAAGAGATTCGAAAAAGTATTTCTTCTATTACAGGTATGGAGGAAATTAGCCAACTTGTAATTAAGGCCAGCAATCAAATTGATGAGCAAATTGCCCTATTTCAAAAACTGCTTCAAGCCGCAGAAAATATTTGTAAAATATACGGGTCTGGTGAACAGAGAATAATTGATTATTGCGAAAACGCAATTATTCATTATCGTCAGCCAGAAGAAGTATTTATAGATTTAACCGAGTCAACAGCTATACTTAATGAATTTTCTCCCAAGGAGGTGTTGTAGGGTGGCTGTAGAGTACTTTGAGATTGACTCTGATCTTCTGCGTAAAGACACAAGTGATCTCAAACAGTATCTTCAACTTCTGAAAAAAACATATGAAGAACTGTTGGATAAAATGTCAGTTCTTAGTGGAATGTGGGAAGGCCCCGCTAAGGACGCTTTCCAGAGTCAGTTTTACTCCGAATGCACAGAACTCCAGGAAATTTGCAAACAATTAGAAGAAACAATCACCTCAATGGAAAATGCCGTAACGCAATATGACGCCTGCGATGGTAGAGTCAGATCGGTTATTAATGCGATAAAAGTATAGTGAGGGAATGAGAGTGAACGATTATACTATTCGAGTTACTCCTGAAACTCTTTTGAGTTCGGCAGAAGAGATCTCTAAAAAAGCCGGAACAATTGAAACAGCTTTTGCTGAAATGAAAATCAGAATAGAGCAGTCATCTTCCTATTGGATAGGTGAGGCGGCTGATCTTCATAGATCTCTTTTTCAGGAGCAAATCCCCCTTATGGACAAGATCGTAAACCGTTTTTATGCAGACGCACAGAAACTACGGGAAATTGCAGGTAATTATTCCAGCACCGTTCAGACTGTGACGGCGTTGACAGAAGATCTTCCCGATGATGTCATTGTTTAGGGGGAACAAAAATGACAAGGATAAAAATTGAAATGGATTTTGCTGCTGCGTCTGCTCAAGCAAAAAAGATTGATGAAATTGCAGATGAGATGAGCACACTTGCAAACCAAAACCTGGTTACCACAATGCAAGAAATATCTACCTGCTGGAAAGGCGAAAGCGCGACCGCATACCTAAGCAAAGTCGAATCTGCCAAAGGTGATATTTTAAATACAAAAACCTTGCTTAAATCGATTGCTCAAATGATTCGGACTGAAGCAAAGCGTGTCTATGATGCGGAAATTGCCGCATTGAGAATAGCAGAAACAAGGACATATCAGTAAAAAAGGAGGAGTCAACCCATGTCCGAGATTCAAGTAACCGCAACTCTACTCCGCACGAAGGCTGAAGAACTCAGCGCACAAAACACCCAGTTGAAAGCTCAGATCGAACTTCTCGATGAAACAGAGCAGAGTCTGAATGCTATGTGGGAAGGTGATGCGAACACTGCTTTCCATGCTGCTTTCCAGCGTGACAAAATTCAGCTGACCAACTTCTATAACGCAATTCAACAGTATGTCCAAGTGCTTTTGTCAGCGGCCACAAGATATGCGCAAGCCGAGAGTCAGAATGTTGACATTGCTAATACGCGAAAATACTAATTAGGGGAGGAATCCAAACATGGAAGGTATTTTGAAAGTATCACCTGAGCAGCTTACGAGTACTGCCACCGAGTTCAGCGCCTGCGGGACCACTGTTCGCAACATTACTTCAGCAATGACAGATATCGTTTCCGGCTTATCTTCTGCGTGGGCCGGCGAGGATGCCACAGCGTATATCGCCAAATTTAACGGCCTTCAAGATGATATCGGCCGCATCCATGCAATGATCCAGGAACATGTCACGGATCTTACAGAGATGGCGAAAATCTACAGCGGCACGACGAGTGCAAATCTGACTGATATCGAAGGATTATCCTCTGATGTGATTGTCTGAGCAATTTATCCGGGGCACTTCGAGCAGAGGTGCCCCGGACTAAAGATGTTTCAGGAGGTGATAATTTGCAGGTAACAATTGACGGGCGTGTTCTGGAGCAATCAATTTCTGAAATGAAACAGCATTCCCAAAAGATAGCTGCTTTGGTTACAGAAATTGAATCCATCAGAATTATTACAACATCCCAAACCAGTTCTGGGCAGAGTATTATGAGCAAGTGGAAGCAGGCCACTGCAGATGCAAAAGCTCATTCAACAACGCTCCAAAAACTTCACACTGCCCTTGGTGAGATTCAAACAGAATATTTAACTTGCGAAAGTCGCCTGTGTGGGCAAGAATATGTGAAAACAACTCAAGAGAACAACAGTACTACAAAGACGAGCTGGTTATCTCCGGACTGGTCTGCTGCTTGGAGTGTAACTAAGGACACCATTAAAGGCATAGGTACCGTAGGAGCAACCGTTAATGCAATTATTGGAATGTCTGAAGGCGGCGAGTCTTTTGCAAAAGGAACTGCAAAGCTTGTTGGAACAGGCGCATCAATGGTTCAAAAATTGGCGGATGGAAAAACTGTAGACTGGTTTGGAAAATTAGCAAACAACGGAAAAAGCCTTTCTAAAGAACTTGAGAAATATGTTTATGATCCAACAAAATGTTCAACTGTAACTGCAAAAAATGCTTCGAAGATAGGTGTAGCGGCAAAGTGGGTTGGGGTTGGTTTCACTACGATGCTCAACCTTAAAGACAATTTTGAAGAATTTGACTATGATTTCTCAAATGGCAGGATATATGCAGAGACAGCAACAGAGACACTAATTGATGTAGGAGCTGGAGTTGCCACCAACCTTCTGGCCTACGGTATTCTAGCTGCTACTGCCGGAACTGTTGCAGCAGCAGCAGCGCCTGTCTGGGCTGTTGCAGTAGTAGGTGTTGGAGTGACCTCGGTGGGTAACATGATTTTTGAGGGAATTGAAGCAATCTCGGGTGTTGATGTAAAAGAGTGGGTGTCTGACCGCGTAGTCGATGCAGGTGAAGCAATTGTCGATGGAGTGAAAACCGCAGGAAAGGCGGTTGGAAAAGCCGTCAGTAAAGCAGTTGATGGCGTTAAAGAGGTCGGAAAAACTGTAGGGAGTGCTGTATCGGGGACGGCAAAGAAAATTTCTGCCGGCTGGAAAAAACTATGGGGAGGTTAATTATGAATTTTTCTGAATTGTTACCTATCGGCTCCGTTGTCTTGCTCAAAGGCGGACAAAAAAGGCTGATGGTATATGGAGTTAAGCAAACCGATACTACAACCGGTACGGAGTATGATTATATTGCTGTCATTTATCCAGAGGGAAACCTTGGAGACGAAGGTCACTTCTTTTTTAATAACGATGATATTGAAAGAGTTTTCTTTGTTGGTATGAACGATGGTGAAAGGCAGCAGTTTATTGCCAGGTTAGAAAAATTCTATTTAGAACAAGGACAATAGAAATCTTTCCTTTAACTAAGAAGGTGAACTATGATGCAGTGGGCAGTTCTTTCTGACAAAGGATCTCGTGAAATAAATGAAGATTCTGTTGGGATTATCAATGCAGATACAGTAAAAGTGTTTGTCATAGCTGACGGTTTGGGAGGGCACGGTAAGGGAGACATTGCCTCTAAACTTGCTGTAAGTAGTTTCGAGAATGTCTTTATGAACTCAACATCAGACCCGGCAAAATCGCTTTCAGATGCCTTTAACAATGCTCAGGCTTCCATCCTTTCCGAACAGAAACGAACCGGTTGTATCTTCCAAATGAAGACAACCGTAAGTGCTTTGGTCGTTGGAAGTAACACTGCCACATGGGGGCATATAGGCGATTCACGAGTTTACGCATTTTCTCATAACAGAGTTAAACTGCGGACACTTGACCATAGTGTTCCGCAAATGTTGGTGCTGGCAAGGGACATTAAAGAGAAGGATATTCGAAATCATCCTGATCGAAATAAATTGCTTCGGGTACTTGGCGTTTCAGGTGATTCACCCAAATATGAAATATCTGATATACAAGACCTGCGAAAATATCAGGCCTTTTTGTTGTGTTCAGACGGATTTTGGGAGCTAATTTTTGAAAAGGAAATGTGCTCGCTGTTAAAAAAAAGCAGATCCGTTGATGAATGGTTAAAAGCAATGCAAGAAATAGTTGAGGATCGCGGGAAAAACACTGATATGGACAATTTTTCTGCAATCGCAATATGGGTTTAACTATCATGGACAATATTACACTTGATTTAGATATCAATAGCGCTTTCTTTGAGGTTGAGGCCCGCTCTGATATTGGAGGGCGTTCGGAACAGCAGGACAAAGCATATGCTCACATTTCTCAAAGCCATGCTTTTGCTGTTGTGTGCGATGGAATGGGCGGAGCAGAAAACGGTGAACTGGCAAGTGGATTGGCTGTTGATGCCATGTGTCAGGCTTACAGCAGTGAGTATCATTCCTCTACTGACAAAGCACTATTTCTATATAATGCTATGAAGCGAGCCGACGAACAGGTTGTGGATACGATTGGGCAAGAGACCGGCGGCACAACTATGGTCGCAGTTATAATCCATGATCGTTGCTTGTTTTGGCTATCCGTTGGAGATAGCCGAATTTACATATCTCGATTAGGGCAGTTACTCCAAGTCACAAGAGATCACAATTATTTTCTTCGTATTAACGAATTATTAGAAAGAGGAATCATTTCGGAAGAGGTGTATTTGCAAGAGTTGAAACGCGGTGATGCCTTAATCAGCTACATTGGAAAGGGTAATATTACACTTTTCGATTTAACAGAAACCGGTTTTGAACTTCAAAAAGATGATTGCATCCTGCTGACGACGGATGGCCTGTTTAAGACACTTCCTGACTCTCTCATTGGTGAGATACTTTGCTCATCTCTAAATACCAAAGAAAAAGCAGATTTATTGATTGAAAAAGCTACCCATTATGTGCAAAGGAATTTCCAAGACAACACAACTTTTATCTTAATCAATATAATTGATGGAGGGCGTTATGAATAAAGTAAAATGCGTAAATGGGCACTTTTTTGATTCGGATCGGTTTGAAAGCTGTCCAATTTGTGGTGCAGAGGTCGGTGCAGTCGTGAAGGCTGCTCCTCCAACTCCAGCAAGGGTTGCTGACAAAATATCTTCTACGACACCTCTCTTAGAAACGGATTCGCCTGTTTCACCTGAATTGTCTGGCACTGAAAAGGCCGAAGTAGTAAAAGAGTCTCCAATTGATGAATTAGCGCCGACAGAAATGCACCGTCAAGAGGATCAGTCACCTGAAGAAGGGATCGTTCCAGGAGAAAAAGTAATTCAAGAGACACTTCAGCAGTCTGAAACAGATCAATCCATTCGGCCCCAGAGGGGTACAACAACTTTTTCTCAGGATTCATTGCGTAAAGCTGTAGAAGCTACAGCATCCACACGCGTTTCCGCACTCCCAAAGACAGTCGCCTATTATGATTTTGATGCCGTTGAGCCGCCCGTTGGCTGGCTGGTTTGCGTCAAAGGCGAGTACATCGGGCGTGCATTTGAGTGTACAGTGGGGCGGAATCGGATTGGGCGAAGTCAAGATATGGAAATAAATCTTGCCAATGACCTGACTGTAACAAGAGAAGTACAAGCTATTATCATTTTTGATCCTAAGAAAAAGCAGTTCTTTATTCAGGCCGGAACAGGTGATGGTCTGGTATATCTAAATGGAGAAATGGTTTTTTCCCACGAACTACTTGCACCATATGATGTAATTTCCCTCGGTAAGACAGAGTTTATTTTTCTTCCCTTGTGTGGGGAAAAATTCTCCTGGGACAAATATATTAAGGAAGGATGATCTCACCTATGATGATTCGATGCAGCAGTTGCTTTGAGGAATATGACGAATCTCTTGGTATTTGCCCTTCCTGTGGTTATAGCGAAGGAGAGCAAGCCGAGGAGGCATTTTGCTTGGCTCCTGGAACGATCATTGCAAATAGGTATGTGATCGGAAAAATGCTTGGCTTGGGCGGGTTTGGCATTACATATAAAGCATGGGACAAAAAACTAAACTCTACCCTCGCTATTAAAGAATATTATCCAAGTGGACTTGTTAACCGCTTGCCGGGCGAAACGGCGGTATTGTTGGTCGCATCTAAACGAGAACGCGAGTTTGTCTACGGAAAAACGCGTTTCCTTGAGGAAGCGCGAAATATGGCGAAATTTAATACACACAAAAATATAGTCAATGTTTTTGATTTTTTTGAAACAAACAATACGGCGTACATTGTAATGGAATTCTTGGATGGACGAACTCTTAGCCAGGTATTGCAGCAACAAAATGTACCGCTCCCATATGACTATTGCATTAATGTGGCTTCAGATGTGTGTTCGGCTTTGAGGGCTATTCATAAGGAGGGTATTCTTCATAGAGATATAAGCCCTGATAATATCATGATTTGCAACAACGGCACAGTTAAATTATTCGATTTTGGTGCTGCTCGTTTTTCTGCAGGCATTGAAAATAGGGTTACTGTGGTGGTAAAGCCGGGCTTTGCCCCTCCTGAACAGTATGATAAAGTTAACCGGCAAGATCCAAGGACAGATATCTATGCCCTCGGAGCTACCTTATATTATTCGATGACGGGAATTCGGCCCGAGGAGTCCACTAACAGAAAAATTGAAGATACTCTTGCTGATCCCGCAACAATCGACAATAAGATACCGGCAAACATTAGCAACGCTATTATGCGCGCTATGGCAGTTGAACAGCAATTCCGTTTCTCAAGTGTAGACGAGTTTGAGAAAGCATTATTAAGTGAAAAACAGGTGCTTTCTGTAGCTGCAGAAAAAAGGAAACGGAGAAATGCAAGAATTGCTGGTATTGCCATTTCAATGCTAGTTATTATTGGCGTTGCTTCTTTTATTTCGATGCGTCTCTATCAGCAAAAGGCAGCGGCAACACTCCCCGATGCAAATATTAACTTGCTCTACTTTGAAAATGATGAAGATCAAAGTCTCACCGGATTAAATGCAGCACTGCGAGAGATCTCGGATTACTTTACCAAAGAGTACAGTAATGTTTCGATAGATATTACTGGGGTTAATCCGAGCGATTGGCAACTAACAGTAGATGAATACTCAGAAAAAGAGATTACAATCTTCGAGTCAATAAACCAATCTGAAACTGCTCTTCAAAATTCGATAGACCTGAGCGAGTTGTTTGACGATACAGAGAATGAAACATATCTACGCAACGAGTTGAATCAGGAAAATCAGATTCCAACGGGTATAATTTGCCCAGTTGTCTATATTAACTCGACCTTAAACTCATTTGATGGAGATGCTACATTCGAAAATATCATCGTCAACTGTGAAACCGCTGGAAGAAATCTGGTTGTTACACAGGATGCCCAAAATATGTATACAACACTTTTTGGAACCGGTGTAGATAGCTATTGCGCTGAGCGGGCAAAAGAAGATTTCTTAAACGGCAACGCATACATTTTGCTGGGAACATCTTCTGACTATTATGAGGTTCAGTCCACACTACCAGGCGAATACACAATCATGATGCCTGAAAGCGAAATCTCAACTTATCAGTACGGTACTCAATGGAGCTTGGTAGCTGGAACAGACACAAGGGCTGCAATGTCTTTCCTGTCTTACCTTCAGAGTCCATTGGCTCAAGATTATTTTCATATTCAGCATCAAAGCAGTGATTTGCCCATCCTAAAATCTACGATGGAAGAGTTTATTGGTGTTTACGATGAATTGAGTGGAATAATTGAATATCTTGACCGCCCTTTCGTAGCTCCTGAATCCGAAAATGCTGATGACCTCACCGCCGATGAATCAGCAACCACTAAAATCCCACAGACGATAATTTTCAAGGAACTTCAAGTTGCAGATGACTTTCTCCCCAAAATCAATTTCTCTAATGATGGCAGTTGTGAGCTTGTTTTGAACATGGCCGAGTGGATGCAAACTGTCCCTGCAAGCTATGAGTTGTTTGAATACTCTGATGGTTCGAGAGTGATTAAATGTGTCCTATCGACTCCCGACTTAGGGGATGGTATAGAGCGGGAGCTAACTGAATTTATCCTGGTGGAGACATCGAATAACACTTGGACTTTCTACGGGCAATTGATGGGGCTTACAACATCAGGTGCTAAGTATACTGCTGCTGATGATTCAACAGTTGAATTAAATTCAGAGATAATTACGCCCTTTTCCCCCAAGACTGGTGAATATCAAAATGAATTTGATGACCTTAACATAATTGAGAACAATGAAAGTGGAAAGATATTATTTGATGTGGACTGGTACCGATTAACTGGTATGTCAAATGCAGAAGCAACAGTATATGGAAATTATGCGATCTTTTTCTACACTTATGAAGGTTCCAATGACACATATGGTTATCTTGAGTTTATAAATGAAGAAACAGTAAATCTAACATTAACAGAAACAAGGCTTACTTATTTAGACCCAAGCAGCTACCAGTATTCTTATGTTTCCGAAGAAGAATTACAGCAACAAGCCATCGCTGGAAATTTATCAATCCTTTTACTCAATGATAGTTCAAAAGGCTGGTGCAAACAGGGCTATAATGATTACGGCCAAAACTATTTTGATGAAGTGTTTATGCATTTTTCTGATGATGGCACACTTAGATACTGGACGGGCATAGACGAAAATGTAGAGGTTTCTTATACATCTCATACTGGTACCTTTAAGTTAGAAAGCGGTATTCTCTATGTAGATGACTATGAGTACGAGATTTTTGCTGAAAGTACAGGAGGAGCCTATTTCTATTTATCTGCTACTGACCAGGATCCTTTGGACCTGAGTGGGCAATATACCTTAAAAGAAGATGAGGTATATGCGGCATTATTACGGAAGGCAAACTGAAAAATATACAAGCAGGTGTAAGTGTTATGATGATTCGCTGCCTAGGCTGTATGGCCGAATATGATGAAAAATTAGGGCTATGCCCCCATTGCGGGTTTGAGCCAGGGACACCTGCGGAGAGCGCCCTGCATATGCAGCCTGGCACGATCCTCGATGACCGCTATCTGATCGGTCGGGTCATCGGCTACGGCGGCTTCGGTGTCACCTATCTGGGCTGGGATAATACCCTGCAGCAGAAGGTGGCCATCAAGGAATATCTTCCCAGCGAGTTTGCCACCCGAGCGGCCGGCCAGAGCCAGGTGACCGTCTTCGGCGGCAACAAGGCTGAACAGTTCTCCGGCGGCATGGTGAAATTTGTGGAAGAGGCCAAGCGCCTAGCCCAGTTCCAGAACGAACCGGGTATCGTTCGGGTCTTTGACAGCTTTGAGGCCAACAACACGGCCTACATCGTCATGGAGTATCTGGACGGCGAAGCGCTGACCGCCTATCTGGAGCGTGAAGGAACCGTCCCCGTTGACAAGGCCGTTGAAATGCTGGTGCCGATAATCCAATCCCTTGAAACCGTACATAGTGCCGGCATTATCCACCGTGACATCGCCCCGGACAATATCATGCTTACCAAAGACGGCCAGGTGAAACTGATCGACTTCGGTGCCGCCCGCTATGCGACAACATCCCACAGCAGGAGCCTGACTGTTATCATTAAGCCCGGCTATTCTCCCGAGGAGCAGTACCGGAGCCGTGGCGACCAGGGCACCCACACGGATGTGTACGCTGTTGCCTCGGTACTCTACCGCATGATAACTGGGATTACGCCCCCAGATGCTCTGGAACGCCGGGCATACTTTGAAAACAAGAAAAAGGATATACTTATTCCCCCGTCCAAGAACTGCAAACTCAGTAAGAACCAAGAGACTGCCATTCTCAACGCAATGAATGTCCGTATCGAGGATCGGACAAAGACGGCCGTAGCTTTTCTGGAAGAACTCAACTCCACATCGCCGGTAGAGCGGGTTGCCGGCAAGATCAAGGCCATTGATCTGATGAAGTGGCCCCTCTGGGCAAAAATCGTGATTCCGATCTGCGGGGTGGCAGTTGCCGCGCTGTTCATCATGCTCTTCACTGGTAAGATCGGCTTTGTCAATAATTTGGTCAACAACTTTACTATGGGTGAAGGTATGACAAGGGTACCGAATGTAATTAATTGCTCTGTTGACGTAGCTCAAATAAAACTGGATACACAGACTCTATCAGTAATTATCAGTGGAAGGGAAACTTCAGATACTATCCCAGTTGATATGGTGTTGCGACAAAGCATACCTGCGGGCGAAGTTGTAGAAAAAGGGACAATAGTCGAACTATTTATTAGTGCGGCAAATCAGGTATTTCCAAAAGAGTCTGACAAAATGCCAAATGTTGCTTATTATACTGAAGCGGAAGCAATGTCTATGCTCGAAAGCGTGCTGAATCGAGGGGCTACTGTGACCTGTAAATACGAGTATAGTGACACAGTAGCTAATGGGATTGTAATACGGCAGAGCCTGGAAGCGGGAACTCCTTTAGATACCATTGTAGAAAATACAGAGATTACGCTTTTTATTAGTAGTGGGTTAGGAATTGAGGAAGTTACACCAATAGGAGTTGACTCTAACAATACAACTTCTAAACAAGGAAATACCGATATAGCCACAATTGGTGCAGAAGACAACACTAATACAACTTCGATTCCAAATCATATTTTAAGCGACTCATTACGTATAAAAGACGGCAAAGTGAATCTGGACATAGGGGAGTCAAAAAAACTGACTGTTATAGCACCTGATGGAGAAGCACTGACTTGGTTCAGTGAAAATCCTAGTGTAGCAACAGTTGATAATAATGGTTCAGTAACGGGAATTTCTGCTGGAAAGACTGTAGTTGAGGTCCATTTTATTCGTGATGAAGGCACTTATATAGCGTCTTGTGCGGTGGAGGTAGCTGAAGCAGAGGTAGTAGCCCCGAGCATACGTCTTTCTTACTCTGCAAGTGAGGGCGACTATCTTATCCCCGACCGTACCATGACTATAAAAGCCGTCACTAGTCCAACTGCCCAATTACTCATTTGGACTAGTTCGGACGAAAGCGTAGCAACAGTTTCAGATGGAGTAGTATATGCCGTTTCGACAGGATCTGCTACTATAACTGCTCAATTTGTCTATAACGGAGAAACATATTCAGATAGTATTATAGTACATGTGAGATCAGTAGCGATATCGAATACATCCCTATTGCTATCGATAGGCAATTCAAAGCAACTTTCGGCCACTACAGCCTCTGAAAATTTTACATTGAAATGGGCAAGCAGTGATACTAATGTAGTAATAGTAGATGATAGTGGTTTTGTCACTGCCGTGGGGGTGGGTGAGGCATCAGTATCAGTATCTGCAACTCAAGGCAGAAACACTTCATGGAGTTATTGCTATATTACCGTATCAGCAAACTAAGCGTGGCTGATTATTTAAAAAAGAACATTAACCTCTTAAAGTCGTAGAAAAGCGGAATAAGGGAGAAGGTCACAATGATGATGGCACGTTGTTTAGGCTGTATGGCCGAATATGATGAAAAATTAGGGCTGTGCCCTCATTGCGGATTTGAGCCCGGGACGCCTGCGGAGAGCGCCCTGCATATGCAGCCTGGCACGATCCTCGGCGGCCGCTACCTTATTGGTCGGGTCATTGGCTACGGCGGCTTCGGTGTCACCTATCTGGGCTGGGATAATACCCTTCAGCAGAAGGTTGCCATCAAAGAATATCTCCCCAGCGAGTTTGCTACCCGCGCGGCTGGTCAGAGCCAGGTGACAGTATTCGGCGGCAACAAGGCTGAGCAGTTCTCCGGCGGCATGGTAAAATTCGTGGAAGAGGCCAAACGCCTAGCCCAGTTCCAGAACGAACCGGGTATCGTCCGGGTCTTCAACAGCTTTGAGGCCAACAACACGGCCTACATCGTCATGGAGTATCTGGACGGCGAAACGCTGACCGCCTATCTGGAGCGCGAAGGAACCGTCCCCGTTGACAAGGCCGTTGAGATGCTGACACCGGTGATTCAGTCACTCGAAACTGTACATAGTGCCGGCATCATCCACCGTGACATCGCTCCGGACAACATCATGCTTACCAAAGACGGCCAAGTGAAACTGATCGATTTCGGCGCCGCCCGCTATGCGACAACATCCCACAGCAGGAGTCTCACTGTTATCATTAAGCCCGGCTATTCTCCCGAGGAGCAGTACCGGAGCCGTGGCGACCAGGGCACC